>Ga0193753_10000032_pt1 | contig 152503 bp, 136 predicted proteins | sample H1c2metaG_FD_144925 | JGI IMG/M metagenome (GOLD analysis project Ga0193753, IMG submission 144925) | Soil microbial communities from a riparian zone of the East river system, Colorado, United States - H1c2 | ecosystem: Environmental > Terrestrial > Soil > Riparian zone | place: USA: East...
ATTTCCACCTGAATTGGTCGCAGTGACTATATAAGTCGCAGTCGTTGTAATTGCTGTTGGTGTTCCTGAAATGACTCCGGTTACAGTGTCCAATGACAATCCGTTTGGCAATGCAGGTGACACCGAATAGCTTATGACTGTTCCCGAAACCGTCGGGTTCAACGCCGCAATTGCATTACCGATTGTAAACACGTTTGGCGAGTTGTAAGTCAAAACGTTTGGCGCGGCATCATTCACGGTAATTACAACCTCGAAAGAAGTATTTCCACCGGAATTGGTCGCGGTAATCGTATAGGTTGCAATCGTTGTAATTGCTGTTGGTGTTCCAGAAATAACGCCTGTCATTGTATTTAAAATCAAGCCGTTTGGCAAAGTTGGTGATACGGAGTAACTCACAACCGTTCCGCCCGAAACCGTAGGATTCAAGGCTGAAATTGAAGAACCGACAGTGAATGTGTTTGGTGAATTATAACCGAGTGCACTTGGCGCAATATCATTGACCGTTATAAATAACGCGAATGAAATATTTCCTCCGGCATTTGTGGCCGTAACCAGATATGGTGCCGATGTTGAAATGGCTGTTGGTGTTCCAGAAATGATTCCTGTTGTTGCGTCCAATGACAGCCCGGCGGGCAAAGCAGGCGACACGGAATAACTTACAACCGTTCCGCCTGAAACAATAGGGTTCAAGGCTGAAATCGTACTTCCGACCGTAAATACATTTGGCGAGTTGTATGCCAACGCACTTGGAGCGAGATCATTCACGGTAATAACAACTTCAAATGAAATGTTTCCGCCTGAATTGGTCGCTGTGACTGTATAAGTTGCTGTCGAAGCAACAACGGTTGGTATTCCCGAAATGATTCCGGTAGCAGTGTCCAATGACAATCCGTTAGGCAACGCCGGTGATATGGAATAATTCACAACCGTTCCGCCTGAAACAGTAGGGTTCAACGCTGAAATTGAAGAACCAACCGTGAATGTGTTCGGAGAATTATAACTGAGTCCATTTGGCGCAACCGCATTCACGGTAATCACAACCCCAAAAGAGGTGTTTCCACCTGTGTTTGTTGCGGTAATTGTATAAGTTGCGGTTGCGGTAATCGTGCTCGGATTTCCCGAAATGACTCCCGTGGTCGCATTCAAAGCCAATCCTGCAGGCAATGCCGGTGACACCGAATAACTTATGACTGTTCCGCCCGAAACCGTCGGATTTAAAGCTGAAATTGAAGAACCAACCGTGAATGTGTTCGGAGAATTATAACTGAGTCCATTTGGCGCAACCGCATTTACGGTAATGACAACGCCAAATGACGTATTTCCACCCGAATTGGTCGCGGTGACCGTATAAGTCGCTATAGCGGTAATTGCGGTCGGTGTTCCCGAAATGATTCCGGTAGCAGTGTCCAAGGACAATCCTGCAGGCAATGCCGATGATACGGAATAATTCACAACAGCTCCGCCTGAAACAATAGGGTTCAAGGCTGAAATTGCACTTTCGACCGTGAATGTGTTCGGAGAATTATAACTGAGTCCATTTGGCGTAACCGCATTCACGGTAATGACAACGCCAAATGACGTATTTCCACCGGAATTGGTCGCGATGACCGTATAAGTCGCTGTTGCGGTAATTACGGTCGGTGTTCCTGAAATGACTCCGGTTACAGTGTCCAATGACAATCCGTTTGGCAATGCAGGTGACACCGAATAGCTTATGACTGTTCCCGAAACCGTCGGGTTCAACGCCGAAATTGTGCTTCCGACCGTAAATACATTTGGCGAGTTGTATGTCAACGCACTTGGTGCTAACGCATTCACGGTAATGACAACCCCAAATGACGTATTTCCGCCGGAATTGCTCGCCGTAGCGGTATAGGTTGCAGTTGTTGTAATTGCAGTCGGCGTTCCCGAAATGATTCCGGTTACAATGTCCAATGACAATCCGTTTGGCAATGCAGGTGATATGGAGTAACTGATTATATTCCCAGTAATTGTTGGATTCAAAGCTGAAATTGAAGAACCAACCGTGAATGTGTTCGGAGAATTATAACTGAGTCCATTTGGCGCAACCGCATTCACGGTAATGACAACGCCAAATGACGTATTTCCACCGGAATTGGTCGCCGTGACTGTATAAGTTGCCGACGAAGCAACAACAGTCGGCGTTCCCGAAATGATTCCGGTTACAGTGTCCAATGACAATCCGTTTGGCAATGCAGGTGACACCGAATAGCTTATGACTGTTCCCGAAACGGTCGGGTTCAAGGCTGAAATTGTACTCCCGACCGTGAATGTGTTCGGTGAATTATAACTAAGTGAATTCGGCGCGACTACATTTACGGTGATGACAACCCCAAATGACGTATTTCCGCCCGAATTGCTCGCCGTAACAGTATAGGTTGCAGTTGTTGTAACTGCGGTCGGCGTTCCAGAAATGACACCTGTCGTTGTATTCAAAACCAAGCCGTTTGGCAATCCTGGTGACACGGAGTAACTTACAACCGCTCCGCCCGAAACCGCTGGGTTCAACGCTGAGATCGCTGAACCGACAGTGAACGTGTTTGGTGAATTATAACTGAGCGCATTCGGTGCTAACGCATTTACTGTAATGGTGATTCCAAACGAAGTATTTCCGCCCGAGTTGGTCGCCATGACTGTATATGCTGCAGATGAAGCAACAACGGTTGGTATTCCCGAAATGACACCTGTAGTGGTATTCAAAGACAATCCTGCAGGTAAAGTTGGGGAAACGGAATAACTGTTTACCGTTCCGGTCACTGTTGGGTTCAGATTCGTAATCGCTGTGCCAATCGTATAGATGTTTGGTGATGGATAAGATAATGCCGAAGGCGCAGGTTCTGTTATCGTAATGGCAATCCCGAATGTGGTGCTTCCGCCCGGATTGGTCGCCGTGACCGTATAAGTCGCAGTCGCCGTGATGATTGTTGGCGTCCCGGAAATCACACCTGTTGTTGTATTAAAAACCAAACCCGTCGGCAATGCCGGCAAAATGCTGTAGCTTGTTACAGCCGCTGTCACCGTCGGGGATAAATTTGTAATGGCTGTTCCGACAGGGAAATTGTTTGGTGTTGGATAGGTTAAAGGAATTTTTGTTCCGTCAAGAGCAATGTTATTGAATGTCACCCTGTTTCCCAAATCGGCAGTCATATTCGGACCGGTAAATCGCAATCGGATTTTAAAATTGGGATTGTTGTTGACAGCTGTAATCGCTGAAAAATCATTTTCATACAATTGGAAAGTTCCGGTAGTCAATGGCAATGATGTCACTGCCAATCCCGTGGTGATCCAGACTGGTGTTCCCGAATTGACCGAATAATCTATTGAAATTCCCGTTGCCGCACTTTCGTCCATGGCGGCAAATGAGAACTTGATGTTTTTATAGGCGGCGGTAGAAAAATTGAATACCATCGTATTTTCCAATCCGGCGCTTTGGAAGGGCTGGGTAATCTGCAACCCTTTCATGTTTGCAGGGACATAAGCCGCATTTCCGTTGGCTTCAGGCCTGTAATTGATGGGCGTTGGGCTGTTTCTTCTTTCCATCGAGGCATGGCGCCATAACGGGTTTGCCGATGTAAACGGATAACCGACAAGGCATGATTGGTATTGTATAGTGCCGTCAGTCGTCAGTTCGTAAGTAGAATTTAATGCCGTGAGCGGCGTATCATTTGGAATAGTCGTATTCATCATCCAAAAATATATCGGCTCGTTGGTTTCAACCGAAAACCCTGAAGGGACAAAAACCGCCGTGACTGAAAAGCTCGATGCGGAAGTGATCGTGATTTCGGCATTCGTACTTGTAGAAGCGCCAGTCCAATGGCTGAAAGCGTAACCTGCATTCGGGATGGCCTTAAGCTTTACCGGAATGTTCGAAAAATAAATGCCTGTCCACGGATATGGGTTGGCCACAATGCCAGGCGTTCCATAAATAATGTCGATTGTATTGATTTTGACATAACCATGGGCGGCATTCGAAACATTCAGCGTCGCGTTGATATTGGATGCAATCCCGAATTTTGACCGGATATGATTCCTTTGGATGGCCGGCCTTTGATTGGCAAAATTGTTAAGTTCGCCCGTAAAGTAATTCCACTCATCCAAATCAATCGGTGCTTTCCAACGCGTAATCTGCTCATTCATTTCCGGCGCTATCTGCGCTTTCATGACGGCTATCTGCGCTATGATTCTTGACGGAAGGAACGACGTGTTCATGACGTCTGCAAAACGGCTGATGAAATCGTTTTTAAAAGTCGGGTTTTCCAGAAGCTTGCGCAAAATCAAGGTCGACCATGGCGGATTCGGGAAGTCGGATCCATTCGTTGCAGTGGCAAGTGCCAGGGAATTTACGTCATAATCATTCCACGTCGAACTCATATCATGCACCGCCCAGCGCCATCTGCCATCGCTTCCATAAGGAGCAGTCGGGTCGAATGCCGTTTTCTTTCTCCAGAAAATAATATTGTTTCCCGGCCAATCCTCATTTTCCATGAAGATATTGGTAATGAAATAATCCGTGAAACTCTCGGTATCCATCCGGGTTTTGATGTAATTGAAATTGGCGTCACCGATCAGTGAATTGTTCTGGATGTAACTGTACATATTTTGATAATCCACATTGTCGCCTTCTTCGACATTTTCGGGCAACCCTTCGTTTTCAACCAAATCCAATTGGCCTTCCGGAATGCCATGGACACGGTCAAAAAACTTGTCGTCATATTTTTCGCGAATGGTCAGCAAGCCCCAATATTCACCATTGATAAATGTAATTGCCGGTTGGTTGGCTTCCGTTTGCGTATGCAATGGCTTGGCCAATTCGCTGCTCATCGCATCTTTGAAAAAGGAATTGTAGAAATCACTCCCCGAATTTTTTACCACGACACGGGCAAAATTATTATACGTTTGGTCGGCAAAGAATTTATAATGCATGCCGTCGGTACCGTAATCGGATTTGGAATAGAAATTCATCGATTTGCTCGGATACAAACGCGAATAATTCCCCTGTATGCGAATGCCGATATTCTGGTTTAAGACTTCAAGGCCGTTTACGAAATAGTTGAAATTGGCCACTCTTTCATAATCCGAACCTTTCCAGGTATAATTCCCGATTGGGTAATCGGCAGGTTCGTTTGGGAAATCGGCCCGAAACTCGTCAAAAGTTTTTCCGGCGACATAAATCCCGTCATCGTAATCAAAAAGTTTGTTCTCGTCGATGCTCAGGGAAATGACCGGCAAAGTAAACCTGTTGGCGCCAAGCGGTGTGATGAAATAATTTTTGGTGATCGTCTTGCTCGCCAAAGCGCCTGCCTTGACGACTTTTGCCCTAACGACTGTGCCTTTGAAAATATTGGTTGACGGAATGTATGGCGGCGTGAAATCATAAGTCGAAGAAATCGTCGAAATCTTATTGGCCTGCGACGTACGGTCGACAATGCTGATTGGCGTGCTGTATTGCAGCGAAGTGAAATTTTTAAAAAGCATGGCGCCGAATGCCTGGCCTGGTGCTTTTGGATATTTGTTTTTGTAATTGTAAGTTGTTCCGCCAAGGTTGGATTCGTTTGGTTCCGATCCGTCAAGCGTATAAATGATCGTTGCGCCGGGAACTGTCGTGGACAAAGTCAGGTTGAACCCCGAAGTATAAAACCCGGAATTTTGTGAAAATGTGGGCTCGGTTAAGACCTCCGAATAACCAACTGATCCATTGGCTGCGCCCGGCGTTGTTACGGCAAAGAAGGCAAAACCGCCTGTGCCGTTTGGAAGCCGTCCATAGGAAATATCGGGATTTAGATTGACTGCAGGTGAATTGTCAAGTGCGACTCCGGCAGCATTGCTGATATAAATCGCTTCGCCCGATGCACTGATTTTCCAGTTGGTATGCAAAGGCTGTCCGGCAACCGCCCTGTTTTTATCCGAGCACCAAATGCGCAGGTAAGCATGCGAATTCAAGGTCACATTTGGGAAAGTCCATTTCAGCAGGTTGGCGGATTCATCGGACAAACCAAAACCGTTGAGGTTGACGGCGGAAGCACCGGTATTGTAGATTTCAACCCAGTCTTCATGGCTTCCGTCTTCGTCGGTGACCGAATTGGTATTTGAAGCCAAAACTTCGTTGATTACAATTGTCTGTCCCGCAGCCGAGTGTCCAAAAGCAAGAAAAATAAGACTAAAAAAAAGGAAGGCAATTCGTTTCATTACACCGCTGATTAATAACTGCGTAAGGTAAAAAAACATTTATGCCTGATACAATTTTCATCGTCACAAAACGGATTTAGACGACGAATTGCAGGTTTCTTAAAATTGGCTTAAGATTTTCTTAAGAAGTAGAAAAACAAGACAATTCTTACATAAAATTTGGCATTAAAATCAGCTTAAAAAACAAAATAAAATCCAATAAAAAAAGGAGCTGATTTTCACCAACTCCCTTATATTTTCTTCAATGATGCGATTTACTGTTTCAGTATTTTTTTGGTTTCGGTCCTGTCTTCAGTATTGATTTGCATCAGGTACATTCCTTTGGTCAGGCCGCCAAGGCTGATTTGGGCATCGGCATCAAGGTTTCCGCTTTGAACCAGTTTCCCATCAATGGAGAATATTTTGTAGGCAACCGCGCCATTTGTACCGGAGATGTTTACGATATCGGCCGCAGGATTTGGATATACCGAGAATCTGGTTCCATTGTGCTGATCAACGGCCAATGACAATGATGTCCCGTGAACAGCGATATTATTGAACGTAATCCTGTTTCCGGCATCAACAGTCATGTTGATTCCAACAAAACGCAGCCTTACTTTAAAGTTGGCGTTGTTATTAGCGGTAGCAATTGCAGTAAAATCAATCGTATTTAACTGAAAATCAGACGTTAGAGACAAAGTCGTTGCGGCTAAGCCAGTAGTAATCCAGACAGGCGTTCCGGCATTTACCGAATAATCTATCAGGATTCCGGTCGCACCGGTCAACTCGTTGATTACAGCATAAGAGAACTTGATATTCTTATAGCCGGTCGTACTGAAATTAAACACCATTGTATTTCCTAAACCGGCGGCTTCAAGTGGTTCTGTAACCTGAAGGCCTTTCATAATTCCAGCCGAATATGGGATATTTCCATTTGCTTCCGGAATATAATTTATTGAAGTTGGGCTGTTTCTTCTTTCCATTGAAGCATGTCTCCAACTTGGGCTTGCCGATGTGAACGGGTAGCCGACCAAACAAGACTCATATTGAATTGCGCCATCGGACGAGCCGACTTTATATGTAGAGGTTAATGTCAGAAGCGGCGTATCATTTGGAATGGCACTGTTCATCATCCAGAAATAAATCGGAACGCTTGTTTCGACAACTGAAGCAACAAATACTGCGGTCACTGAAAAACTGGTCGCTGATGCAATGGTGATTTCGTCTGTCGTAGCGGTCGATGCGCCTGTCCAGTGGCTGAATACAAATCCAGGGCTGGCAATTGCCTTCATTTTTACTGGAATGCTTGAAAAGTAAATTCCGGTCCATGGATAAGGATTTGAAGTGATTCCGTCAGTGCCGGTTTTCACGTCAATCGTATTCATTTTGATATAACCGTGGCTTGGGTCATCGACGTTCAGCGTTACATTGATATTGGCTGAAATCCCGAATTTTGACCTGATGTGGTTTCTTTGGAACGTCGGCCTTTGGTTGGCAAAATTGGTCTCAAAGGTCACATAGTAATCCCTTACGTCAGGATCTTGTCCCCATCTTGACAAATGATCTGGCACTTCCGGAAGAATCGCATTGTTCATCGCTGTGATCATCGGCGTGACCCTTGAAGGCAGGAATGTCGTATTCATCAAATCGGCAAAACGGTTGATGAAATCATTCTTAAATGAAACATTCTCGAGCAGCCTGCGTAAAAACAAGGTCGACCATGCCGGGTTTGGATATGCCGGGCCATTTGTTGCCGTAGCTGCAGCCAGATTGTTGTGACTATAGGTATCTGTTGATACGCCAAACGAATCGTCCATATCGTGGAAAGACCATCTCCATCTTCCGTCCTGGCCATCAGGCGCACCAGGTGTGTAAGCAGTTCTTTTTCTCCAGTAAATCTGGTTTGTTCCGGGCCAGTCGGTATTGTCCTGGTAGATATTGGCAATGTAATAATCCGTGAAATTTTCAGTATCCATACGGGTTTTTACATAATCGTAATTGGCAGTCGCGATCAATGAATTGTTTGTCATGTATGAGTTCAGGTTAATCCAATCCGCACTGTCTCCAGATTCGATATACTCTGGTGAAAGGCCATTGTTTTCCAATAAATCCAAGTCGGCGCTGTCAATCCCATAAAGCCTTTTATAAAGGTTATTGTCATTTTTTTCGCGGATGTTCAGGATGCCCCAATATTCGCCATTGATGAACGTAACAGTTGGCTGGTACGCTTCGGTAATACAACGCAATGATTTTACGATTTTGTGGTTTAATGCGTCGCGGAACATTGTGTTGTGGAAATCGCCGCCTGAATTCCTGAATACCAACCGGTCAAAATGCGTTTCGGTCAAATCGCTGAAGAATTTATAATCAACGAAGTCCGAACTGTAATCGGAACGCGCATATACATTTAAAGATTTGCTTTCATAAGTGCTCGATTCGCCACCGTGGATACGGATTCCGACATTTTGGTTTACGACTTCGGCACCGCCGACGAAATAGGTGAAATTGGCTTCTTTCTCATATTCAATGCCGCTTAAATAGTAATTTCCCCTTTCGACAAAATCGGGTTCGTCAAGCGGATTGGCATCTCTCCAATCATCCCAGTCTTTACCCGCAACGTAAATCCCGTCTTCATGGTCAAACAATTTGCTTTCGGTCAGTCCGATAGAAATCACCGGAAGCGAAAACTTGTTGTTGCCCAATGGCGTCACGAAGTACGTTTCTGAAGCAATCTTGCTTGACAACGCACCGGCTTTCACAACAATGGCGCGAACGACAGTTCCCTTAAAAATAGGAGCTGCAGGTTCAAAAAATGATGGATCGTGCTTGTAAGTGGAATTGATCATCGAAATCTTATTCGCCTGCGGAGAACGGTCCACGATGCCGATTGGCGTACTGTATGTCAATGACTGATATGTCTTATGCAAAATGGCGCCTTCAGAATCTCCGGGGTGTTCTGCATAGACATTCCTGTAATCATATTGTGTTCCGGCAAGGTTTGTTGGGCTTGGATCGGAACCGTCTAAAGTGTAGTAAATGGTTGCGCCGGGCGTTGTCGTTGACAAAGTCAAAGCGAATCCGGCTGTTTTGAACCCGCCAGTTTGTGAAAACGTAGGAGGATTTAATATTTCTGAATAGCCCGTTGCCGAATTGGCCGCAGCCGGCGTCACAGCCGTTATGAATGCAAAACCTCCGGTACCGTTTGGCACTCTTCCGAAAGAAATGTTTGAAGGAATAGCTGTTGCAGGAACGGCGTCAACGACAGTACCGCCAGCATTGGTCAGTGTGACGGTTTCACCCGCAGAACTGATTTTCCAGTTCGTATGCAAAGGCTGCCCAACGACAATCCTGTTTTTATCGGAGCACCAAATCAATAAATAGGTGTGTGAAGCCATCGTTACATTCGGGAAAGCCCATTTGTAAGGCAATGTCGCGTCATCCGTCAATCCATAACCGTTAAGGCTTACCGAAGATGCACCGTTATTGTACAATTCAACCCAATCCTGATAAGTGCCATCTTCATCGGTATTGACCGTCGTATTTGACGTCAATATTTCATTGATGACTACCTGACTGTTCCCGTTGGAAAAAGCAAGTAAAAACAAAGCAATGATTAAGTAAGTAATTCTGTTCATAATGTTTAGGGTTTTTATTCAGCCGACGAATGTAAATAAAACATTAGTTAAATGTAGCTTTTAATCGATACACAGCAAATATCATCCCTTGAAATGCAAAATTTAAGAGATTGAAACTGATGATATTAAATAATGCTCTCGGGAATGCTTTTGGTTGGAATAACTAAACCCGCACAAAATATTATTACATTTGATAAAAATCAAATAATGCGACTCAAAAATTTTAGCAACATGATAATGCCGATAGCAATCATGTTGCTATTGTCAACCGAGGCAATCTTTTCTCAAGGTATGATTCTCGACACCTCGTTTGGTACCGGCGGCAAGGTCTTGACCGATTTGAACCTAAATGCGCGTGGCATGCTTGATGCATTGGTGCTTCCAGACGGGAAGATTGTGGGCGGCGCATTTACGCCACAAACCGGCCCGCTTTATCCGTATACCGGCGGATGGGTTACCCTTGTTAAATACAATGCCAACGGGACGATTGACACCACATTTGGCAACAATGGTATAACCTTCGCGCAGGCGGGAACTTTCAGTTCAAACACGACACTATCGATGCTGTTGCAGAGCGACAATAAAATTGTAGTATGCGGCAGGAATGACAATGAAAAATTGTTTTTGGCACGATTCAGCCCGAATGGTTCGATTGACAATACTTTTGGAACAAATGGAATTTCTTTTACCACAATACCACTCACTTCGCAATGTTCTTCGATATTACAGGCTGATGGCAAAATTTTGGTCACAACCCAGCCGATTGAAAATTCCAATGCCGAATCTGATTTTACAGTTTCAAGGTTCAACACCAATGGCGTGATAACGGATAATTTCGGTCAGCAAAACCAATATTCGGCAAACTGGATCAACAACCTCAAGGAAGACGACGGCAAAATCCTGCTTATAGGAAACAAATATTCGCCTTATGGCGTATTGGCGATGGCAAGATATGTCGACGGCACACTTTCAACAAATAGTCCAGGCAACAAAAGCAAGTTTACGGTTTACCCAAATCCATTTGCCGAAACGGTGCAGGTTGATTTTAATTTAACGGAAACACAAACAATCACTCTTGAACTGTTTGACATCCATGGAAGAAAACTGGTTACCTTATTGCCTTCCGCCACTTTTGCGACAGGAAACAATTCAAGGCAAATTCCATTGCCGCAGGATTTATCCAGTGGAACTTATTTCCTGAAAATCAGTTCGGCCACCTTTAGTGATACCATAAAAATCATGAAACAGTAAAAGGCTGTCAGTGTATGGCATTGTAAAGCTCATTCCACAAATGCCCTTGTTTTTCCCAACTGTAGTTGCTGAGCACAAAATCTGACAGCAAAGCGCCTCGTTGTCTGCGTTCTTCATCCGACCAGGCAATAGCTTGGTTCATAGCCTCAGTGAGCGCCGTTGTATTGGGATGAATCATAATGCCGCCATTGTTGTTCCACTCAGGGCTGATTCCTGTTTCGAATGAGGTAATCACCGGCGTGTTGCACGCTGCAGCTTCGAGGTTTACCATGCCGATCGCTTCCGAATAAGAAGGCGCAATGAACACTTTCGCATTGGCAAACAGCTTGTATTTTTCATTTCCGAAAACACCACCAACAAATTCCACGCGGTTTTCAATGCCAAGGCTTTTGGCCATTCTTTTGAGTTCTTCGGCATACGGGTTTGTCGTGCCGACGATTTTCAGTTTTATTTTTTTGTCGTTAATTTTCGCCATCGACTGGAGCAAAATGTCCAGGCCTTTTTTGGGATGAATCCGGCTGAGAAACAACAAATATTCATCTTCAGGATTATAAGCCAGGTTATGCGGCAGTTTTTCGTAATGCAGAAAATTCGGGATTTCGAAAATGGTCTTGTGGCCACTGAGCTTGTAAAGGTTTTCCTTTTCGAAAGGCGTGATGGCGTGCAGGATTTTGGATTTTGCCAATAGCTTATCCAATACCAGCGCGCGGTAAATTTTCTTCTTGAGTTTCTTGTCCTTCAGATGCCAGGGCTCGAGCATACCGTGCGGTGTAACCACATATGGAATGTTGTTTTTTCGCCCGATTTTCGCCGAAGCATAATGCGCATGCATAAAAACGCCGTGAAGGTGTAAAATATCCACATCGTTCATTTGCGAGAGAAGATAATTCGTGAGTGCCGGGGAATAGTTCCAGGATTTTAATTTTTCTGGCGCAAAACCAATGTAGGCATCGTGGTCTTCTTTGGCATTGGTCAGGACAACAGACGAAAAATCCTCTTCACGGTTGAGGTAATTGTCAAGATTCTCTATTACGGGCCGCAATCCGCCGCTTTCGAATGCCACCGTTTCGGCAATATGATAAATGCGCTTCACGTCAATTTTTTTACAAATATAATAGTATTACGCATGCGTATCGGCTTCAAGTCCGGTATTTTCCACGGATAAACTTTCCTCGGTTTCGGAAAATTTCATGAATGACAGCAACAACAGGCTGAAATAGAAAAGCCCGAAATGCCTGTAGAAATAATCCTCGGTAAAGCAAATGACAAAGATATTGGACATCGCAAGATAAAGCACAAAAGAATGGATACGGCGCAGTATTCCCACCACAAAAAAAACATAATACAGCAGTGCCAAGAGTCCCAAAATCCCCGCTCCCAAAAAGATGTAGGAGAAATAATTGTGCGTCAGGTAACCCGATTTATAAAAATTGGAATTGTAGTTCGAGCTGAAACATTCGTTGAGTTTGGTCTGCAGGTTCTCAAAACCCACGCCCCACAAATAATTGTCCTCGGCGATTGATTTGGAGCACTTGAAGATCGCAATCCTGATATTGGACGAATTGAAATACATGCCTTCAGGCGGGCGGTTGTAATTGTCGTAGAATTCGGTGAAGCGGTTTTGAATGCCAGGCGTAAATGCGATGAAACCTATCAGGACCAAACTGAAAAAGGCAATACTTAAAGTTTTGGTTCTTTTCCGAAGGCCCGAACGGAACAGGATCATGCCCGGAATCATCAATACGATGAACACCGTGTTGATCCGCACCAACAGCAAAAACGTCAGCAGCGTAAAGACGGCAATGTAAACCAGTTCATAAAATTTTTTCTGCCTCAGCACGCGGTCAAAGCACAAGGCGATGCAGAAAAACAATATCGCCGAAAAATAGGTAGGATGCATTTTGAAAAAGCCGATTTCCAGATAGACAAAATTCCGGAACGCCGATACATTGTAACTCGACTGGAAAAATTCTGCCGGCGAATGGTAATAAAAAAATGCAGCGATATATCCCAGGCAAACCACCAGACATGCATTTTTCAGGATGCTGAAATACAGGCCGAGTTTTTCGCGGGTGAAATGCTTTTTGGGAACCAGCTCAAAAATTATCGGGAACAGCAGAAAGAACAACGCGTGGTTCAAATGTCTTTCATAAAGCGGAAGGCTGCCGCGCAAGAGGCCGGTGAATGCAATGATCCAAAATGGAATGCCCAGCAATAAGGCACGTTTCCAGTTGGCCGTCTTATAGTTTTTGGAAAGAATGCTGTAAAGGATGGCGTTGGCCGACAATAAAATGAAAAAGAAGGACGAAATGCTTTCCTTGAACAACGGGAAAGTGAACAGCAGCGGAATCAGGTACAAAAATCCTTTTTCAGCAGCTTTTTTCATGACAGCATGGTTTTTATGATGTCTTTGGTTGGAAACGAAATGGTGTTTTTGTTGTGGTTTATCATCAAGGCACGATTTTTTTTCTAGGCCAAATATAGTCTTTTAAAAAAATATTTTTGGGGCGGCAGGCGGTTAAAAAATAAATTGGCCATGAAGCGCCAAAGAATTTGGTTATCAAGTGCCAAATGAATTATATTTACACGCAGCAAATGCTACCGGCCGTGGATTGTGTTTACGGCTGTCTGACCACACTGATGATTGGGAAAGGAAAGAGAATGATGCCATTCATCAATGGCTGATCCTTACATCATTAGTGATAAAACTGACAAATGGATTACAGCGAAAAGACATCGGATTATTTTGGGAATACCAGGTTTGAAATCATCGATTTTATGGACATTCCACAAGAAAATCTAAAAATACTTGAGGTTGGCGCAGCTTATGGCGAGACCTTATTTTCTTTAAAACAACAAGGAAAAGCGGCCGAAACCGTTGGCGTTGATATTTTTGAAGACTTAAAAAACAGGGAAAGCTATAAGACAATCGACCGCATGATTTTCGGGAACATCGAAAATATGGAATTGCCCGAATACAAGTCGCATTTCGACATTATCCTGCTTCTCGACGTGCTCGAACACCTGGTCGATCCGGGCATTGTACTCCAAAAACTAAAGCAATACATGGCCGAAGACGGGCACATCATCGTAAGTATGCCAAACATCCGTCACTTTTCGGCGCTGATCAAGATTTTTTTCAAAGGCAATTTCAAATACGAGAAAAGCGGGCTTTTTGATTATACGCATATGCGGTTTTACTGCAGGCGCGACATCGAGGAGCTGCTTACCTCCAATGGTTTTTCTGTAGTGAAACAGGAAGGCTCGATCAGGAATTACAAAGGCATGTCGAAGACCAAATTTTTTCACTTGCTGACTTTCGGCCTCATGGAAGAATTTTTTTCCTACCAATATTTTTTCAAGATCAGGAAAGCTCGATAACGACAGCGAGGGTAATTATAAAACGCAATCAATGGCTACAGCACACGGGCTAAAGAATTATTTTGTTTATGGTTTCGGCCAAATCATCAATTTGATTGCCCCATTGTTGGTTGCGCCGAAAATCATTGCAGTCTGCGGCATGGAAAGTTGGGGAAAGATCGGCGTGGCCATTTCCATTTTCACCATCCTGAATATCTTCATCGATTTCGGTTCAGTGTTGATCGGCGTCAAGGAAGTAAGCACCAACAAATCCAATCCATCCCGCATCCGGTCTTATCTCAACGAAACGTATCAGCTCAGGGTTTACATTTTCGCCTTCATATTGATCGTCTATTCGGTCATCGTATTGTGGATTGGCCGGGAATTGCTGTTGTATTCGCTGGGGTTCGTGTTTGTTTTCGCGCAGGTTTTCAACCCGATCTGGTACTATCAGGGTACGGAGAATTACCGCAGCATCAACCGCATCATTTTTGTCTCAAAAGCGCTTTACATCGCGGCTATTTATATTTTCGTCACCCAAAAAACCGATTATGTGTACATGATTTTCCTATTGGGATTGTCGAATACTTTGGTATACGGCTACTTTTTGGCCAAGCTTTGGAAACGGTTGGATTTGTCACTTTTCAGCGCGCCCTATTCGACCATAGTCTCCAATTTCAGGAAAGAATACCCGATTGTGATTTCCAGCCTGTCGATTGCAGTATATGTGAATGCGCCCATTTTGATCATCAGTTCGCTTGTCGGAAATTACGAGACAGGTATTTATAAGATTGGCGACATGCTGCTCAATATCTTCAGAAGTTACCTGGCAGTTTTTTTTACGGTGAGTTTTCCGAGATTTTGTTCCATCAGCGCAGAAACCAAAGAAGAAGCCCGGAAGTTCCTCAGGAAAGCCAACCTCATCAATATCGTTTTCGTCTTCCTTGGTGCCATAGTGTTGCTTACCCTGACGCTGGTTTCCATCGATTATTTCCACTTCGACAAAAAGACCACCGACACTATCATCTATTGCTCGAAATTCCTGTTCATTCCCGTTTTGATTGCCTTTAACATTCCGTATTACCAAATGCTGATTTTCAACGACGAGCAAAAACTCCTGTCCAAGATCTCATTTGCCGTCGCCGTGGCGATGTGTGTCTGCTGTTATGGGCTTACGAGGTTGTTTCATCTCAACGGCAGCGTAGCTTCGTTGTATGTTGTGGAATTTCTGAGCACTTTCAGCATCATTATGTTCTATAAGACGGGAAAACGGAAAAACCGAAAAAAAGACGACTTGCTCATCCAATGAAAACAGCGAAAATTTATATCGTTCTGGTCAATTACAATAGTGCGTCCGATACCATCGAATGCCTTGAAAGCGTCCTGAAATCAACATATGGAAACTTTCAGGTGATTGTAGTTGACAACAGCGACACGTTGGAATCCCAAAATGAATTGTCGTCCTGGGCATTGGGAAACGATAATAACGTGGATACGTCTTTTGAACGCTTGGTATATCCGCTTATAGAAAAACCCGCCGACAGCTGTTTCGTATCGGAGGAAGATTTTGCCGCAAGCCAATTTTCCAAAAAAATCATCTTCATCAGGGCCGGACGCAATGACGGTTTTGCCGCAGCCAACAACATCGCCCTTAGGCATATCGCCAGAAAAACAGATGAGAATTGCTTTGCCTGGGTGTTGAACAACGATACGGTCATCGAAAAAAACGCCATGGAAATGGTGGTTTCCAAAATTGAAGCCACAGGCTTGTCCATGCGCCACACGCTGTTCGGAACGCCATTGATGGAATATTCCCAGCCGAAAAACATCCAGGCGATAGGTGGGCTTTACAACCGCAACACCGGATTGACGGTGCACATTTCAGACAATGAGCCACTTACAGCATGCCGGTATGATTTTCAAAACCCTCCGCAAACCGATTATCCAATTGGCGCCTCGATGATTGTGCACCGCGAATTTCTGGATCATGTGGGTTTCATGACCGAAGATTATTTCCTGTTTTTTGAAGAACTGGATTGGGCCTCAAGAGCGAAACAACAAGGCGGCACACTGAATATCCTTGAGGTGTTCGGCATATACCACAAACAGGGAAAAAGTACAAAATCCAACAATCGTGCGAAGAAAAGCGAGTTCGTGGATTTGACTTTTTTGAAAAGCCGGATCTTGTTTGCCAAAAGATTCAACCGCAAAAACCTGTGGCGCGTTTACGCTTCGATTTTAACATTGACATTGGCCAAACGCATGGTGCAGGGGAATTTCAAAATCATTCCGAAAATGGTCAGACTGGTACTGGACAGCCGCGAAGCAGATTGATTATGGCCGGAGACTTCTTAATTTTATGGCGAAGTGCAAATTATAAAAGAAATGATATTATATTTGCCGAAAATAAATTTATAAAATGAAAAAACTAGTTTTAATATTTTTTAGCAGCATGCTTCTGTTTTCTTGTGGAAAAGACAAGAAAGCCGCCACGGAAGATGCAAAAAATGTTGATGTGAAAGAAGTTTCAGGAATCAGCGTGACTATTGAAGGCATTTACGAAAAAGACGACAGTTTATCAGTCGTGTTTAAACAGAATGGATACTATGCTTACAACAAAGCCGTACCTTTTAAAGTGAAAGGGTCGCCGCTGATGCAGCAATTGACAATCAACCTGCCTGCCGGGGAAACCGTAGATAACATCGCCATGATGGCAAGTTCCAACAAGGATCAAAAATACCTGACACTGAAAAGCATTGCCGTAAAAAATGGGGACGATGAAGTGGTAAAAAATACTGACAATTTTACAACGTATTTCCTGTTTGACGAATGTTTCAAATTTGATTCGACCGCAGACGGAAAGTCATTCCGCTATGTGATGGACCATACGAAAAAATACCAGCCTGGAATTGCAGGAAGCGAACAATTGGAAGCGCTGCTTGTAAAATAAGAACCAAGTAAAAATCATTAAAAAGCGAAGTCATCGAGGCTTCGCTTTTTTTTATGGGTTTATTTCGGGTTTCACTTCAGGTTTTGCGATAAAACTGTTCCGCATCGAATGGTAGAAAAACCAGATGAAGAAGAACAATTCGGGTGGAAAATAATGTCCGTCCCTAAAGAGTTTCATCAGGAAATACACAAAAATACCCTGGGCCATAAACAGGTCATCTGACGAGAAACAATCCGAAGCCTTGTAAAGCGCAAAAAGGACGAACAAGAAACCGATGATCCCGAATTCTGAACAAATGCGCGTGAACAGGGAATTGGCATCAAACGAGTTCGATGTCTTCAGGTTCTGTGCTACCAGGTATTTCGGCGCGCGCATCTGCTTGGAATAAACTTCGGTATGCATGTAATGGTGGCTTCCGATACCGCTGCCCAACGGATGGTCGATGATGTTCTGCTTGGCGATGTACATGTTTCCGATCATTACATAGGAACTCAGGTTGGTTTTTTCTTCAAATTTCCCGGTATTGATCACATTCAAAGAATTGTAAGTGTCGTCAAAACGCATGCGGAACATCGGCACTTCCTGGTAAACGAAGTAGAAAACCACACACACAACCGGAATAAGCCCGGCAAGGTAGCCCATTCGCCTGAGCGTCAGGTTTGGCACGACGAACATCAATCCGCAGCCAATGTAGCCCAATGACGAATTGGAAATCAGCAGCGTACCGAAAATGATCGCAAAATTCCGCCACTGCTTTGTTTTCAAAAAATAATAACATGCCGGAATCACGACCACAACATAATGTGCCGGCTCCTTAAAGATACTCATCAGCCTGTAATCCAGCGTATTGTAATTCACCAGATACAAAGCATACCCCAAAACAGAAACGTAAACACACATTTTGGAATAGACTTCGATCAATTCTTCCTTGGTGTATAACGGAACAAAATTGTAATAATACGTGCCCACAATCATGATTCCGATGATTTGTGACAGCATGAAATTATATGGGATGCCAATGATGGTGTAAGCCAGGGCGCCGTGAACGAAAAAGAATACGTTAAGCAACAGGAAGTATATATTGAACTTGATCGTTTTGATCCTGACCATCAAAATATAATTCGTTAGGATAATCAGGTAAAGCAGTTTCCAGTCAATGATGAAATTGAAGAAAAAAGCTTCCGTAAATATGGCAAACAGCGAACTGTAAAGCAGGTATTTCTTCAGGTTTATCTTCATGGGCTTATTTTATTTTACGCAGCGGCTGGCCTGCATACACACCTTTTTCGGTAATTGGCTTGAATACCGAGCTTCTTGATCCCACAATCGTTTCACTGCAAATCGTTACCCCGGGCGCGACAAAAACATCGGTCGCCAGCCAACAGGAATCGGCGATGTCAATCGGCAGTGCATAAATCGGGAATTCCATTTGGGTATAGTCATGCGATCCAGTACAGATGTAACTTCGCTGCGAAATAACGGTGTGGCTGCCAATTTTGATGTTTCCCAAACTGTACAAAACCACATCGTCGCCAATCCAGGAAAAATCTCCGATTTCCAGTTTCCAGGGATAAGTGATCTGGCAACTCGGACGAAAGTTGACCTTTCTGCCGATCTTTCCACCGAAAACACGCACCAGAAAACGCCTCCAGCCATACATAAATTGTGGCGAAGGCTTGAAAAATATGGCCTGGACAAGCCACCATAACTGGACAATTACGGCATTTCTGCCACGAAATCCCTTTGGCAATTCGAATTTGTCTAATCGGAACATGTAGTAATTATTAATGGATGGCCATCATTTAAGCGCCAAATATACGAATGATTTGGTCAGGAATTGGCCATTTTAAAACTGGCGCCAGTAAATTTAAAACCCCATTTGCCCTTCCGCAATTGTCTTTCTTTTCAAAATCCCATAGGAGTTCCGCTTCCTTAATTTTTGCTCAGGATGCTTTGAACAACCCATATTTTAAGATGCAGTATATGGCCCTGAAACCGTCTTTCCAGCCAATTTTCTTTCCTTCCTCATAACCGCGGCCATAATAGGAAATGCCTATTTCATAAATCCGGATTTTCGGAACACGTGCTATTTTTGCGGTCACTTCGGGCTCAAAGCCGAATCTCTTTTCCCTGAGTTTTATTCCCTGTATGATATCGGTGCGAAACAATTTATAACACGTTTCCATATCCGTCAGGTTCAGGTTGGTGAACATGTTCGACAAAAACGTCAGGAATTTGTTTCCGATGGAATGCCAAAAAAAAGAAATCCTGTGCGGCTTTCCGCCAATGAAACGCGATCCATACACCACGTCGGCCATGCCTGAAAGTATTGGCTTCAGCAACAGGTTGTATTCTTCAGGATCATATTCGAGATCGGCATCCTGGATGACGAGGCATTCGCCAGAAGCTTTTTCGATGCCGGCATGAAGCGCTGCGCCTTTGCCTTGATTGCTTTTCAGCCTGACATATTGGATGTCGGCGGAAGGATTGGCGGCCATATAATCATGGATGACTTTTTCGGTATTGTCGGTCGAACAATCGTTGACAATGATGATTTCTTTCCCAATATTATGATCGAGCCTGACACGTTGGAGTTTGTCAAGAAGCAACTCGATGGTTGGCCCTTCATTATAGGCGGGAATAATAACAGAAAGTGTCTTGATCATTCGCAGGTTGTATCCGGGTTAGACGGTTTCTTTCACCATGGCATCAATCCATGCAAAAGTCCTCACCATTCCAACATGCAAAGGCTCAGAAACTTCCCATCCGATTTTTTCGCGGTAAAGCTTGTTGTCGGAATTTCTTCCCCTTACGCCAGTCGGGCATTTAAAGCCATATTTGTCGATAAATTCCTGTCCGCCGATATTTTTTATTTTGACGTCCTTGCCTGAAATGTCAATGGCCATTTGCGCCAATTGGTTGATCGACACCATTTCTTCCGACCCGATATTGACCGGACAGGGGAAATCAGATTCCATTAACCTCAAAACGGCTTCGACACATTCATCGACATATAGGAAAGAACGCGTTTGTTGGCCATCGCCCCAAACCTCAATCGATCCGCCGGCTTCAGTTTCGGCGACTTTACGGCACATCGCCGCTGGTGCTTTTTCCTTTCCGCCGTGCCAAGTGCCCTGTGGCCCGAAGATATTGTGGAAACGCGCGACACGAACGTCGAGTTTGTAATTCCTGTTGAACGCCAAAAACAACCGTTCTGAAAACAATTTTTCCCAGCCGTATTCCGAATCGGGATTTGCCGGATAAGCAGAGCTTTCTTCACAATTCGGGTTCAATGGATCCAATTGGTTGTACTCGGGATACATACACGCCGAAGAAGAATAAAACACTTTCTTTACTTTTTTGTCGACTGCTTCTTTGGCAACATTCAGGTTGATCATGGCCGAATTGTGCATGACATTGGCATCGTTTTCACCAGTAAAAATATAACCGGCTCCGCCCATGTCGGCAGCGAGTTGGTATACTTCGTCAATTCCTTCATCAATGACCCGGGCCACGACCACAGGATTAGTCAGGTCGCCTTTTATAAATTCATTGCAGATGTCATCGTGCTGGAAATATTCGTGATTTTTGATGTCGCAAATCCGAACAAAATGCCCTTCATTTTTTAAACGTTTCGCTAAATGGCCTCCGATAAATCCGCCGCCGCCTAAAACCACTATCTTTTTCATATTATAATGTTTCGATTTTTTCAATAAAAGAATTCAATATCATGTCTTTTGAAAAGTTTTCCATCATGTATTTCCTGGCTTTTTGGCCCAATTCATTTTGCAGGGCACGATCGCCTTTCAGCATCAGGATTTCCTGGAATATCTTTTCCGTATCTTCATTTGTATAATAACCCCAGCCTTGCGACAGGTTGATGTGTTTGGCGACTTCCGAGCGCATGTCACCCGTAATCACCGACGGTTTCGCGCTGCTCATCATGCCCAGGATTTTTGACGGCATGACCGAATCAATCACTTCCGATTTTTGGAAAAGCACGTGCAAATCGGCACTGCATAATAAATCGGCCAAATCCTCATATGGAATCGGCTCATAATAGGTGATGAAACCCATCAGGTTTTCCTTTTCCAGCCTTTGGAGCAACTCCGTTTTATAAGCGCCTTCACCAACAAGAATAAACGCGATATCGCCATGAGCGCTTAATTTTTTGGCGAGGTCGATGTAAATGTCCCAGTTTTGCTTTGCGCCGATATTTCCGGAATACAACACGGTAAATTTATCCATCGGAATGTGCGGATGCTGCTTATAATGTGCGGGATCGATAAAATCAACGTCGACCCAATCCGGATAAAACAGTGGGTTGGTTTCGGGTGCTTTCATTTTGATGCGATCCACCATTTTGAAACTGATGGAACTGATGATATCCGATTTCACGAAAAAATAATGCTCAATTTTATATAGCATTTTCTTGAATATATTCGACACAAAATTGTTCGTAAGCAATCCCGATTCAAACGCGGCATCAAATTCAAAATCCTTGATGGAGGTCCATAATACTGCATTTTTCAACCGGCGTTTCAGCATCAATCCCAGCATGACATTGGTCGTAAACGGAATGTTGCAGAAAATCAGGTCGGCTTTCCTGATGTTCTTTAAATTAAAGAAGTTGTTGTAATTGAAAGACAGAATGTGCAATGCGCGGTAAAAAAAATTCCTGTTTTCAGGAACATAAAACCGGCTTCGGTGAATGGTCACGCCGTTGATGACTTCGGTGAAATGATCAGGCTTGTCCAAATAGCTCGCGTGGATTTTCCACATTGGGTAATAAGGAAACCCCGTCAACACCGAAACATTATAGCCTTTTGTCACCAGAAACTCTGCCAGTTGTGAAGTATACAGGCCAATTGCGGTATCTTCTGGAGCATAATTTACAGTAATAAAAGTAATATCTTTAATCATATATCTTCTCCTAATTTAGGGCACAGGATAAAAATCGTCAATCCCAAAATCTTATAATACGTGCAAATATAACTTAAGCAATTAGAATTTTTACTTTTTTTGGCCCGTAAATGGATTTTAACAATTGGCCACAGTGGCGCTGTTAAATTTAGAAATCCTGTCCAGGCAAAAAAGAAATCTCAAACAGGGGCTACGCCATCTTGTGAAAGGTGCCAAATTTTAAAGAAAATGCATTGAAAAATCTAAAAAAAGTTACATTTGTAAAAAATTGCACCCACTAAGATCTTTTTGATGAAAAGAATATTGATAACTGGAGCGGCTGGATTTCTGGGCTCACATCTTTGCGACCGTTTTATTGCAGAAGGATATTATGTAATTGGCATGGACAATCTCATTACCGGGGATTTAAAAAACATAGCGCATCTCTTCAGCCACAAGAACTTCGAATTTTACCACCACGACATCACCAAATTCGTCCATATTCCGGGAGAATTGGATTATATACTGCATTTCGCATCACCGGCAAGCCCGATTGATTACTTAAAAATTCCAATCCAAACCCTGAAAGTTGGATCACTTGGAACACACAATTTGCTCGGACTGGCCCGCGTCAAAAAAGCACGAATCCTCATTGCATCGACTTCGGAAGTATATGGCGATCCGCTTGTTCATCCGCAAACAGAAGAATATTACGGAAATGTCAACACCATTGGGCCGAGAGGCGTTTATGACGAAGCCAAGCGTTTCCAGGAATCCATTACGATGGCATACCATACTTTTCACGGCGTGGAAACGAGGATTGTCAGGATTTTCAATACATATGGGCCAAGAATGCGGCTCAATGACGGCCGTGTCATTCCGGCATTTATCGGACAGGCATTGCGTGGCGAAGACCTGACCATTTTTGGCGATGGAAGCCAGACACGTTCTTTTTGTTACGTCGACGACCAGGTGGAAGGTATTTTCAGGTTGCTGCACAGCGATTATGCATTGCCGGTCAACATTGGCAACCCCGACGAAATTACGATCAGGGATTTTGCAGAAGAAATCATCAAGCTCACAGGAACAACCCAAAAAATAGTCTATCATCCATTGCCGGTCAACGATCCGATGCAACGCCAGCCGGATACGACAAAAGCAAAAGCCATTTTGGGCTGGGAAGCCAAAGTCAATCGTGAGCAAGGAATGAAAATCACCTATGAATATTTCAAATCATTGTCGAGCGAAGAACTTTTAAAAGAAGAGCACAAAGACTTTACCGGATATATCCATTAGTATGGTTGCAGCGCACACAGGAAGGTATTCAAAGTACATCAGGCCAATCAGCATCGCTTTTGATTTGGGTGTGATTACTTTTTTCTGCCTGTATTTTTTTAAGGAAATGAATCTCGATTTCCAGGGCTATCTCCTTTACCAGACAACAGGCTGGATTTTGATTGCCTATTTCATCAGGTTTTACAGCATCTACAGGTTTACGACACCAGTCGAAATATTTTCGAAACTGGTCAAGCAAAGCGTCATTTTCCTGTTGATTGTCATTGCCTTTTTCCCATTTGCGAAACAGTCTGTTTTCAGTGGCACGGGCATCGCTTATTTTATGGTTACTGCGATATGCCTGATTACGTTTTCAAAATTCCTGCTGTTTTATTACCTCAAAAAATATAGGATTGTCACCGGAAGCAACTTTAGAAGCGTAGTCATCATTGGTTATACGCCGGAAGCCATCAGGTTAAAAGAGCTTTTTGCGACCCGGAATGATTACGGGTATCGCTTCATGGCATTTTTCTCAGATAAAAAGGCAAATCCACAGATTGAAGGCAGGCTCGAAGACCTGAAGCCTTATGTGCTGAAAAACAATGTCGACGAGGTGTATTGCTCACTCAACGAAATCACCAATGAACAACTGAAAGACCTGGTCGATTTTGCAGACGAAAACAACAAATCCATCAAATTCATCCCCGATACCAAAGAGATTTTCTCCAAAAACCTCAAGGTCGATTATTATGAGTTTTTCCCGGTATTGTCCTTGCGCAAAACAACGCTCCATGATCCGGTGACAAAAATTTTCAAAAGGGCGTTTGATATTATTTTTTCATTGATCGTAATTGTTTTTCTGCTTTCGTGGTTGGTTCCGATTCTCGCCATCCTGATCAAACTCGAATCCAGCGGACCGGTTTTTTTCAAACAGGGAAGGCCCGGAATTAACGAAAGGGAATTTTTCTGTTACAAATTCCGTTCGATGAAAATGAACAAAACCACCGAAAGGGAAGCGTCTAAAAATGACCCGCGTGTCACAAAAATCGGCCGCCTGTTGCGAAAAACCAGCATCGACGAAATGCCGCAATTTCTCAATGTTTTGATGGGCGATATGTCGGTTGTTGGGCCGCGGCCACACCTTTGGTCACAGAATAAAGCTTATGCGAGTAAGATTAAGAAATACATGGTCCGCCATTACGTAAAACCGGGAATTACAGGATTGGCACAGGTTCGCGGTTATCGAGGTGAAATCGAAACAGACGATGACATGGTCAACAGGATCAAATTTGACGTCTTTTATATCGAAAACTGGTCTTTGATTCTCGACCTGAAAATCATCCTGCAAACGGTCATCAATATTTTCAAGGGTGAAGAAAAAGCGTATTAAAATACGTCTTTTTCAATCAGGTTTTTCATCTGCACTTCAAGGTTGAAATGCGCTTCGGAAGTTTCCAGCACTTTCTTTTTCAGTTGTCTCAATTCCAATCCGCCCATATTTGAAATGGCTGCCAGCGTTTGGTTCAGCTCGTCAAAATGTTCGACTTTGGCTACCCAACCCAAATTATAATCAGCGACGATGTTTTCGCCTTCGCCACCGCCAAAATACAAAATCGGGATTCCCAGAGCGCTGTATTCAAATATCTTTGACGGAACCGAGCCGTAAATCCGTGTTTTCAACGGAACAATTGCAATATCAAAAGCCGCCAATCTCGAAATCAGGTCACTTCGCTCGAGCATGCCGTGAAAAATAATATTCTTTTCCGGATGGTTTTGAATGTACGTTTCAATGGCTTTTTTTTCTGCGCCGTCGCCAAAAATGTGGAATTCAATGTTGGTGTTTTCCAATGTGATTTTTTCACAGACCTCCAAAACGCCTTGCGCCACGCCCAATAATCCGGCGTAGAATAATTTTATCTTTTGGTTTTCGAAAGGAATGGCTTCGGAAAATCCAGTTTCATGGTCAGGGAAATTGCGGTATAAAAAGCATTCCTTTTCGGGATAGATTTCCTTGATATGCGCAATGATTTCGTTGGATTGGCCCAAAATCAATGTTGCATTCCGGTAAATGAATTTTTCCAGGAAAAGCGAAATTTTATGTGGTCGCGAACCAGCTTTCAGCGCGCCCAATTCAATCGCGGCATGCGGCCATAAATCGGAAACATTCAGGATAATTTTTCTGCCTTTCAGCGAAAGCACAAAAACTGAAATAAATGACAACAATAATGGCGGTGATTGCACAACGACTTTTTTCGGTGTTTTCTTAAACAACAAGTAAAAGAAAAGCCCAACGGAAAATGATAAAATCGAAAGAATTCTTTTGAAAATATTCGGACTGTTGCTCGGGTAAATCCAAAGCCGCGACACCGGAATGTTATCTAACGTTTCATGAATGAAAAACTTGCCTTGATATTCGGGAAACAATTTGCCTTTTGGATAATTCCCCAACGGACAAACGACAGAAACGTTGTAATCATGCTGGCGCAATTTAATCGCCAATTGCTCAATCCTGTTGGCTGCCGCGCCTTTTTCCGGCGGATAATAATTGGAAACAATCAGGATGTTTTCCATTATTTCCGGAGTAAAATGTCAATAATCCGTTCGGAAGCCTTGCCATCCCAAAGTTCAGGAATGCCGCTTTTTCGCCTGCCGTTTTGAAGGAACAAATTGAATTCCTTTTCGAGGTTTTCAATGGAAATCCCAACCAAAATATTTGTGCCAATCGTTTGCGTTTCCGGACGTTCGGTCGTGGTACGCATCGTAAAACACGGAATTCCCAATACTGTCGTTTCTTCTGAAATCCCGCCCGAATCAGTAATTACGGCAAAGCTGTTTTTAATCAAATACATAAACGGCAAATAGCCTTGCGGCTCGACATAAATGATGTTTTTGAAATCGATATTCGTATTTTCTAAAATTGCTTTTGTTCGCGGATGAACCGGAAAAATGACTTTTTTGCCTTTTGCCAAAGCGTCGATTCCCAAAAGTAAATTTTGCAACGAAGCTTCTTCATCGACATTTGACGGACGATGCAATGTCAGCACAATATAATTTTCAGTATCCAATTGAAATTCATCCCAAAAATCAGGTTTTTTGATTCGTGGCAAATTCCCCAAAAGCGTATCAATCATGACGTTCCCGACAAAATGGATGTTGTTTTTATCAGCGCCGTATTTCAAAAGGTTTTCTGTTGCCCAGATGGAAGTCGTAAAGAAATAATCGGTAATGCTGTCGGTGACGATTCGGTTGATTTCTTCCGGCATCGTCATGTCGCCAGAGCGGATTCCGGCTTCGACATGCGTGACTTTAATGTTTAGTTTTTTGGCTACAATCGTGCACGCCATCGTCGAATTCACATCGCCTACAACCAAAACCAGATCGCATGGATTGTCCAGCAATTCGTTTTCAAAAGCCACCATAATTGCAGCCGTTTGTACCGATTGCGAGCCGCTTTTGACTTCCAGGTTGCTATGCGGCTGCGGAATGCCCAACTCTTCAAAAAAAGTATCGCTGAGGTTTTTGTCGTAATGCTGGCCGGTATGCACCAAACGGTAAGAAATGTTTTTTCCTTCTGCCTGTTTTTTTTCAATGGCCGCGATAATCGGAGCGATTTTTATAAAATTCGGCCTTGCGCCTGCAACGATAGTGATTTTCATAATTCATTTATCAAAGAAACAAACTGTTTCAGTTTTCCGCTTTTGCCTCTTTCCAATCGCTCTTTTCTTGTGAAAATGAGATTTAATCCGGGTTCAAGATATGTGAAAAACACGTCGGAAATCCTTTTTATTTCACCGGAATCCAATTCGGAAGCACTTGTATACTGGATTTCAAAAGTATCCTTTTTTACCTGGATGATTACAAATTCCCTGACATTTCCTTCGTCGCCAAACAGTTTTTTGGTGATAGAATAGAAAGTCATTCCCGGTGAAATCTTTCCACTTGGCAAAATCGCGACATCATTTGTGCGGCCGGTCAGTTTTTTAAGGATTGGGTTTTTCGGCGTGCTTTTTTCGTCCAATATACCAATATCGCCGACTTCATAGCGGATCATCGGATGTGCTTTGTTATAAAGCGACGTCACGATAATCCTGCCTTCTTTTCCGTAGGGCAAAACGTGGTTGCCGTCATCGACAATTTCAATGAACAGCGTCTCGGCATTGGCTTTCCAGATGCCGTCAGGGTTTTCAAACGCCATAATGTCGAGTTCTGCCGAACCATATTCATTGACAATCGGGATTTGGAAACGTTCTTCCAACAACATTTTATCGTCTTCAAAAAGCATTTCGGAAGTCACAATGCAGACTTTCAGTGTCGGACAAATGTCGTTCAAAAAAAGGTTTTTCTTTTCAAGGTATTTTGCCAATAAGACAATATTGCTCGTATAACCGTTGATGTAATCGAATTTTTTCCTGCCGAAAACGCCCAGCATTTTCTCCATCGCAGCATCCGAAAAATCAAAAACATTGAAACGGTAGCGGTTGCTGAGAAAATCCTTGATGCGAAGTTTTGCATTGGCAACAAAATCCAAAGGCATTCCGTAAAAGCGCGCCTGGAACGAATCGTTGAAATCAATGCCGTACCAATTCCATCGCCGCTGGATATTGGCCCAAATCAGCGCATGGCAAAACTTGTCCTTCGCAAACACAAACGGATCGCCGCCCGAACCGGAAGTCCTGTTGATGAAAACATTCTTTTCAGAATAACCTTTGGAAAGCCGTTCCTTCAACGATTGCTGGAAATCGATTTTCCTCATAATGGGCAGATCTCCCCAGTTTTCAAAAGTCGATTTTCCAACAAGCTTTTTGTACGATGGATTGTACTGCAAATGAAATTCGGCGATATTCCGTTTGTTCAATTCGGTAAAAGCCGCGTACTCTTTTTCTGGAACTGCTGTAATTCCATCCAGATATTTCCGCGCTTCTCCAATCGGAAAACCATTCAGTTTTAAGGAAATATCGAAAATTTTTGGCGGCACGGTTTAAATTTTCCCAAAAATACTACTTACGGGAAACTATCGCCCATTTGCAGGAAACTTTTTAAAAATTAAATGATGATTTCCGCCCTGAATAAGTATTTTTGCACTTCACAACTACAACTGATCATGACTATTTTACTACTTGGCTCTGGCGGACGCGAACATGCTTTTGCATGGAAAATGCTGCAAAGCCCGCTTTGCACCAAACTTTTTGTCGCTCCGGGGAATGCCGGAACCGAAAGCATCGCCACGAATGTCAGCATCGGCGTCACCGATCTCGAAGCCATAAAAACATTTTCGATTGCAGAAAAAATCGACATGGTCGTTGTTGGGCCTGAAGATCCATTGGTTAAAGGCATTTTTGATTTTTTTCAAAATGACAGCCAACTGAAACACATTCCGGTAATCGGGCCGTCAAAACTCGGCGCGCAATTGGAGGGCAGCAAGGAATTTGCCAAGGAATTTCTCGTCAGGCATAACATCCCAACTGCAGTATATGACAGTTTTACAAAAAACACGGTTGAAAAAGGTTGTGATTTCCTCGAAACGCTTTCGCCGCCATATGTGCTGAAAGCCGATGGATTGGCTGCCGGAAAAGGTGTTTTGATCATTGCCGATTTGGATGAAGCGAAAGCCGAATTGCGCAATATGCTCGTTGATGCAAAATTTGGCGATGCGAGTTCAAAGGTCGTCATTGAAGAATTTCTGGACGGAATTGAACTGAGCTGTTTCGTATTGACCGACGGCAAAAACTATAAAATATTGCCGACGGCAAAAGACTATAAACGCATAGGCGAAGGCGATACCGGACTGAATACCGGCGGTATGGGCGCAGTTTCGCCTGTGCCATTTGCAGACGCGATTCTGATGGAAAAAATCGAAACGCGCATTGTGAAACCGACAATCGACGGACTTCAAAAAGACAACATTCCGTATAAAGGATTTGTGTTTATCGGACTGATCAATGTTAAGGGTGAACCGATTGTCATCGAATACAACGTCCGTATGGGCGATCCGGAAACGGAAGTCGTCGTGCCAAGGATCAAATCCGATTTGGTCGAACTGTTCCAGGCGGTTGCTAATCAAAAACTCGCAGAAACCACTTTGGAAATCGACAGCAGAAGTGCCGCAACCATCATGATTGTTTCGGGCGGTTATCCCGAAGATTATGAAAAAGGGAAAGCCATTTCGGGGATTGAAAATGTAAAGGATTCGATTGTTTTCCATGCCGGAACCAAATCCGAAAACGGCAAAATCCTCAGCAATGGCGGACGTGTTTTGGCCATAACTTCCTACGGCGACAATTTCGATGAAGCCATAAAAAAATCTTACCAAAACATAGGCAAGCTAAGTTTCGATAAGATGTATTTTAGAAACGATATCGGCTTCGACCTACTTTAGGAAAGAGTGCGCAGTCGTATCGTGGTTTTCTTCACCCCTGTCTTCGTGCAGCTTTAATTGCTTGCACCAGTACACTACAAAATAGGCACAGATTGCCATGAAAATCCAATTCATGATGCTGGCGCCAAACCATGTGTGCGGTTCCAGGTGCCTGAAAAAGTCCCATGGCGCAAATAGGTAATCAACAAATAATGTCTGTATTCCTTCAAAAAATGCTTTCATCTCAATAAGTTTATAACAAGTTATATTTACATTTACAAAAGTATAAAATATCCTCATGATAACAAGCCTTTTTAGAAAATCTACGCCGGTAAATTATGCATTCGTCATCATTTCGGCTACGGTCTTCTTTTTCATGTACCAGTTTGGCCATGCGACAGGAGGAAATGCGCTTGTCAATATTGCCGGAAAACTGGTGTTGCTTGGTGTGATTCTCGGGTCGCTTTTTACGGCAAATTTCATCGTGAAGAAAAATGGGCTCAGCAAAGAAAGCGCTTATACTGTGTTGTTTTACCTGTTGTTCATGCTTTTTTTCCCTTCGGTAATGAACAACCCGAACATCATATTGTCAAACTTTTTCATCCTTTTGGCATTGCGCCGGCTGATTTCACTCCATTCGCTTAAAGCCACAAAAGAAAAAGTATTCGATGCCTCATTGTGGATTTTTGTTGCAGCATTGTTCCATTTCTGGGCCATTATTTTCATCGCATTGGTTTTCATTTCGATCCTTTTTCACGTGTCACGCGATTATCGGAACTGGCTTTTGCCATTTGTCGCGTTTTTTACGATTGCGACAGTGTTTGTATTGTTTTCATTCATGTTCGATGAAACGCTGATCAACGATTTGGTTGCGAAAGCCACGACCAATTTCGAGCTCGATTATTTTACCAATACGAAACAAAACCTTGCGCTGGCGGTTTATGCGAGCGTTGCGTTGTTTTTTCTGGCTTCGATGGTTTTGACGATGTCAAACAGGCCGCAGATTTTACATTCTTCTTATAAGAAAATCATCGCGTCGTTTTTTATCGGGGCCGTGATCTTTGCGATTTCACCAAACAAAAGCAACGATTTACTATTGTTTACAGTTGCACCAATGGCATTCATGGCCACAAGCCACATCGAATTGCCGCAGGAGCAATTGAAGCAGGAAATCACTTTGGCGCTGTTGATTATCAGCAGCCTTTTCTTGTTTTTCTCGCAGTTATAATTTATTTCCGTAGGCCAAATCGCCAGCGTCGCCCAACCCAGGAACGATGTAATTTTTCTCGTTGAGTTTTTCATCTAACGAAGCGACCCAAAGATGACAATGGTCAGGCAAATGTTTTTCGAGATAAGCGATGCCTTCGGGCGCAGCAATGACGACCGCGATGTGGATTTCCTTTGGGTTTCCGCGTTCCATCAAGCGGTTAAAAACGACGACCATCGATTGGCCTGTCGCCAACATCGGGTCAATCAGCAATAAATTTTTATCGGCAATATCCGGAATCGCTTGGTATTCCACGACGATGTGGAAATCGTCATCCTGGTTCGGATGGTGGCGGAATGCAGAAACAAACCCGTTTTCGGCAGCGTCAAAATAATTCAGGAAGCCCAAATGCAAAGGCAATCCTGCGCGCAAAATCGAACACAAAACCATCGTATCGGCAAGCTCTGTTGTCCTTTTCGTGCCTAGCGGCGTTTGGATTCCAACAGGCTTGTAATTGAAATCCTTGCTCATTTCATACGCCATGATTTCACCGATACGCTCAATATTCCGACGAAAACGCATGCTGTCTTTCTGGACATTTACGTTCCTTATTTGCCCTAAAAAATGGTTGAGGATACTGTTGGCTTCTGATAGGTAATGGATTTGCATGTGCTGGGGAAAATTTGTTTTAGGTTATAAAAGTATAAAAAGTATCTTTGTATTTTAAAAAGCAAAGATATGTTTTCACAACTCGCCTTTTCTGTTTTTGAGCAGAGTATTCACGATTATCACATACACGACAATGTTGACCAACCGGTGAACAACCCGTTCCCAAAAGAGAAAATCGAGCACCTGCTCTACCTGAAAAACTGGATTGACACCGTGCAGTGGCATTTTGAGGATTTGATCCGCGACCCGCAAATTGATCCTGTGGCAGCATTGGCACTGAAAAGAAGAATCGATGCTTTTAACCAGGAAAGAACCGACATGGTCGAATTTATCGACAGTTATTTTCTACAGCATTATAAAAATGCGAAGCCAAAGGAAACGGCAAAAATCAATTCTGAAAGTCCGGCTTGGGCAGTCGATCGTTTTTCAATCCTTGCCCTGAAAATTTACCACATGCGTGAAGAAGTGGTCCGCAGCGATGCGTCGCCGGAACACCGCGCAGCGTGCCAGACCAAATTGGATATTCTTTTGGAACAACGCAAGGATTTGTCGACTGCGATTGACGATTTGCTTGCCGATATCGAATCGGGCGACAAATACATGAAAGTCTACAAACAGATGAAAATGTACAACGACGACGAATTGAATCCGGTATTGTACCAAGGGAAAAAATAAACGCCCGACAAATTGTCTTATAAAATCAAACATATAGCCGTCATCCGACTTTCCGCAATGGGAGATGTCGCGATGGCGGCTCCGATTTTACGCGCATTTACAAAACAATATCCCGATGTTCACGTCACGATGGTTTCCAAGCCATTTTTTGAACCTTTTTTTGAAGGTATTCCGAATGTCGATTTTTTTGCTGTCGACGTTGCGGGAAAGCACAAGGGATTTCCGGGATTGCTCCAGTTGTTTTCCGATCTAAAAAAATCGGGCATTGACGCTGTTGCCGATTTGCATAATGTACTTCGTTCGAAAATCATCCGCAGGATTTTTGCGATGAACGGAAAAAAGACCGCGCATACCGACAAAGCGCGTGGCGAAAAAAAAGCATTGACACGCGAAACCAACAAAGTCTTCAAGCCATTAAAATCCGTTTTTGAAAGACATGCCGAGGTTTTTGAAATATTAGGTTTTCCAATTGATTTAACCCATCCGGAATTTCCGGAAAAGCAAAAACTGGATGAAGCTGTGGGTCATTTGGCCGGAGAAAAAACGCAAAAATGGATTGGCATTGCGCCGTTTGCCCAACACCAGGGCAAAGTTTATCCGAAAGATCTGATGCAAACCGTCATTGACCAATTGGCAGCAATCTCAGATTATAAAATTTTCCTTTTTGGCGGCGGCGCATCAGAAACGGAAATCCTGAACGAATTTGCAGGCCATCATAAAAACGTGATTGTCGCGGCAGGAAAACTCGATTTTAACCAAGAATTGCAGCTCATCAGCAACCTCGACCTGATGCTCAGCATGGATTCCGGAAACTCACATATTGCCGCGATGTATGGCATTCCCGTTGTCACGCTTTGGGGCGCAACCCATCCTTATACGGGTTTTTCACCATTTAATCAGCCATTTGAAAATGCTTTGGTTTCCGACAGGGAACAATATCCAAAACTGCCGACATCGGTATACGGAAATATAAAAATCGAAGGTTATGACGACGCGATGCGGACCATTTTGCCGGAAACGGTCATGGCAAAAGTCAAATCGGTTTTAAAATAAAAAACTTCCCGTTCAGAGAAGTTTTGCAATCGGTATAGTTTTATTAAACGTCGTCGTAATCGACAAAAATTTCCTTTGAAGTCGGATGCGCCTGGCAGGTCAAAATCAATCCTTCGGCAATTTCGCCATCGGTCAGGATCGCATTCTTTACCATTTCTGCAGTTCCCGAAGTGATTCTCGCAAGACAGCTGCTGCAAATTCCACCCTGGCACGAATAAGGCGCATCAATGCCTTGTTTTAGTGCCGCTTCCAGAAGTGTTTGTTTCTTCGACATCTCGAAAACCATTTCGTCGCCATCGACCAAAACCGTGATTTTGGTATGGCCTTCGAGTGAGGCTTCGATATGATGCTCGGCTTTTGGCGCAAAAAACAATTCGAACTTGATGTCTTTTTCCTTGACATTGTGCTCTTTCAGAACATCGCTGACCGTGTTGATCATTTGCTCCGGGCCGCACAGGTAGAATTTGTCAAATGCGATTTGCTTGTATTTGTTGTTGAGGATAAAATTGACGGTTGAGCGTTCGATCCTGCCAAACAATTCGTGTTCGACTTTTGCCTGGCTAAAGACATAATGCACAAACAGCCTTCCGGTGAATTTTAATTGCAGGTCGTGCAATTGCTGGTAAAAAATCGTTTGTTCAGGCGTTTTGTTTCCGTAGACCAATACGAACGTGCTGTGCGGCTCGCTTTCCAATACGCTTTGCAGAATCGCCATTACAGGCGTGATGCCGCTTCCGGCTGCAAATGCCGCGTAATTTTTGATGCGGTTGGTGTCAGGCTCAAAAGTGAACTTTCCTTCAGGAATACTGACTTCAACAAGGTCGCCGGCCCTGAGGTTTTTATTGGCAAACGGCGAAAAGGCGCCAACAGAAACCGATTTGATCGCAATGCGCAAGTCGCCACTGTCGGGCGCAGCGCAAATGGAATAAGCACGGCGGATTTCTTCACCATCCAAAGTCAGTTTTAAGGTCACATATTGGCCTGCGGTAAAAGCGTAATTCGACTTTAATTCTGCCGGAACATGGAATGAAACCGAAACGGCTTCGGGGGTTTCGCGCCTGACTTCTTTTATATTGAGCTTGTAAAATGCGGACATTTCTAAATTTTTTACAAAAGTAAGAAAAAAGACGGGAAGACTAAAATGAACGGCCACATCTGCCGATAATAATTAATGGCGATGCATGTAACTTTTTCTTACTTTTATGGCCTAATTGCCAAAAACCAAACTATGTTCAAAAAATTCCTGATGCTCGAATGGCGTGCCTTTTTCAGGTCGGCATCGTTCAAAACCAACCTCGTCATGAAAATCCTGATGGGCTTCGTCGCGATTTATTTTACGGTTGTTTTCCTGTTTTTGGGCGTTGGCGCCTTTTACCTGATTAAGGAGAAATTGCATCTCGACCCGATTGTCACCGTCAACAGGTTCATGATTTATTATGTAACGGTTGATTTGGTGATCCGTTTGCTTTTGCAGAAAATCCCGGTGATGAACATCAAGCCTTTGCTGACGCTTCCGATAAAAAAGACGACAATCGTCAACTTTGCCTTGGGCAAAACCGCCATTTCCTTTTTCAATTTCCTGCATTGGTTTTTCCTGATTCCGTTTTCGATCGTGATGCTGCATGAAGGTTATGATGCCGGAAGTGTGATTGGCTGGCTTGTCGGGATGTTATCGCTGGTTTATGCCAATAATTTCCTGAACATTTTATTAAACAACAAAGATTACCTGTTCGTGATTTTTATTGCTGCGGCCGTTGGTTTTGGTTTGCTGCAATATTATGGGGTTTTTGATGTGACTGGATATACGTTTGTGTTTTTCAACGCCTTGTTCCATATCAAATGGGCTTTTGTCGCAGTGCTTTTTGTGTTGGCGGGATTGTATTTTATAACTTTTGGATTCTTCTGGAAGAACCTTCATCTCGATTCCGGTCTGTCAGCGAAACGCGAAAACGCAAAAACCGAACAATTCGCGTGGCTGGACCAATTTGGCAGCGTCGGTACGTTCCTTAAAAATGACATCCGCATGATCAAAAGAAACAAACGCTCCAAGATGACCGTTTTCATGAGCGTATTGTTTCTTTTTTACGGATTGCTCTTTTTCTCGGGCGGCATAGAAACTTATGACAATCCGGTGATGCATATGTTTGCCGGTATTTTTGTCACAGGCGGATTCCTGCTCACTTTCGGGCAGTTCGTGCCAAGCTGGGACAGCGCCTATTACAACCTGATGATGACACAAAACATTTCCTATAAAGGCTATTTGAATGCAAAATGGTGGCTTGTCGTGATAGGCACTTTCGTTTCGGCCATTCTCGCTGCGGGTTATTTGTATTTCGGGTGGCAGATTTACCTGACGATTTTGGTCGGCGCGATTTACAACATTGGCGTCAATTCTCATATCGTATTGCTTGGCGGCGCCTATACCAAAACACCTATCGACCTTGCTGGCAGCGCCGGCGCTTTTGGCGACAAAAAGGCATTAAACATGAAAACGATGCTGCTCATGCTTCCCAAATTATTATTGCCGATGCTGCTTTACGGCGCGGGCACTTTGATTAGTCCGGTGGCAGGATTGGCTTTCGTCGCCATTGCGGGAATTCTCGGATTTGCCTTGAGAAACAAGGTCTTTACGCTGATTGAAAAAATCTACAAAACCGAAAAATATTCAACCATTCAGGCATACAAACAAAACAACAATTAAGAAATGATACAGGTAAAAAATCTTTCAAAAGCATACAATACCGTCAGGGTTTTAAATATCGAACACCTGGATATCCCAAAAGGGCAAAGCTTCGGATTGGTTGGGAACAACGGCGCCGGCAAAACCACTTTTTTCAGCTTGCTCCTCGACCTGATTGAGCCGACCACCGGAAATATTACCAGCAATGGCATCCAGGTTGATAAAAGCGAAGCCTGGAAACCATTCACCGCCGCCTTTATCGACGAAAGCTTCCTGATCGGTTACCTGACTGCAGAAGAATATTTCTATTTCATCGGCGATTTGCGCGGCCAGAACAAAGCCGATATCGATGCGTTGCTTGCCAAACACGAGGAATTCTTCAATGGCGAAATCCTTAAAAGCCGCAAATACCTGCGCGACCTGTCGAAAGGAAACATGAAGAAAGTCGGCATCATCGCGACATTAATCGGCAATCCTGAAGTCGTCGTCCTCGATGAACCATTTGCGAATCTCGACCCGACAACGGTCAACCGACTCAAGAAAATCATCAAGGAACTCGCCGACAATCCCAATGTCACCGTACTGGTTTCCAGCCATGATTTGGTACACACTGTCGAGGTTTGCAGCCGCATTGTCGCATTGAACAAAGGCGAAGTCGTCAAAGACATCGTGACCTCTGCCGAAACTTTAAAAGAATTGGAAGCGTTTTTCGCGGTGTAAATCTTTTGGGCGTTGCCTTCGGCCGGGCTTTGCGCAGTGCATGGCACTTTGCTGCAATCCCTAACGCGGGCGATTCTGACTATTCGACATTTTGGTTAACAATAGACTCCCGAATTCACTTCGTCGAAATTCATGAATCAACGGCCTTTTCTCTCAGCAAAAGTTTGTCATATCAAAAAGAAACGTATTTTTACCAGTCAGTATACTAAAAACTGCTTTTAAAAGTTTAAGGATAAAATCGTTTGACATTGAAAACCAACATATTTAAATACGCCTTTTTCACGGGATTTCTGATTTTTCTGGTTGCCTGTTCTACAAAAAGGAACAGTTTCGTTTCAAGAAATTCACATGCATTAAGCACCAAATACAACATCCTTTACAACGGTGGCCTTGCACTCGATGCCGGAATCAACGAACTCAAAACGACCTACAGCGATAACTTCTGGGAAAGGCTTCCTGTCGAACGCATGCAGCCGCCGGTAGAAACGATGGATCCGGGACAGACCAAGAACGCCAACTTTGAACGCGCCGAAACAAAGGCGATCAAAGCCATCCAGAAACATTCCATGAACATTGACGGCGGGGAAAAAAATCCGCAAATGGACGAAGCACACCTGATGCTCGGCAAAGCGCGTTATTACGACCAGCGTTTTGTGCCGGCGCTTGAGGCATTCAATTATGTGCTGTACAAATATCCCGGAAGCGACAAAATCCATGAGGTTAAAATCTGGCGCGAGAAAACCAACATGCGGATGGAAAACGACGCATTGGCGGTCAACAACCTCAGGAAACTTTTAAGCGAGATAAAATTCAAGGACCAGATTTTTGCCGACGCGAATGCGACATTGGCTCAGGCATTCCTGAACCTTGACCTTAAAGACAGTGCCGTGGTCAAATTAAAACTCGCCACCGAATTCACCAAACAAAAAGAAGAAAAAGCAAGATACCGTTTCATTCTCGGCCAGCTTTATGAAGAACTCGGGCAAAAAGACAGCGCGTTCATCGCTTACCAGTCGGTTATCGACATGAAAAGAAAATCGCCGCGCCAATATGTAATTCAGGCGCACAACAGGCAGGCCTTGCAATTTGATTATGCTTCCGGCGACACGATTGCCTTTTTAAAGAAATATAAAAAACTGTTGAAAGACCGCGAGAACAGGCTGTATCTTGGCGCCATCAACCACCAGTTGGGATTGTTTTATGACAAGCAGAAAAACTATAAAATTGCAGGGAAATATTACAATGCTTCCCTCAAAAGCAAGTCTAATGACACGTACCTCATTGCTTCCAATTACAGGAATCTTGCCGATATCTATTTCAACAGGGCAAAATATGTTACGGCTGGGATGTATTACGACAGCACGCTCGTACAGCTGAATCCAAGATCGCGCGAACACAAACTCATCACCAAGAAAAGGGAAAACCTGGTCGATGTCATCAAATATGAGGGCATTGCACAAACCAATGACAGCATCCTAAAAGTGGTCGCGATGAGCGAATCCGAAAGGACAAAATTTTATGCGGATTATATCGAAAAACTTAAAAAGCAAGACGAACTCAGGAAAATACAGGAAGAGAAAGCCCAAAAACTGGCTGCAGTTGCCGCTGCAAATGCAGGCGTTAACGGAGAAGATGCGATCACGGAAGGCAAAGGAAACGCCGACAGCAGGATGAAAGGCAGAGCAGGCGCGGGCACCAATCCGGGCGTTTCGGCGCCGCCAATTTCAAACCCAAGTACTTCATCCGTAGTAAAACCGGGGGATTTTTATTTTTACAATCCTACAACGGTCGCTTACGGGAAAACCGAATTCAGGAAAAACTGGGGACAAAGAAACGAAAAAGGCAACTGGAGGATTTCGGCAGGCAAGTCGGATTCGGGCAACAACAAAGAAGAAAACGACGCTATCGATAAAGACAGCATTGCCTCAGCCGAAAAAGAAGCCGCAAATGACCCAAGATATACTACGGATTTTTACCTCAAGACGATTCCTGTAGCCCAACCGGAAATCGACGCGCTCGCCAAAGACCGCAATTTTGCCTACTATCAACTCGGTGTTATTTATAAGGAAAAATTTAAGGAATATAAGTTGGCAGCCGACAAACTTGAAAAATTGCTGACAAACAATCCCGAAGAAAGACTGGTATTGCCATCGTTGTACAATCTCTACAAAATCTATGAGATCATCGACAAGGATAAAGCATTGGCGATGAAAGACCGAATCATCAGCCAATATCCGGATTCGAGATACGCGCAAATTTTAGGGAATACCAATCCCGATAACATTGACAGGCTTTCACCCGAAATCGCCTATGACAATTTGTACAAACGATATGAAACCGGCGATTATAAAAACGTGCTGGCGGATACGGAAGCCGCAATTGACCAATTTACGGGAGATGAAATGGCATCAAAATTCGAATTGCTGAAAGCCCATACCATTGGGAAGTTGCGCGGACTTGGCGAATACCGCAAGGCATTGAACTTTGTAGCGCTTAATTACCCGAACAGTGCTGAAGGCAAAAATGCCGAAGCGCTTCTCGGAAAAGAAATACCTGCTTTGGAAAAACTGCAGTTCAGCAATACTGAAACGGCCAATTGGAAAATCCTATACAGGGTCAAAAATCCGGACGACAAAAGCACGAAATATTTACAGGACAAAATCAAGAAATTTTTTGCCGACAGGGAACTGGAAAAACTGTCCATGTCGTTTGACTTATATACTGAAACCGATAATTTTGTGGTCATTCACGGAATGAAATCAGAAGATTACGCCAAAGGAATCGCATCCATCCTGAAAGAATTCAAGGAATACAAAGTTCCGGATGTGCCGATTATCATTTCCGGACAAAACTATGAAGTCGTACAAATCAAGAAAAACATAGAGGAATATCTTTCAAATCCTGTTTTCGTGGCCATTTCGGTGACCGACCAGCTTCCGTTTACGCCACCGCCAGTCCAAACGCCTGCTCCGGTTCCGAAAAAAGAGGTAAAACAACAGATCCAATCAAGTGATCCGGTACCGGGCAAAACGTCGCCGCCGGGACAGAATCCCGCAATGCAGAATCCGGAAAACCAGAACCAGACGGAAAAAGATAAAGATCTCGGGACGCCGCCCGCGCCAAGAAATCCAAAAAGATAAACCATGTTTGAAAAAAGTCCAAAATCATATACCGATCTTTTAGGGAAAACCAACAGGATTGTGGAAGGAACGACCATAAAAGGCGACATCATTTCACAGGCTGATTTCCGTCTGGACGGCGAACTGACGGGCAATTTCCAATCAAACGGGAAAATCGTCATCGGTCCGGCAGGAAGTGTAAAAGGCGACATCATCTGTAAAAATGCAGACATCGAAGGGCGTTTTGAAGGCAAAATCCAGGTCGCCGAAATCCTGAACATCAAATCCAAGGCGAGTATTCATGGCGAAGTGATTGTCGGGAAATTATCGGTCGAACCTGGCGCTGAATTCAGTGCTTCGTGTGTCATGAAATCCAACATCAAGAACCTTCCGCCACATGAAAGACAACCAGTCGAATCCGAACAAAAAGCAGAATAACAAATGGCTCGCATTGATCAACATTCCCATCCAGATGGGCGTTATCGTGTTTGCTTTTGCGTGGCTCGGCAATTGGCTTGACGGAAAATACCCAAATCCTCATGCGATTTATGTCAAAATCCTGACACTTGTCGGGGTTGCGATCGCTTTTTACAACATCAACAGGCAATTGAAAGACATTAATAAATCAGACGAATAAATGCGCAAATTCAGGCCGGTTTTAGAAATCCTAATCCTTTCAGTGGCGGCGTTTGTATTGCACAAAGTGATTTTTTATCTCTCAGGATTACAGGCCGCCGGGGATGAATTTCACTATTCGCTCGAAATGACATACGGCTTTTTCCTTTTGTGCTCCTTAATTATTATCCTGATTTTGATCAAAGTAAAAGAGAATAACATCGACAATGTCGGGCATACTTTCCTTTTGCTGACCTGCCTGAAAATGGGCGCCGCTTATGCCGTTTTGTATCCGATATTGCAATCGGCGGCTGAAAATGCCAAAACCGAAAAGATGAATTTCTTTATCGTATTTGCCGTCTTCCTGACCATCGAAACAATCGCTTCGATTCGGATTTTGAACAAATCGTAATCTGCCCCTTTTCCGTTTAAGGATTTTCTTCCTTTTTTAGCAAGAAAAAGTCTCGTAATCGCAAGATTATTAAACAATAAGCAACGATTCCTTCTTTAAATCATAATTCCGTCAAAAAAAATATTTTAAGCCCTTGAAATATTAAGAAAAAATGTACCTTTGCGCAAAATTTCAGAGAAGTAAAATCAAGATATTTGCGCCTATGCTGTTTTCAGTGAAACAACACAAATTAATAATAGCGGTTTTAATAGCGGCTCTGCCTTTGTTCAGCTTTGCAAATCCTGCGGATTCGTTACAAGTTAAAACAGACACTACACACATTGCAACAGCGGGAAATCCTGCCGCGGCAAACCATATGCACGAATCTGCTGAACCGGCAGACCAACAATCGGAAATCCGTGCGCATATCAACCACCACGTTTTGGATTCGCATGAATTTATGCTGTTTTCCGATTCTGAAACAGGCCAACATTATGGCTTCGCACTTCCGATTATCCTTTGGGACAATGGATTGCATGTTTTTTCTTCCTCGAAATTTGAACATGGCCACGCAGTTGCCGAATCAAACGGGAATTACTACAAATTAGGACACGACGAGAAAATCTATAAAACGGATGCTGCCGGGACAATGACCGGTGATGAACACCATCCGACGAATGTGCAGCCTTTGGATTTTTCTATCACCAAAAGCGTACTGACATTAATGATTGTCGCGCTGCTGATGTTCTGGGTTTTTTCGAGCCTTGCAAGATCATATGCGAAAAACGGCGGTATTTCTGCCGGAGTCGGAAGATTTTTTGAACCGATCGTATTGTACATCCGTGACGAAATTGCCATCCCAAACATTGGCGAAAAGCACTATAAAAAATACATGAGCTATTTATTGACCATCTTTTTCTTTGTATGGATTCTGAATATCTTCGGATTGACACCGCTGGGAATCAACGTCACGGGAAACATCGCCATCACTTTCGGGTTGGCTATCTTGACTTTCCTGATTACGACTTTTACAGCCAATAAAAATTATTGGGGACACATTTTCTGGATGCCGGGCGTGCCTGTGGTCATGAAAATTGTCCTGATACCGATTGAGGTTTTGGGTATGTTCATCAAGCCTTTTTCATTGATGATTCGTTTGTATGCCAATATCATTGCAGGCCATATCGTATTGATGAGCCTTATCGCATTGATGTTCATTTTCAAGAACTGGGTCGGAAGCGGATTGTCGTTTATGTTGTCGTTTGCGATTTCTACAATTGAAATTTTGGTTGCCTTGCTGCAGGCTTACATTTTCACGATGCTTTCGGCATTGTATTTTGGGTCGGCTGTTGAAGAGCACCATCACGAGGAAGCGCACTAATAAATTGAATGTTTAATTTTTAATACATATTTTTATGGAAATTCCTAAAATCATTGGAGCCGGATTAGTAGTAATCGGAGCTGGTATCGGTATCGGAAGAATTGGTGGATCTGCAATGGACGCTATTGCCCGTCAACCAGAAGCTACTGGTAAAATTCAGACTGCGATGCTTATTGCTGCCGCACTTATTGAAGGTATTGGATTTGCTGCACTATTCGCGGTAAACTAAAAAAACAAAAAGCTGTAACGGTTGGTTGCAGCTTTTGTTTAAAATGTCATTAAAAGATTATATACACATTATAATATGGAAAAGTTAATAAATGATTTTTCGTTCGGATTGTTTTTCTGGCAGCTGATCATCTTTGTAGGATTGATCCTGTTGCTTAAAAAATTTGCATGGAAGCCAATCCTAAACGCGGTTAACGACAGGGAAGAAGGAATTCGCAATGCATTGCTTTCTGCTGAAAATGCAAGAAATGAAATGCAGAACCTTCAGGCGGACAACCAAAGAATCCTTCAGGAAGCCAGAATGGAACGCGATGCCTTGTTGAAAGAAGCGCGTGAAATGAAAGACAAAATGATCGCTGATTCGAAAAACGAAGCGCAGGCTGTCGGTCTGAAAATGATCGAACAGGCTAAAGCCGCTATCGAAAGTGAAAAAAATGCAGCAATGGCAGAATTGAAATCGCAGGTTTCATCATTGTCATTGGAAATTGCAGAAAAACTATTGAAAGACGAATTGTCCAACAAAGATTCCCAAATGAAATTGGTGGAGAAAATGTTGGGTGACGCTAAATTAAACTAATATGTCAAGAGCAGCAATCCGTTACGCAAAAGCAATCCTCGATACTGCGCACGATAAAGGCGTTGCATCGGAGGTGAACAATGATATGGAAACCATTGCTTCCACCATTAATGGAAATGCGGAACTGCGTACCTTTATCCAGGATCCAACAACGAGAGTTGAGGTAAAGTCAAGTGCTTTGACAGAAATTTTTGCAGATGTGAATCCAGTGACAAAAGGACTTTTCCGTTTGTTGTTGGAAAACAAAAGATTCGAAATCCTTGCCGGCCTGGCCTCAGAATACAACCGCCAGTTTGAAGAAATGAATGGTGTGGAAGTGGCCAAAGTCACCACCGCAATCCCAATGGACAAGGAAATGGAATCGAAAGTGATGGCTAAAATCCTGACTTTTTCAAATAAGAAAATTGTGATTGAAAACATCGTTGATCCAGCCATTATCGGCGGATTCATTTTAAGAATGGGCGACCAGCAGTACAATGCTTCAGTGGCCAACAGGTTACAGGTATTAAAAAGAGAATTAGCAAATTAATATGAAAAAACTAGCTTTAGTAATAGTATTGGCGTTATGTACGTCATTGACTTTTGGTCAAAAGGTAAAAATCAAAAAGGGAATTGTAACCGTTGACGATGTTGAGGTTTACAAAATAGACAAAGAAGGTTCAATGGAAACACTTTCTACGATGGCGTCAAATGAATTCCTGTCTATCCTGAGCACAACTTACGAAGTACGTAACGAAGCACATTACAGACCGAATGGACAAAATTTTCCTGCGATGATAACCAAATGGATTTTCACAGTGAAGTTTTTGGAAAGCGGAAAGGATCTGGCTACCGATTTGTCGCCAAAAGATATTATCAAAGCAGTTTACAAATCTGAAATGGTCGATGCCAACGGAAAAATAGATGAAGAGAAACTCAACATTTTCATCAACAAGTATAATAATGAGAATCTAAAATATAAATTATAATCTATTATGGCAGAAATTAAGCCTGCTGAGATTTCAGCAATATTGAAGAAACAGTTATCCGGATTTGAATCGGGTGCTACATTGGAAGAAGTAGGAACAGTACTCCAGGTTGGTGACGGTATTGCCCGTGTTTACGGACTATCGAATGTACAATATGGAGAATTGGTGGAGTTTGACAACGGTATGGAAGGTATCGTTTTGAACCTTGAGGAAGACAATGTTGGTGTCGTATTATTAGGACCGTCAACCGGTATCCGTGAAGGTTCAACTGCAAAAAGAACCCAACGTATCGCTTCTTTGAAAGTCGGTGAACAAATGGTTGGCCGTGTAGTCAATACGCTTGGTTTTCCAATTGACGGCAAAGGACCAATCGGAGGTGAGCTTTTTGAAATGCCATTGGAAAGAAAAGCGCCGGGAGTTATCTTCCGTCAGCCCGTAACCGAGCCATTGCAGACAGGTGTAAAAGCCGTAGACGCGATGATTCCTGTAGGTCGTGGCCAGCGTGAGCTGGTGATCGGTGACCGTCAAACCGGTAAGTCGACAGTTTGTATCGATACGATCCTAAACCAAAAAGAATTTTATGATGCAGGTGTTCCTGTATTCTGTATATATGTTGCAATCGGACAGAAGGCATCAACCGTAGCCGGAATCGCTAAAAAACTCGAAGAAAAAGGAGCGATGGCTTATACGATTATCGTAGCCGCAAACGCATCCGATCCAGCGCCAATGCAGGTTTACGCGCCTTTGGCCGGAGCTGCAATCGGTGAATATTTCCGTGATTCGGGCCGTCCAGCGTTAATCGTTTATGATGATTTGTCTAAACAAGCCGTAGCTTATCGTGAGGTTTCTCTTTTGTTGAGAAGACCACCGGGCCGCGAAGCTTATCCTGGAGACGTTTTTTACTTGCACTCAAGGTTATTGGAACGTGCTTGTAAAGTCATCAACAATGATGAAATTGCAAAACAAATGAACGACTTGCCGGATTCCATCAAAGGAATCGTAAAAGGCGGCGGTTCTTTGACCGCTTTGCCAATCATCGAAACACAGGCGGGTGACGTTTCCGCATACATCCCAACAAACGTAATCTCGATTACCGACGGACAGATTTTCCTTGACGGTGATTTGTTCAACTCTGGTGTTCGTCCTGCAATCAACGTCGGTATTTCGGTATCGCGTGTTGGAGGTAACGCACAAATCAAATCGATGAAAAAAGTCGCAGGTACATTGAAACTGGATCAGGCGCAATTCCGTGAATTGGAAGCGTTCGCTAAATTCGGTTCCGACCTTGATGCCGTAACTTTAAACGTAATCGAAAAAGGACGTCGTAACGTTGAAATCCTGAAACAAGGATTGAACGACCCGTATACCGTCGAAGACCAAGTCGCAATCATCTACGCAGGTTCTAAAAACCTATTGAGAAATGTGCCTGTGAACAAAGTCAAAGAATTCGAGAAAGATTTCCTTGAATTCCTGAACAATTCACACCGCGATGTGCTTGATCAATTGAAAGCAGGAAAACTGACTGACGAGATTACCGACGTGATCGAGAAAGTAGCGAAAGAAGTTTCAGCAAAATATAACTAATAAGCTTTTAGTATTGAGATGTGAGAATCGAGAATCTCATATCTAACATCTCAATACTCAATACTATAACAAATGGCAAACTTAAAGGAAATCCGTAACAGAATTACCTCCGTTTCATCCACGATGCAAATCACATCGGCGATGAAAATGGTTTCTGCCGCAAAGCTGAAGAAAGCACAGGATGCAATCACGGCGATGAGGCCTTATGCCGAAAAAATGACGGAATTGTTGCAGAATTTGTCTGCCAACATGGACAGTGATGCAGGTGGCGAATTCACGACACAACGCGAAGTGAAAAATGTGCTGATTGTAGCCATTACTTCAAACCGTGGACTTGCGGGCGCATTCAACTCAAATGTAATCAAGGAAGCGCGTAACCTGGCTGATCATGCCTATGCAGGCAAGAAAGTCGATTTTATCACCATTGGAAAAAAAGGAAACGACATCCTCAAAAAAAACTTTGCGGTCGTATCCAACAACAATTCGGTTTTTGACGACCTGACTTTTGAAAACGTAGCGGCCATCGCTGATGAAGTGACACAGCTTTTCATCGAAGGCAAATACGACAAAATCGTTTTGGTCTACAACCAATTCAAAAATGCCGCAACGCAAATCATCCAGGCTGAGCAATTCTTGCCATTGGCACCGGTAGTTTCAGACAAACCGGTCAGCAATGTCGATTACATCTACGAACCTTCAAAAGAGGAAATCGTGCTGACATTGATTCCGAAAATGCTAAAGACTCAATTGTATAAAGCCATCCGCGATTCATTTGCCTCTGAACACGGCGCGCGTATGACCGCAATGCACAAAGCAACCGACAACGCTACCGAGCTTCGCAACCAGTTAAAACTGACATACAACAAAGCTCGCCAGGCTGCCATCACCAACGAAATTTTAGAGATTGTTGGCGGAGCGGAAGCTTTAAAAGGATAAATTCTTATCGAAAATTGATATCAAAAGCCGGCAAATTGTCGGCTTTTTTATTGAAGATGAAACAGGATGAAACTATAAAATTCTGCCTTGCTGTTCACGCGGTCATTGTAATTTGTAAACTTCCCATAATGGCCTGATTTCTCCATCGTTTGCAGGTAAATCGAATTTTTTTGTGCTGCCCGATTTTGCAATCTTGCGGCAAATTTATACGAATGCAATGGCGGGACGCGGTCATCATTTTCAGAAGTGATGATCAACGTCGTCGGATAATTCACATCTTCTTTAATGTTGTGATATGGTGAATACTCCATTAACGCAGTGAAATCGGTTTTGTTTGCAGGATTTCCATATTCATCGAGATGCATCGTGCCAACAGTAAACTGGTCGAACTTTGCCATATCGTAAACGCCAACCACAGGCACGGCAACACGAAACAATTCCGGGCGTTGCGTCATGGCGACGGCGACAAGCAATCCGCCTTGTGAACCGCCTGTAATCGCGAGTTTATTCGGGCACGTGTATTTTTCCCGAATCAGGAATTCGGCAGCATCGATAAAATCATTCGACGAATTTATTTTTTTCAAGCCCATGCCTTGTTTGTGCCAATTGAGTCCTTTTTCGCCGCCGCCGCGGACTTCAGCGTAAGCATAAACACCGCCTTTTTCGAGGAAATACAACAATCCCGTATCATATGACGGTCCGCTGACAGCACCAAATCCACCATAACCTTTTAACAAAGTCGGATTGTTTCCGTCGAGCGGAATGCCCTTTTTATGGATAATCGTAATGGGAATGTCCTTGTTATCCCGGCTTTTATAGGTGATGACTTTCGTTTCGAAATAGTCAAAAGGAAACACCGTTGGCTTTGGCCTGATAAAATCATTGTAATACACATCCGATTTTCCGGTTTCCAGATTCACCCTGTAATTCTGGAACGGAATGACATACGAAAAGAAACTGACGAACAAATCTTTCGTCTCGGCATCATAAAATCGGAAATCAAAATCCATCGAATAGGGAACGTCAAATTTCCTGATGAAAGCACCTTTAGAATCGTAAACAATAAAATAATGCTTCCCGTCATGGCGGTATTTGCAAATGATATAATCTTCGGTAAAATAATCGTCTTCGAGCAAATGCGTGTACAATTGTGGCACGATGACCGTTTCATCCTTTCTGTTGTTGATGTCGAAAGACCGGATTTCACCCCAGTCGAAATCGCGCGAGGAATAAATAATCCTGCCGTTGCGATAACTCCGCATCTGAAAACCGGAAGTGTCGTTATCGATGAACTTCTCCAATTTTATCGGCTCGTCATTTTTCAAAATGGCCGAATAATAGTTTTTTATCGTTTCGTCTTTCGAGGTTTCTACAACAAACAGCCTGTTGGAACGCGTGAAAAACGAAAAATAATTGCCCGTTTTTGTCGCATCATAAATAAGCTCGTCCTGATTTTGGCCATTCCCGATCTTATGATAATACAACTGGTAAGTCGAATCCTGCGCAAAAGTACTGGTATTGGCATTCTTCTTATAAAACACGCCCTCATCGCCATTCCATGATGCGGCGCTGTATTTGACATTTGTTAGTACATCTTCCATATCGCGCAGCTTACTGAAGTTGGCAAACCGTATTTCCTCAACATCACTTCCGTCAATGCGGATTCTGTAGGCGATATATTTCGAATTCCGCGACGGATAAAAATCCATGATCGCAACATCGGCATCGGGATGAATTTTCGAAATGTTGACGATTTCCAACGGCATATCATTCAACTTTTCCCGGAAATACAATCCAGCGGACGATTTCTTGTCCTTGCGGAAATAAGAATAATAATACCGGCCATTTTTTTCCGGAAGGCTGTTGCTCGAAAAATTGTCATAATCCCTGATTTTTGCGGCTACATTGTAATTTTTCCTGACCGCATCCAAGTGTGCGTTGGTCACGACATTTTCGGCTGCAACCCAATCTTTGGTTACTGTAGAGCGCATATCTTCAAGCCACGAATAATCATCGGGAAATGATATTCCGTGTCTGGTTAATGTGTTCGGGACTTTTTTTGCGATCGGAAATTCCTGGGAAAAACAAAGTGTAAAAGCAAAAGCGAAAAGCAGGCAGAAAAGATATTTTTTCATCAACGATTGGGATTGGCGACAAATATAAAATGATTTCGTTCACCTGCAAAGAAAAACGACAACTGCACCGCCAATAAACCGCGATAAACCAAAGAATTGGTTATTTTTGTTTTGCAAAACAAATTCTGCGCGACACTTTGAGCTTATACAAGAATCTTTTAAAACAAACTGCAATTTACGGGCTGGCTACCGTTTTGCCGCGCATGTTCAGCTTTTTTCTGGTGCCGCTTTACACCGAATTGCTCCCAAAAGAGGAATACGGGAAAGTCACCGTGATATTCGCCTATATGATATTCCTGAACGTCGTTTTGGCCTACGGCATGGAAACCGCTTTCTTCCGCTTTTACAACAAGGAAGAAGACAAGCAGAATGTCGTGCAAACGTCGATGGTTTCGATATTCTGGAGTTCGGGATTGTTCTTGGTCGTCGCTTTGATTTTCAGGAATATGCTTGCAAGCCTGTCGGGAATAAATGTCCAATATATTACATATACGATTTGGATTCTCGTACTTGATGCGTTGGTCATCATCCCGTTTTCAAAGTTGCGCGCCAACCAGCGGCCTATTTATTATGCCATTATCAAGATCGGGAACGTCGCCATCAATTTAATCCTGAATATCTTTTTCCTGATTTACCTGCCAAAAATCGCTGCCGCGCATCCAAACAGTTTCCTGAGCTCACTATATTTTGACGATTTCCAGATCGGTTACATATTTGTGTCCAATATCATCGCGAGCCTTGTCACGTTCATCGCGCTTTCGCCGGATTATTTCAAAGTCAAATGGCATTTCGATGCCGAACTTTGGAAACGAATGATGAAATACGGATTGCCAATCCTGATTGCCGGAATCGCGTTTGCGATCAATGAGCAGTTCGACAAAATCCTGCTCGGGAAATTACTGCCTGCCAATATCGCCGATGCACAAGTCGGGGTTTATTCTGCCTGCTACAAACTCGGATTGTTTATGGTATTGTACCGAACCGCGTATACTTTGGGCATCGAGCCATTCTTTTTCAGCCATGCCGGAAAAGAAAATGCCAAACAGACCTATGCCACGGTCACGAAGTATTTCGTGATTTTTGGGTCGTTCATCCAATTGTCGGTCATCGTCTTCGCCGACATTTTTAAGGAACTGATGATTCGCGATTCATCTTATTGGGAAGCGATGAAAGTCGTCCCGCTGATCATATTGGCCAATTTTTTCCTTGGTATTTACACCAATTTGTCGGTTTGGTACAAGCTTATCGACAAGACGCATATCGGCGCTTACATCTCTTTGGTTGGCGCGGCAGTGACGCTTATCCTGAATTTCCTGCTCATTCCATACATGCAAAAACACGGCTCCGACGGATACATGGGTTCTGCGATCGCAACGATTGCCGCATACGGAAGCATGATGTTGATTTCCTATATCATGGGCAACAAACATTACCCGATTCCATACGACATGAAAAAAATCGGCGGCTACTTGGGATTGTCGATTGCGTTTTCATGCGTGTCGTTTTACTATTTCAGGCAGAATTACTGGGTCGGAATCCCGCTGTTAATCGTATTTTTATATTTCATCTATCACAACGAAAAAGAAACTTTACACCGAATAATCACAAGAAAAGCCAGGAGCTGATCCCGCTTTCCGCTGCAATCTTTTTTCAAAGATATTCCGAGCTGGTCGAGGAAAATCTTAATAAGAAAAAGGATTTCCGCTGCAATCGGGGCTAGGGCTTCAAAAATAACATCATATGCAGAACATCACCATAAAAATCATTAACAAATCAAGCCATGCACTGCCAAACTATGAGACCATCGCGTCAGCCGGAATGGATTTGCGTGCGAACTTACCGGAACCGATAACCTTAAAACCACTCGAAAGAGCTATCGTAAAAACGGGCCTTTTCATCGAATTGCCGATCGGTTATGAAGCGCAGGTTCGGCCAAGAAGCGGATTGGCAGCAAAAAAAGGAATCACGGTACTGAATTCGCCCGGCACAGTCGACGCAGATTATCGCGGGGAAATCGGGGTGATTTTGGTAAATTTGTCGAATGAGTCTTTCGTCGTCGAAAATGGCGAACGCATTGCGCAGCTCATCATCGCCAAACACGAGCGCGCCGAATGGATTGCCGTTGAAGTATTGTCGGAAACGACAAGAGGTGAAGGCGGTTTTGGCAGTACAGGCGTCAAATAGTTTTAAAAATTTATTTAAGATATCATGAAAATAATAGTACCCATGGCCGGACGCGGCTCGAGATTACGCCCACATACATTAACGGTTCCAAAACCTTTGATCCCCATTGCAGGAAAGCCGATCGTGCACCGACTTGTCGAAGACATCGCAGCCGTCATCAACCAGGATATTGAGGAAATCGCATTCATCATCCACAAGGATTTTGGCCCACAGGTCGAAAAGGAACTCGTCGCCATCGCCGAAAAACTCGGTTCACGCGGCACAATCTATTACCAAAATGAAGCCTTGGGAACAGCACATGCGATTATGTGTGCCAAAGAATCTATGTCCGGACCGATTGTCGTGGCGTATGCCGACACACTTTTCCGCGCCGATTTTACATTGGACACGTCAGCCGACAGCGTGATTTGGGTCAAACAGGTTGACGACCCAAGTGCATTCGGTGTCGTACAATTGAACGCAAACAACCAGATCACCGATTTTGTCGAGAAACCGAAGGAATATGTATCGGATTTGGCGATTATCGGCATTTATTATTTCAAAAGCGGTGAAACTTTACGCGAAGAATTACAATATTTACTCGATAATAATGTTGTTAAGGGTGGCGAATACCAATTGACCGACGGTTTGGAAAACATGAAACAGAGAGGCCTGAAATTCGTTCCCGGCAAAGTCGACGAATGGATGGATTGCGGTAACAAAAATGTAACCGTCGACACCAATTCAAGGATGCTGAATTTCCTGCACAATGATGGCGAACACCTGATTGATTATGATGTGAAGCAAGACAATTCAACGATTATCCCGCCGTGTTACATCGCCAAAGATGTCATCCTGATCAACGCGATAGTTGGCCCGAACGTATCTTTGGGAAGAGGTTGCCATGTCATCGACAGCAAAATTAAGAACAGCCTGGTGCAAGAGCATTCGCATATCAGGAATGCCAATCTCGACAATGCGATGATTGGAAGCCATGCGACTTTTGACGGGAATTTCACCAGCATCAGCATCGGGGATTATTCAGTTTTAGAATAGAACAAAATGGGTATAAAAAAGATTGCATTTTGCGTATTGTTTTTGGGGAGTTTTTGCTTTCCGGCGTCGCTATTGGCGCAAGGCGAACCTGAAGACATCGCGGCCGTAACCGATGAATTCCAGGATTCTTTTTATGAATCACTGACACAAAAAGGCATTGAGAATTATGACCGCGCCATAACGGCTTTGGAAAAATGTGTCAAAATGCAGCCCAATAATGCAGTCGTTTATTTCGAGTTAGGGAAAAACTATCTCGCTTTAAAAAAATATGAAAAAGCATACGAATCGTATGAAAAAGCATCGCAGCTCGACCCAAAAAACATGTGGTATTTTGAAGGTATGTATGACGTTTGCTATCAGACCAAAGATTATGAACAGGCGATAATCGTCGTCACAAAACTGGTTGAATTCAAGAAAGAATACAAGGAAGACCTGACTTCTTTATACATGACGACATTACAATTCGACAAGGCGCTCGACCTGATCAATGAGCTGAACGACACTGCCGGCAAGACCGAACAACGCGAAAATTACAAGGCACAAATCCTGCGCGACCCAAAATACCAAGGGCCGGAAATGGCCAACTTGCTCGACCAAATCAAAAAGAATCCAAAAGCCGAAGCCAATTACCTTTCGCTGATCCGGTTGTATTCAGACAGCAACCAGGACAATAAAGCGCTGGAAATTGCCAAAAAATTGGAAGCTGCAATCCCGACTTCTGATTGGGCACAAGTCAACCTTTTCGAATTCCATATCAGCAACAATGACGGCGATAAGGCTATAAAAGCCATGAATATCGTATTTGCCAGTAGTAAAATTGACAACAAGATCAAACACCGCATGCTGAATGAATTCCTGATTTTTGCGAAAGACAAACCACAATATGACGCCGATTTGGAGAAAGCGATTTCATATTTCAACAGCGACCCAACGGTCCAGATTTCAAAAGAAATAGGGAAATTTTACCAACTGAAAAAGGATTGGCCAAGGACAATCAGGTATTACGAAAACCATTTGAAAAGCAATCCGCAAGATGTTGAAACCACCGTTTTGCTTCTCGAAGCCTATGCCCAAACAATGAATTTTGACGCTATGGCGAAAAAAGCGGATGAAATGATTGAGTTGTTTCCGCTGGAGCCGCAATTTTATTATTATTCGGGCCTTGGCTATTACAACCTCGGAAACGCCAGGAAAGCGAAAGACCTATTGGAAACCGGTTTGGATTATGTGGTGAATAACCCGGAATTGGAAGCGAATTTCAATTACCAATTGGGTTATACCTACCAAAAATTGGGCGATGAAAAAAAAGCAGCCGCCTTTTTCGCCAAAGCTGAACCACAGCGTAAACAAGCAAAAAAACAATGAAAAGAATAATAGGATTGGCAATCGTGCTGGCTTTTTTGGCCTCATGTAAGGCAAAAGCCGTCGTTGCGGAAGGAAAAGCAGGAAGCGAACTGACGGCTGAAAACATCATCAGGAACCATTACGCGAACATAAAGGATTTTTCGACGGTTTATATCAGGGCGAAAGCGCATTATGAGGACGACAAAGAATCCCAGAATGTCGCTGCCGAAATCAGGATCAGGAAAGACGAAAAAATTTTGGTCAGCATCAAAGTGCTAGGCATTACGATGGCAAAAGCGCTGATTACGCCAAAATCGGTAAAGTATTATGAAAAGATCGGAGGCAAATATTTCGAAGGCGATTACGCGGCTTTGAGCCAATGGCTGGGCACGGATCTCGATTATCAAAAAGTCCAGAATTTACTGATTGGCCAAGCCATGGACGATTTGACAAAAGGAAATTTTACGACGACAATTGAAAATAAATTGTACAAGCTCGAAAATTCGAATGGCAATACGACAAAAGCGTTTTATTTCGAATCGGAAAAATTCCTGATCAAAAAACAGCAGATTTCACAGGCTGCACAAAACAGGACATTGAAAGTCGATTATCCAAACCATACAGAATATCCGCAGGCCATTCTTCCGGCAGGTATTCTCATTGAGGCGTTGCAGGAAAAAGGGAAGACCAATATCGAAATCGAATACAACACCGTAACTTTCAATGAGGAACTTTCTTTTCCATACAGCGTTCCGGATGGCTATGAAAGAATTTTTATTAATTAGATTTGCATACCCGAACTGAACGAAGTTAAATATTTTTTAATATGCCAAAACAACTCTTAAGCCTGATTTTTATCTGCATCACATCCGTGATTTGGAGCCAGCCGAGCCAACAGGAAAAACTGGAAGCGCGCAAAGCCCAAATCCAAAAGGAAATCCAGGAAAACCAACGCTTGCTGCAATCGGTCAAAAGCAAAGAGAAAACAGTCACGAACCAATTGTTACTCCAGAAACAGAAAATCGACCTTAAGCAAAAACTCATCAGTACGACTGAAAAGCAGACGAAACTGCTCAGCAATGACATGTACATCAACCAGATACAGATCAACCGGCTGAAAAAAGACCTTGATGAATTGCGTGCCGATTATGCCGAAATGATTGTCAAGTCCTATAAGAGCCGTTCGGAGCAAAGCCGTGCGATGTTCCTGTTGTCTTCAGAAAACTTCCTCCAGGCGTATAAACGGGCGCAATACATGAAGCAATATACGAGCTACCGAAAAATGCAGGGCGAAGAAATCAAGACCAAAACCGGACAGCTGACCGATTTTAATGAAAAGATAGTCGTCCAGAAAACAGCCAAGCAAAAACTGTTGGCGGAAAACCAAAAGGAAAAGCAACAGCTCGAAATAGAAAAGCAGGAGCAGGAAAAGATTGTCGACGCAATCAAGAAAGACAAAAAGCAGATTACGGCTGAAATCAAGAAAAAACAACAGGAAAGCAAAACCATCGACAAGCAGATTGACAAGCTGATCCGCGATGCGATTGCCGCTGCCAATAAGAAAACGGCTGTCGCTGCTGCCAAAGCAAATCCCGGAACCGCAAACACTGCCAAGATTAAGGCCGCTTCCGAATCGGTCACCAAAATTGTCCTGACACCGGAAAGCAAAATGGTTGCCGATAATTTCCGCGCCAATAAAGGCCGGTTGATTTGGCCGGTGGAAAGAGGCGCAGTGACATTGCCATATGGCGACCAGCCGCACCCGGTATATAAAACCCTGATTGTCCACAACAGCGGCGTTGAGATTACGACTGAACAAGGCGCGAATGCCAGGGCTGTTTTTGGTGGTGAAGTCGCGAGTGTGATTGTGCTTTCGCCCGTGAATAAAGCCGTTATGATACAACACGGGGATTATTTTACGGTGTACCAAAACCTCAGCAGTGTCAGTGTCAGCAAAGGCGACAAAGTCGGCGCCAAGCAAAACCTCGGCAAAATCAGGACCAACGGCGACACCGGCAAAACGACATTAAAATTCCTGATTCTCCAGAATACGGTTTATAACAATCCACAGGATTGGCTGTTTAATATGTAAAAAAAAGCGAACCAAACGGTTCGCTTTTTTTATATGAATAATGCCTTGAGTTCGGTTGCATCTTCGGGTTTCATTTTCCCGGCAAGCACCAGGCTGAGTTGTTTCCTTCGCAGTGCGGCATCAAAACGTTCCTGTTCGAGTTCGGTCTGCGGAATGATCGGCGGCACTTCTACAGGCCTTCCGGTATCGTCTACGGCGACAAAAGTATAGATCGCTTCATTTGCTTTGCTACGGTTTCCCGATTCGCGGTCTTCGAGCCAAACATCGAGGAAAATCTCCATCGAACTTTTAAAGCTTCGCGACACTTTTGCCTCAATGGTTACGACGCTTCCCAATGGAATTGACTTATTAAAAGCGACATGGTTCACCGACGCGGTCACCGTAATCCTTCTCGAATGCCGCCTTGCCGCAATACTCGCCGCGCGGTCCATTCTGGCCAGCAATTCGCCTCCAAAAAGATTATTCAGTGGGTTGGTTTCGCTTGGCAGGACCATATCGGTCAGGATTGTCAATGATTCGGATGGATGTTTTGGCAGCATGTTATTTTTTTTGCAAAGGTAAGTTAATAAAAAATCACCTCACAAAACAAATCATATTAGATGTGTTCGGTGAATGCTATGCATTTCCGCAATTGTGACGGGATATAATTTAAAATTCTTTAATGAGCAGCCAAGCGTCAGGATTGTGGTCATGCTTGATTTTTGACATCGCAACCCAAGCTTCGTGATAGGTTGGAAAGCTGCCGTAAAGCACCGGATATAATCCGTGCTTGTTTGGTGCAAGCCTACGTGATTTATATCCCATATCGCTTAACTTTTGGTACATGTTCTGCGCATTTTCTTCCTTATTAAAAACACCGGCAACAACATGGTATGGCATTTTTTCCTCTTTAACCGTTAAGGTTACGGCCGGCATCGGGTTTTCAATAAAGAAAGTGGCTTCCTGGATTTTATCCTGGACTTGTTTCTGTACAGCTGTTTCCACCATTAAGGTATTTTCGGCAATTTGATCCTGGTATAATTTAAAGCCAATGCTTCCTGTAGCGGTTAATGCCAACACAAAAATCGCGGTGTATTTTAAATAGGTGCGGCTTTTGCGTTTTTCCGGCGTAAACTGGATTGGTGTTTTTTCTTCGAAAGCTTCGACTTCCTGTTTGTAGGTTTCGCGCTTTATCGTTGGAGATACGAACGAGTTCAATCCAAAAGAATCGGTAAGGTAATTCAATTGTTCATACGGACTAAAAACCAGGTTTTTTTCAGCATTGAGGGAAAGTTCACCGATATTTTTTAAGGTAAACTTCTCGTTGATGTCGAGTATGTTTTTCCAGATTCCGACTTCACTGTGAATGGCTTCAACAGCAGCATCATAGGAAGTTTTTTCAGCTTGTGAAATGTGATTGGCCAGAAGTCCGTCGTTATTTTTAAGATAGGAATTAAAGGAAATCAGCTTTTTTGGGGGATAGAAAGCATTCGAGCTTTCGTGCAGCTGTGCCGGCAGGGTTTCAGTCAGGAAAGCGCCGAACCCCGGAACCGTAACACATTGGTATCGATACAGGAGCTGCGAAATGTATTGTTCAATCTTCATGTAAACAAAGTTATGTATTGTCAGTTACCGACAAAATTTTATCAACAATTTTTATTAACAATTCCCGTAAAAATTTATACTTTTCAGGTTCAAACATTTACTATGCGCCATACAGATTTATTTTACTTGCTTGCCTTGCAAAAGGTAGACGGCGTCGGCGATGTCGTTGCCAAAAGACTGCTGTCACATTGCGGTGACGCCGAATCGATTTTCAAAGCCAAGACTTCTGAACTAAAGAAAATCGACGGAATCGGTTCTGTTCTCCTGAACAAACTGAAAGATAAAACCATTTTTGAAAAAGCTGAAAAAGAACTCCAATTCATCGAATCAAAGCACATTGACGTGCGGTTTTTCCAAGATGGGAATTACCCGGAAAGGCTCAAACATTGCATCGATGGGCCGGTTTTATTGTTTGCTTCAGGCAACATGGATTTCACCAACCGCAGAATGATCAGCATTGTCGGGACGCGGCAAATCACGGGTTACGGAATGGAAGTCTGCAAAAACCTCATTTCGGATCTCGCACCGTTGAATCCGATTATTGTCAGCGGATTTGCTTATGGTGTGGACATTGTCGCGCACCAGGCGGCGATGGAAAACAACCTGCAGACGATTGCCGTTGTCGCCCACGGGCTGAACCAAATCTACCCCAAAATCCATAAAAAGCATGTCGCCAAAATGGAACAGCATGGTGGTTTCCTGACCGAATTCTGGAGTTCATCCGAGCCGGAAAAGGAAAATTTTGTCAAGCGGAACCGGATTGTTGCGGGAATGAGCGAAGCGACAATCGTCATTGAATCTGCTGACAAAGGCGGCTCTTTGATCACTGCCAATATCGCCAACGACTACAACCGTGACGTGTTTGCCGTTCCAGGAAGGATTTCGGACAAATACAGCCAGGGTTGCAACAACCTGATCAAAACCCAGAAAGCCAATGTACTGACCAGCGCCGCTGATTTGGTTTATATACTCAATTGGGATTTGGAAACCAAGGTCAGGCCAATACAAAAGCAACTCTTTGTTTCCCTCGAAGACCACGAGCAAAAAGTTTATGACTATCTGCAAAAGAGCGGGAAACAACTGCTCGATATCATTGCTTTGGAATGTGATTTCCCGATTTTTAAAATGGCGTCAATGCTCTTGAATATGGAGTTGAAAGGTGTCGTGCGGCCGCTTCCGGGGAAATTATTTGAAGTGATATAGTAAAAAAGCCCATCAATTGACGGGCTTTTTTTATTTAAATCCTAATTTTTGCCTGGTTCTTTTCAACACGCCGTCGGCGACAATGCCTGCTTTTTTGGCTCCTTTTTCAAGTAATATTTCCACTTCCTCAGGATGTGAGATATAGTAGTTGTATTTTTCCCTTTCGGTTTTGAATTTTTCAAGTATCAATTCGAACAATGCCTGTTTGGCGTGGCCATAACCATAGTCGCGATTTGCATTTGCATAATTCACGGTCATGGCTTGCAGCTGGTTTTCATTGGCCAACAATTTATAAATCGCGAAAATCTTGCATGTTTCCGTATTTTTTGGCTCTTCCAATGGCGTGCTGTCGGTTTCAATCGACATCACTTGCCTGCGAAGCGATTTGTCATCAAGGAATATATTGATGATGTTGTTTGCCGATTTGCTCATTTTTCCACCATTTGTTCCCGGAACCAACATCGTGTCTTCGCGGATGAACGGCTCGGGCAATACAAAAGTTTCACCCATTTGGTGGTTGAAACGCGCCGCAACATCACGCGTGATCTCGATGTGCTGCAATTGGTCTTTTCCAACGGGTACAAAATGGATGTCATACAGCAAAATATCGGCAGCCATCAACATCGGGTAACTGAAAAGTCCCGCATTGACATCTTCCAGACGGTCGGATTTGTCTTTGAACGAATGCGCCAATGTCAGCCTTTGGAACGGAAAAAAACAACTCAAATACCAAGAAAGCTCCGCGGTTTGAGGCACATCAGACTGGCGGTAAAAGACCACATTGTCGACATTCAACCCACAGGCAAGCCATGCTGCGGCAGTACTCAGGGTATTTGCCCTTAAAGTATCGCCGTCTTTAATCTGGGTCACAGAATGCAGGTCGGCGATGAACAGGTAAGTTTCATTTTCAGAATCTTTCGACAATTCAATTGCCGGAATGATGGCGCCCAAAAGGTTTCCCAAATGCGGCGTTCCGGTACTTTGTATGCCTGTAAGTATTTTTGCCATTGTACAGTTACATTTTTAGCAAAGTTAATTCTTTTACCAAAATTTACGCACTATTCGCTACATTTGGGCTTATGAGAATTTTCAAGATTATTTTTTGGGTGCTGTGGCGCATCTGGTTCTATATATTGATGGCCATTCCGATCCTGGTCATGTTCCCGTTTCTGGTCATTTCCATCCTGAAAGAAGAATGGTACCCATATTTTTTTGTGATGGCGCGCATTTGGGCCAAAGTCATTCTCTACGGAATGGGTTTTTATTATAGAGTCGAAAGAGAACAGGAGCCTGAAAATAACAAAAGCTATATGTTTATCGCCAACCATACTTCGATGGCCGACATTATGCTTATGCTGGCCACAATCCGAAATCCGTTTGTGTTTGTCGGAAAGAAAGAACTGGTCAACATTCCATTGTTTGGATTTTTCTACAAACGGACGTGTATTTTGGTTGACAGGAGCAGCACCAAAAGCCGCATGGAAGTTTTTAACCGTGCGCAAAAGCGATTGAGCCAAGGCATGAGCATCTGCATTTTTCCCGAAGGCGGCGTTCCGGAAGACGAATCTGTTTTGCTTGATGGATTTAAGGACGGCGCATTCAGGTTGGCTATTGAACACCAAATCCCCATTGTCCCGATTACGTTTGCCGACAATAAAAAACGGTTTTCCTATACATTCTTAAGTGGAAGCCCGGGATTGATGCGTGTTAAAATCCATTCGTTTATCGAAACCAAAGGAAAGGCAGCAGACGACAAAAAGGAGATCAAAAGAACCAGGGAAGAAGCCAGGAACATTATTTACAGCCAGCTTCTGGAATTTGGAAAATAAAAAAAAGCGCCGGCTTCCCAACGCTTTCTTCGTCACCTGCAAAGCAAATGACCCAACTTAATTTAACCTAACTAAATAAGCTTTCCAAAAAGCTTAAAAACGATAACTCACACCGGTGTAAAACCCAAAAAAGTAAGGTTTGAAATTTCCGGCGTCGTTGCTGAATGTATTCATCTGGTATTTGAACATCGGTTCAAAATTGGCCTGGAATGCCTTCAGGAAATTATATTTTACGCCTATACCGACATTGGTACTGAAGTGAAGGCTGTTGAGGTTGTTTGCCTCGCCAATATTCATTTCGATTCCCGGAGATTCCAATGAAACCTCATTTTGGTTAAGGAACAACGTACTTACACCGCCAATGAGTTCAACCCCGAATTTCTTGTCGATAAGCTTGTATGAAAGTTCAACAGGTACTTCTATGTAGCCTGTTTTTTGGTTTAATGTTGCATCAAATTTGTTGTCAGCAGAACGTGCCGCCATGGTAAGTTCCGTAGGCTTGTTGTCAATCTGCAAAACCGCACCTTGAACGTTGGAATTTACATTTTGGATTTGTCTCGCGTTTGTGGTTTGGAAAAACACCAAATCGGTAGTCGTGTATTCGAGTTTCACGGCACTTATACCTGAACGCAAAGCGAGTTTTTTGTTTAAGGCATATTGTACGCCCACGCCATATGCCACTGTGGGCTTGTATGACTTTTTGTTGGCTTCAAATCTCGAATCCAAAGGCGAACCGTTCGAAGTCGAACTAAAATAAATAGGGGCAACGCTCGAGGCAACTTGCCACCTATTTAATTTCGGTTCTTTCGTGGTAACTTTGTTTTCTTTTTCATTCAACAATTCTTCCAGCGCATTAGGCACAACAGTAGCAATAGCTGTCGTGTCTATTTTTTTATCGGCAGTGTTTTCGGCAATCGGGTTGCTTTTGCTGTCGGTTGATTTATTTTCGATCGTATGGTTTACGATGTTGGTATTTGTCGCATTTGGATTTTTATCCAAAGGGGTGATGTTTTTATTCGAATTTGGGCTTGAAACCGATTTATTTTCGCCATCATTTCCAGATTGCTGTGCCACGGCATGATCAGGATTGTTTTTGTTTCCGGCATTTGCCACCGCATTTTCAGGATTGGCTTTCGGGTTGTTTTCGTTTTCGGAACCAATACCTTTATTTTGAATGGAGCCAGATTTTTTATTTCTTTTTGTTTCAGCACTTGCAACAGATCGATTGTTGTTTGTCATTTGCCGGATAGCTGATTTTTTGTTTGATGCAGGAATTTCCCCGGCATTTTGGTTTGCAATTCCGGAATGATTTTCATTGGCTATCCCATTTTTGCCCGGTTTGTCTTGCGAATCCGCTGATGTCACTGCCGAATTATGCTCAAGCGTGATATCCCCGGGTGATTTTATATTGTTCTGTTTGTTGTTCTGGTTTTCGGTTCCGATTTTCGGACTGCCATTAGTTTTATCTTCCAACACGATTTTTTGCTCCGGTTTCCCCTCGGAATTCATTAATCGGTAGGAAATGAACAAGCCGATAAGCAATGCCGCCGCCACTCCGGAAAGCCTGAACCAGAAAGGAATAACCCTTCTTTTCTTTTTTTCTTTCAGTTCAGCCTCGATGTTGTCCCATATTTTTTCCGAGGGTACAACTTCAAAGTCCTTGAACTTTTCCTGAAAGAGCCGGTCTATATTTTTTCTTTCTATCATCTTATCTCGCCGATGGCAATTTATTTAATGTCGTGTAATTGTCTATTTTCTCTTTTAAAATCATCCTTGCTCTTGCGAGGTTTGATTTGGATGTTCCAGTAGTGATTCCAAGCATTTCTGCAATTTCCTTATGCGGATAGTCGTCTATGACATAAAGATTGAACACCAACCTGTATCTGTCTGGCAGTTCCTGGATGATTCCCATCAGGAAATCCAGGGAAATGTTTTCTTCTTCAATTTCAACTTCGGCCTCATCGCTGATGTTTTCATTAATCAGCTCCAAAAAGCTGATGCCTCGGTACTGCTGGAGCACATTGTTGATCATGATTCTTTTAATCCAGCCTTCAAAAGAACCTTTAAAATTGTACTGCCCGATCTTGTCAAAAATAATCAGGAAACCATCCTGCAGATTATCTTCGGCTTCGACATAATTGCGTGAATACTTCAAGCATACTGCAAACAACTTAGACGAAAATAATCTGTATAATTGTTCCTGAGCTTTGGTATCATTTTTCTTGCAATCGTTAATGAGCTCTTCTAAACTCAAGACAGTGTTGTTTTATAATTAATTATTGACCGACTAATGCCGTTTCTTCCGTATACAACTCATTGCCCTCACTATCCCTGCCTGTAAAGAATTTAAAAGTATATGTCCCGGCCATCATTGGCTTGAAATACAATGGGACTTCATAAACGGACTCGTCATCAGGCTGGCAATTTGTGCCTTCTACGCGAACAAATTTGATGGCTACTGTACGTGTATTGCCTGAAATTCCATAATACAATCCATTAAAAATATGGCAATCTGAAACCCTTTTATAATGAATTGTGATTTTCGATGTGCTGTCGACTTTATAATTTGAAGCCATTTCCACATCCTGAACCGGCCCGACTAAAAACTGGGCTCCGGTATCATCACCCAGACTACACGACCAGATTGTAAAAGCAATCAATAAAGCGAAAATTATTTTTTTCATTGTCAAAAAAACGGTTTAAGTTACCACAAGATACAAAATACCTAAAAAGGTTGCGTTCAAATCAATAAAAAACCCGGAAATTTCCGGGTTTAAAATTTTAAGTCGTTTCTTTGATTTTGGCTTTGATTTTTTGTTCCAGCTCGTCGGCCAGTTCCGGGTTGTCTTTGATCATTATTTTGACCGCATCACGCCCTTGTCCCAATTTCGTTTCGCCATAGCTAAACCATGATCCTGACTTTTTAATGATTTCAAATTCAACTGCCAGGTCAAGGATTTCTCCAGTTTTCGAAACACCTTCTCCATACATGATGTCAAACTCTGCGGTCTTGAATGGCGGCGCAACTTTGTTTTTCACGACTTTCACTTTCGTGCGGTTTCCAATGACATTGTCGCCATCTTTAATTTGTGACGAACGACGGATATCCAAACGAACCGAAGCATAAAACTTCAATGCATTCCCACCGGTAGTCGTTTCAGGATTCCCGAACATAACGCCGATTTTTTCCCTCAATTGGTTGATGAAGAATACGGTACAGTTGGTTTTGCTTATGGTCCCGGTCAATTTTCTAAGCGCTTGCGACATCAATCTCGCGTGAAGCCCCATTTTTGAATCGCCCATTTCACCTTCAATTTCGCTCTTTGGCGTCAAAGCCGCAACCGAGTCGATCACGACAATATCAATCGCTCCTGAACGGATCAGGTTTTCGGCAATTTCCAATGCCTGCTCACCATTATCAGGTTGTGACATGATCAGGTTTTCTATATCAACGCCCAATTTTGCGGCATATCCCCTATCAAATGCGTGTTCGGCATCAATAAACGCGGCAATTCCACCGGCTTTTTGGGCTTCTGCAATGGCATGTAATGTTAAAGTGGTTTTACCCGATGATTCCGGACCGTAAATCTCGATGACTCTTCCTTTTGGATAACCGTTTACGCCAAGCGCCAAATCCAGTCCCAACGATCCCGAAGAAATGGTTTCGACTTCGACAATAGCTTTGTCGCCCATTTTCATCACGGTTCCTTTTCCGTAGGTTTTATCAAGTTTATCAAGGGTTAACTGTAAGGCTTTTAATTTTGCTTCTTTCTCTGAACTCATTTTTTCTCGTAATTAATTGCGTTTGAATGTTTGTAAAAATACTCCTTTTTTTCGACCGTGCAAAGTTGTTGAAACAAGGATTTCGAGTATTTATTAACCAAATTTTTTAATGGTCCGAAACAAATATAATCCTTGTTTTTCAATCGTTTTACGGTTTTCCCGCAATAAAAATGAAATCGGTTTTTAGCAAGAATCCCAATGAATACAGTCTTTTGTGAAAAAAAAATATTTTGTACTTTTGCTCTCTAGTTTTCGTGACGATGCAAAAAATCATTTCTTATCCCATTTCGGCAATCTATTATTTGTGCTTTGGTTTATGCCTGGTTATTTTTCACCCCATACAATGGATTTGCCTGAACGTTTTCGGATACCAGGCACACAAGAAATGTGTCGATTACATGAATTTTTGCCTGCTGCGTTGCACCAATATTTTGGGAACAACCTATACTTTTAAAAACAGGGAAGTCATTCCGAAAAATGCACCCCTGATTATTGTCGCCAACCACCAAAGTTTATACGACATTATCGCTATCATTTGGTTCCTGCGAAAATGCCACCCGAAATTTGTCAGCAAGAAAGAACTCGGCAGCGGAATTCCAAGCGTTTCATACAATTTACGTCACGGCGGCTCCGTTCTTATAGACAGGAAAGATCCGAAACAAGCCATACCGGTGATTAAAGGCCTGTCGGAATATATCGAAAAACACAACCGTTCGGCAGTCATTTTTCCCGAAGGCACGAGGAGCAAAACCGGAAAACCAAAAGAATTTGCCCAAAGTGGATTGAAAATTTTATGCAAATATGCGCCTTCTGCCTACGTCGTTCCACTGACCATCAACAATTCCTGGAAAATGGTAAAATACGGATTTTTCCCGCTCGGTTTGGGAAATCATCTTACCTTTACAGTTCACGAACCGATTGCTGTCAGTGAATTCCCGTTTGAAGAAATTATGAAAAGAACGGAAGAAGCCATTGTCGGCGGAATAAAAATTTAATTTTGAAGAAATGTCTATAAAAAATATACGGCTTGAAGTCATGCAGTTCCTGGAAAAGAACATTGATTCATTCGTGGACCAATACCTGATTCCAGTGGAAAAAATCTGGCAGCCATCAGACTTTTTGCCCAATTCTGAAGGGGAAAATTTTTTCGAGGATGTAAAAGAACTTCGCGAAATAGCCAAAGATTTACCCTATGATTTCTGGGTTGTTTTAGTTGGCGATACCATTACGGAAGAAGCGCTTCCAACCTACGAATCCTGGTTGATGGATGTTGAAGGGATCGACCAGGTTGAAGCCAACGGCTGGTCAAAATGGATTCGCCACTGGACCAGCGAAGAGAATCGTCACGGAGATTTACTCAATAAATACCTCTATTTGTCTGGGCGCGTCAACATGCGCGAAGTCGAAATGACCACGCAGCATTTGATTGCCGACGGATTTGACATCGGAACGGGAAGAGATCCATACAAAAATTTCGTGTATACGAGTTTCCAGGAATTGGCGACCTATATTTCCCATAACAGGGTATCGCAACTCGCGAAAGAATATGGCGACAAGAAATTGTCAAAAATCTGCAAAATGATTGCCGGCGATGAAATGCGCCACCACCATGCGTATAGCGAATTTGTGCACAAGATTTTCCAGGTCGATCCAAGCGAAATGATGCTGGCTTTCCAATATATGATGAAACAAAAAATCATTATGCCAGCGCAGTTCTTAAGGGAATCAGGCGAAAAACTGGGCTCGGCTTTCGAACAGTTTTCAGATTCCGCACAACGGATTGGCGTTTATACGGCAAGCGATTATGTCGATATCATGCAGAAACTCATCGTTCGCTGGGAAATTGACAAGGTCACCAACCTGACCGATGAAGCCGAAAAAGCCCGTGATTTCCTGATGAGGCTTCCGGCGCGAATGGCCAAAATCTCGGAAAGATTGATCATTCCGCAAGAATCCCACATTTTCAAGTGGGTTGAACCTGCAACAGTAAGATAACATGAAATCCTTTCCACGCGAGAGGATTTTTTTTAACCGATTTTATGCACAGAAACTTAATAAACAATACCATATTTTTTGTCAAGCAACAACTTCATGGTGCTGAAGGCGGACACGATTGGTTCCACATTGAACGTGTTTATAAAAACGCACTGCTGATTGCGAAAGCCGAAGATTGCGATTTGCGGGTCGTGCAATTGGGCGCGTTGCTCCACGACATCGCCGACAGTAAATTCCATAATGGCGACGAAACCATTGGCCCAAAAACCGCACGGCAATTCCTCGAATCGCAAAATGTAAAAGAGGAAACGATTTCGCATGTCATCAAAATCATCGAGAATATTTCCTATAAAGGCGGCAATTTTGAAAAGCAATTCACTTCCAAAGAATTGGATATCGTCCAGGATGCAGATCGATTGGATGCATTGGGTGCGATTGGAATTGCGCGGACATTCAATTACGGCGGATTCAAAAACCGCACGTTGTACGATCCGGCGATTTCGCCAAATCTCAGCATGTCCAAAGAAACATATAAAAATTCCGAAAGTCCGACATTGAACCATTTCTACGAAAAACTGTTATTGCTTTCGTCCAAAATGAATACTGAAACAGGAAAGAAATTAGCTGGACAACGCCACCAATTCATGGAAACATTTCTCACACAGTTTTATGCCGAATGGAACGGCGAACAATAAAAAAGCCGGAGGTTAATCCGGCTCTGTTTTAAATCGTGACTTTCAGCAATTGCTTTTTCTTGCCTTTCCTTCCGATGAAATAAACGGATTCGCCATTCTTTGAAATGGCTCCGAAAGCGACCATGAATGGCACTTCATTGTCCTTGTCATCGAGGATTTCCTGGTAATCGAAATCGCCATTTTCATTGATGCGGATGATATTCAGGTTGGAACGCTTCGTGCTGGTCTGGCCAAACTGGATGCGGTCATTCTTCAGTTTCTTGACCTTTTCACCGGTATTGATGAAAAAGTAAGTATCGGTTCCTTTGACCATTGAGGTATAGGAAATGTAAGATTCGTCACCATCAGTCGCCTGGCGTTTGTTGATGTTTCTGGCCCAGGTCAAATCACCGCTGTCGCTGATTTTGGCGCTTACGATATCATCATAATGGTAAATCGTCCTGTAATAGCCGCCGCCGTTTCCGGTCGAAACATAAGTTGTCGTTTCGTAATATTCCTCGGCATTGAAGACGATATCGTTGTTTTTGGTCAGGAAGAAATCCCTGAACGAGATGTTTTTCAGCTCTTTGTCCTTGTCTTTTCCGTATTTGTCAATGATAAATTGTTCTGTAAACGGATTGAATTTCTGTGTCTTGATTTCCAATGTGACCGGGTCAAGGTCAAAATAGCACAATCCTTTATAGCGCCAGTCTTTGCGGTCAGAGTAAAATCCGACACAGGCGACTTTGTCTTTTTTGAAAACGGGTTTCAATGACGCCGCAAAATGGTCATCGGTATCGAAAACCTGCGTTTTGCTGTCGTTGCTGGTGATTCTCGACAATTCGTATTGGTATTTTCCGCCTTCCTTTTTCTTCTTTTTTTCCTGGGTATAGACTTTTCCTAATAGATAAATCGTGTTTCCGTCTTTTGACACATCAATGCTTTCATATTTGAATTTCTTGTCTTTGATATCCCTTTTGAAAGTATGTTCGATTTTTAGCTTCAAATCCGCATCAAACGAATACAATTTATGCGTCTCGCTTGTTTTGTCGGTGATATCGACCGAAATCGCGAAAGCCGTTTTATCCTGGTTGATCAGCATGCTTGCGTAACTGTCGCTGTCATATCCACCGCCAAAAAAACTACCTTTAACCTCTTCCCTTGACAATCGGAATAATTCCTTTGTTGCAAACTGGAAATCATTGATGCTTGACGAGCTGACTTCGCAGATATATGCTTTTTGCTCTTTATCGTAAAGGAAGTCGACAATGTTCACTTGACCGCCATGGACAAAAACACCCATGACATAACCGCGTTTCAATTCGTATTCGAAATCCTTGATCAGTTTCATATCGGCATCGTAATGCTCAAAATAATAACCATGCGCCGAACTGAATGCGCCGCCTGAATAAGAACGCACAATCACAGTACCGCCATTGCCGTCCTCATCAACTGAAATAATGGAAGAGCGTTTGTATTCGTCTTTAAAGACTGCACTTTTCTGGATCTTGAACGGAATGTCCTGCGCACCGGCTGTAAGGAAGCCCAGCCCGCAAACCAGTAATAATAGAATTTTTTTCATTTTTAGTTTTGTTTTAGGACCGGCAATATAGAAAAATTCTGACTCATTTTCCAAAAAATAAAAAAGCCCGAAAAATAAATTTCCAGGCTCGTATACAATGCTGCAGCAATATTTATTTTCCGGTAAAAACAGGTTTTCGCTTCTCCAGAAATGCGGTCGTGCCTTCTTTGAAATCTTCCGTGCCGAAGCAATAGCCAAACGCCTTGATCTCGGTTTTGTAGCCGTCGGTTCCGTCCTTGAAATTGGCATTGACTGCCTTGATCGCTTTTGAAATCGCCGATGGTGAATTTTTCATGATTTTTTGTGCGATACCTTCGCAGAATCCCATAAGTTCGGCTTGTGGCACAACATAATTAACAAGGTTGTGCGCCCTGGCTTCTTCGGCATTGAGCATTCCGGCGGTCATGATCATTTCCATGGCTTTGCCTTTCCCGACCAATTGCGGCAAACGCTGTGTTCCGCCGTAGCCTGGAATAACACCCAGCGAAACTTCCGGCAATCCCATTTTGGCATTCTCTGAAGCGACCCTGAAATGGCACGACATCGCGAGTTCTAGACCGCCGCCGAGTGCAAATCCGTTTACGGCTGCAATGACCGGCGTTTTTAAATTCTCGACAAAATCAAACAGCAATTCCTGGCCTTGTGCCGCCAGCTGCGCGCCTTCTTCAATGGAGAAATGTGCAAATTCAGAAATGTCCGCGCCGGCAACAAATGCTTTTTCACCGCTTCCGGTCAAAATAATGACACGAATGTCGGGGTTTTTTTCCAAGGCTTCAAATACCGTATGCAGTTCAAGAATCGTTGCTTTGTTCAGCGCGTTGAGCTTTTCCGGACGGTTTATAGTGACGGTCGCGAAGCCATTTGCTTCGGCAAAAAGTATGTTTTCGTAATTCATCAGGCGGGTTTTAAAGATTTATGATTGGAAGCGAAACCGTAAATGTCGTTCCCTTTCCGTATTGCGTTTCAAAAGTAATCGTTCCTTTATAATTTTCGATGATATTTTTTATGATTCCCAATCCCAATCCCATACCGCTGCTTTTTGTCGTGAATTTCGGCTCGAAAATATGGCTGACGTTGTGGGCTTCAATCCCGATGCCATTGTCGGCAACACTAATCATGACATTGTTTTTCCGCTTGGTTATCGATACGGTAACCGATTTGAATTCCTGGTCTTGCGGAATCGCCTGGATGGCGTTTTTGACGAGATTCGTAATGACGCGGATCAGTTGCGTACGGTCCATTTTTGAGATGATGACTTTTTCTTCGCTTTCAAAATGCACGTAATCTTCGTTGAAAATATCCAGCGCCAAATCGACGACATTCACTACGTTGAGGTTTTCGTTCTGTTGCGCCGGCATCGATGCGAAGTTTGAAAATGCCGATGCCACAGCGCTCATCGTATCAATTTGCTGGATCAGCGTTTTTGAATAATCGTTGAGTTTTTGCTTGAGTTCCGGGTCGTTTGGGTCGAATTTTCTCTGGAAACTCTGCACCGTCAATCGCATCGGCGTCAGTGGATTCTTGATTTCATGCGCGACTTGTTTCGCCATTTCGCGCCAGGCTTCCTCACGTTCGCTTTGCGCCAATTTCACGGCACTTTCCTCGAGTTCGTCCACCATGTTGTTGTAGGCTTTGATGAGCAGGTTGATTTCTTTGCTGTTGGCTTTCAGGACAATTTTCTCGTTCTTTTGATTCAAGCTCGTTTCGGTGATTTTATCTGAAATGGTTTTTAAGGATTGCGTAATGTAAGTCGACAGGAAATAAGCCAGCGCAAATGCAATCAGCAACATAAATGAATACACTTGGCCGAGCCGGATAAGGAAATTCTGCAGTTCATTTTCATAAAATCCGTCATCTTCGACATACGGAAGGTTCAGGATTCCGAGTGGCTTGAACTTGTCGTCCTTAATCTGGCTGTAAGATGAACGGTTTTTTTTGCCGTCAACGGTTTTGATGTCGACGTATCTTTTTTCTATCGAGGATTGTACTAATTTGAGGATGTAATTCGGAATCGGCGGCGCATTTTTATCAATCGAAAATGACGCTTTCGAGGATTTCAGTAGTTTTCCGTCGAGCCCGTAAATGTTGATTTCAAGATTGTGGATGTCGGCCAATTCATAAATCCGGTCCTTAAAAATCATCGGCAAATTGTTGGTCGTCAGTGGATAAGTTGTCGTTGAAAGGATGTAATTGATGTGTTCCTTAATCGCATTTTCCTTGTTTTCCAACCGCTGTTGGTGGTATTCTTTCGCCTCGTTTTTGAACTGGATGATGGAAATGGATGCCAATAAAACCGATGCAAGCAAAATCAATACAATCATCGACAGGAAAATCCTGATTCGCAGCGACAGCATTGATAAGTTGAATATGGCCATGTTTAGCGGTTTCTTTCCCTGATTTTTTTGTACATCTTAAATCCTAACGTCAGCAATATCGATAAAAGTATGATGCCGATCACGCCGAAAATCCAGTTGACCGCATTTTTCAAAACCACCAAAAACACGATTGAGAACAGGATGATTGTCGCGCCTTCATTCCACAATCGCATAAAATTCGAAGTGTATTTGATCTCGTCCTTTTGCAATTGGAGATAAATCTGGTGGCATTTCAAATGGTACAGATACAATAGGAATACAAAGCCCAACTTGACGTGCATCCAAGGCATTTGGAGCCAGGCATTTCCCAGATCGGTGAAAAACAACATCCAGAAAGCAAAAAAACTCGCCAGGATTGCCGACGGCCAGGTGATGATGTACCACAACCGATAGGTCATGATTTTGTATTGTTTCTGCAGGATTTCCTTCTCAGGCGAATCTTTTTGGGAAGCTTCAATTTGGTATACAAACAGTCGGACAATGTAAAAAAGCCCGGCAAACCAGGTGATGACAAATATCAGGTGAAGCGATTTCAGGTAATCATATTCCATTTTATTCGGTTTTGGAATTCATTTGATTCAAAAATACCAAAATAATCAAGCCGTTTTACACGACTGCCTATTCGGACAAAGCCCATTCGTTGATCCAATTGGATAAAGTTGAGGTCCATTCATCGCTGTCATTCAGACACGGAATGGCAAGGAAATTTTCGCCGCCATGAACCTTGAACTGGTGGTTGGCTTCCATCGCGATTTCTTCCAAAGTCTCGAGGCAATCTGCTACAAAAGCAGGCGTGACTACCGCCAAATTTTTAATCCCTTTTTCAGGCATTTTATTGATTTCGATGTCAGTATAAGGCTCAAGCCATTTGTCTCCCGCAAGCCGCGACTGGAAAGTCTGGCTGTATTTTCCTTCAGGGATTTGCATCAGTTCGACTACTTGACGCGTCGTTTCATAACATTGGTGGCGATAGCAGAACTCATGCGCCGGCGATGGCGTTGAACAACAGGCCGCGTCGATTCTACAATGCGATTTGGTTACATCGGTTTTACGAATGTGGCGTTCGGGAATGCCGTGATAGGAAAACAACAAATGGTCATATTCAAAACCTTCGAGCGATGTCGCCATTGAATCCGCCAAATTTTTGATGTAATCCGGCCGGTTGTAAAATGCAGGCACTTTCGTAAACGCCATGTTTGGAAAATGCTTTTTGCGGATTTCTTCTGCCAATGCAAAAATCGTGACCGTCGAAGCCATCGCATGTTGCGGATACAAAGGGAATAACATGACTTCGGTCACGCCTTTGTCATGCAATTCCTGCAAGCCTTTCATGATTGACGGATTGCCATAACGCATCGCCAAAGCCACAGGCAAACCGGTTTTTTGCTGTACTTTTTCGTGCATTCTTTTGGAAAGGACAATCAGCGGCGAACCTTCATCCCACCAGATTTTTTGGTACGCTGCGGCGGAACGTTCCGGCCTTTTCCGCAAAATGATGCCGCGAACCAACAACGCACGCAATAAAAACGGTACGTCAATGACGAACCTGTCCATTAAAAACTCATCCAAATAAGGCTTGACATCTTTTGCATCGGGACTTTCGGGCGAACCGAGATTGACTAATAAAACTCCTTTCATCAGGGATAATTCTGGAATTATGCGGTTACGTTAACCGACATTAAATATTTTTTTGGGGTTGTCGCGAACTTTTTCTTGAACGCCGCAATGAAATGGCTTCCGGTGCTGTAGCCGATTTTGAGCCCGACTTCATTGACATTATATGAACCGCTGTCGAGTAATTTCCGGGCATAATCCATTTTATAATCGAACAGGAAACCATAAACCGTATCGCCGTAAATCTGCTTAAAACCCATTTTGAGTTTTTTCAGGGTCAGTCCGACGCTGTCTGCCAATTCCTGCAATCCCGGCGGTTCGGCCATATTGGCAATGATGATTTCTTTGGCCTTGCGGATTTTCAATACATTGTCTTCATCGGTCAGGAATGGACATTGTTCGGCGTCCGGATCTTCGGAGCGGTTGAAATAAAGGCTCAGCAGTTCGTAACCTTTTCCTTTATAATACAAATTCTTGATCGACGGATGCAGGTTATAATGGAACAGCTGGCTCAATACAATCGCCATCGATGGTGAGATATTGCCTTCATTGTAATATTTCTTGTCCTTATTGTCTTCACTCAAAAACGTAATGTAATCGGCTTCGGAAGAAAAAAGGGCATGGAATTTCTTAATCGAAATGATCACCGAAATCACCCAGGATTGCCTTGCCAATTCAAGGTTGAGCGGCAGCTCCTTTTGCGGATTGTAAAGCAACAATGATTTTTCTTCCTTCAGTTCCAAGGCGTAATTTCCCTGGTTGAAGATGAACTTGGCTTTGCCTTTCAACCCAAAGTGGAATTGGATCAATCCGCTTTTGATGTCGTGTTCGGCGCGGAAGACATCATCCGAATCGTTCTGGAAACGGATGAGCGTAAAATCCTCTTCAATTTTGATGATTTCCTGTGAACCCATAGCGATGTTTTTTTGTGCGTGATTTTTAAAACCCCGTCTTTTCTTATTTAGAACAACTCTAAATAAATCACTTGCGAGGACTTGATTTCGCTACAAAAATAGTATATTTTATTATAAATGGTCGCTTTGGGAACCAAAAAACGTGAAGCGATATAAAAAGTACTTTTAGCGTTGTTTTTATAAAAGGGATAGATTTAGTTTTGTGTAACTTTTAGAAGAAGTGCACCATATGGAAAACAATAACTTATCGAAGCATCAGACTTTTTATGCCATTGGCCTGAGTTACAGGAAGGCAGATGCCGAGATCAGGGGTAAATTCAGCCTTGATGCCAAAGCGAAGACCCAGCTTTTAATCCAGGCAAAAGCGGCAGGAATCGATAGCCTGATTGTGACTTCCACCTGTAACAGGACGGAAATTTACGGTTTTGCCGAACACCCGTTCCAACTCATCAAACTCCTTTGCGACAACAGTTCCGGAACCGTTGAGGATTTCCAGAAAGTTGCTTACGTTTATAAAAACCAGGAAGCAATTTCGCATATTTTCCGCGTCGGTACGGGATTGGACAGCCAGATTTTGGGCGATTTTGAAATCATCAGCCAAATCAAGACGAGTTTTACCGAAGCCAAATCCATCGGTGTGGCCAATGCATTTATGGAAAGATTGGTGAATTCCGTGATTCAGGCGAGCAAAAAAATCAAGACCGATACCGGCATCAGCTCTGGCGCAACTTCGGTTTCATTTGCATCGGTCCAATACATCATCAAAAACGTCGCTGACATCAGCAACAAAAATATCCTGCTTTTCGGAACAGGAAAAATTGGCAGAAATACCTGTGAGAATTTGGTCAAACATACCAAAAACGACCACATCACTTTAATCAACCGCACTAAAGACAAAGCCGAGAAAATCGCAGGGAAGTTCAACCTGATTGTAAAAGATTACGCCGATTTGCATCTTGAAATCCAAAAGGCGGACGTCCTGGTTGTTGCCACCGGCGCGCAAAACCCAACGGTTGATGCTGCGATACTGAACCTTAAAAAACCATTGTTGATCCTCGATTTGTCCATCCCGAAAAATGTGCATGAAAACGTACAGCAATTATCTGAAGTGACTTTGGTTCATTTGGATGATTTGTCGCAAATGACGGACGAAACCCTCGAAAAAAGAAAATCCCATATTCCTGCCGCAGAAGCGATCATCGAAGAAATAAAAGATGAATTCAAAACCTGGATGAACGCCCGAAAATTTGCACCGACAATCCACGCGCTAAAGGAAAAATTAAACCATATCAAAACATCGGAACTCAATTTCCAGCGCAAGAAATTATCCAATTTCGACGAAGAGCAAGCCGAAATCATCAGCACCAGGATCATCCAGAAAATCACGACGCATTTTGCCAATCATTTGAAAGACGACAATACGATGGTTGATGAAAGCATTGAATGGATTGAAAAAATATTCCAGATCGAACCAGTAAAATAAAAAAGATTGCCACGAATTCACGAATTATTTGTGCGCATTTTATAATTTTTAATTCGTGAATTCGTGGCCAAAAAAATGACAAATAAAACGATCCGAATTGGAACCCGCGACAGCCAGCTCGCACTTTGGCAAGCCCATACTGTTGAAAAAAAGCTCAACGACTTAGGCTATAAAACCGAAATCATTGCCATCAAATCTGCCGGCGATGTCATTCTCGACAAACCTTTATACGAATTCGGGATCACAGGAATTTTCACCAAAACACTCGATGTCGCGATGATTTCCGGCCATGTTGACATTGCGGTGCATTCGATGAAAGATGTGCCGACCGCTTTGCCAAAAGGCATCGTCCAGTGTGCGGTTCTGGAACGTGAAAGCACGCTCGACATTTTGGTTTACAACGAAATACCCGATTTCACCTCCGAATTGACCATCGCCACCGGAAGCCTTCGCAGGCAGGCGCAATGGCTCAACCGTTATCCGCATCACCATGTCACCGATTTGCGCGGCAATGTGAATACACGCTTGCAAAAACTTTCGGTACACAATTGGGGCGGCGCCATATTCGCTTCTGCGGGATTGGATCGCCTGAACATCAAACCCGAAAACCACCTGAATCTCGACTGGATGATTCCGGCACCGGCACAAGGCGCAATGGTTGTGGTGGCTATGCTTGACGATGCATTTTCGGCGGAAGCGGCTTCAAAGCTGAACCATTTTGAAAGCGAAATCTGTACGCATATCGAACGCCAGTTTTTAAAAACATTGGAAGGCGGATGCACAGCGCCAATCGGTGCGCTGGCGACAATCGTCGACAACCAGATTCGTTTTGAAGGTATTTTGTGTTCGATTGACGGAAAAGAAAAAATACATATTGAGAAATCAGCTGAAATTACGCTTTTCAATAATTTCGGACAGGAATGCGCATTTGAAATCCTTGGAAATGGCGGCGATGTGGTCATGGAAAAAATCAAATGGGATTTGAAAAAGTGAAAAACCCAGTGAGAATATTATCCACAAAAAAATTACAGCCCAACCAAAAGCAGTTTTTGCTGAATGCCGGTTTCTCAGTGATTGAAGCGGATTTTATTTCGATTCAGGATAAGGATTTCACGTTCTCAAACATCACGGGCAATTTGATTTTTACGAGTCAAAATGCGGTCAGGGCAGTTTCAGATCATCCGGATGTCCAGCAAATCCGTCGCAATCCGGTTTTTTGTGTAGGTCAAAAAACGGCTGATTTGCTCGATACTTTAGGTTTTACAGTTCAGGAATCCGCAGATAATGCAGCATCTTTGGCAAAAATCATTACAGCGGATTATGCGTTGGAAAAGTTTACTTTTTTCTGTGGGAACATCAGACGCGAAGAACTTCCGGAAATGCTGAAAATTGCCAATGTTGATTTCAATGAAATTGAAGTTTACCAAACAGGATTAATTCGAAATAAAATAAATGCTGCTTTAGACGCGGTACTTTTTTTCAGTCCATCCGGCGTCGAAAGTTATTTGAAAGACAATAAAATCGATAATAAAATGTGCTTCTGCATCGGTACGACAACCGCAAAAGCACTGGAAACGAAAAATATAATAATTGCCAATCGGCCCAGTGTTGAAAATGTGATTATCCAATGTATAAACTATTATAAAGGACTTTGATCCCTTACGAACATGATAAAGAACGACCTATTTTTAAAAGCACTAAAAGGAGAAACTGTCGAACGCCCGCCCGTATGGATGATGCGCCAAGCAGGAAGATATTTGCCAGAATTCATCGCCCTGCGCGACAAATATGACTTTTTTACCCGTTGCCAAACACCTGGACTTGCCGCAGAAATCACTGTCCAACCGATTCGCAGGATTGCGCCGGATGCCGCGATTTTGTTTTCGGATATTCTTGTCGTGCCACAAGCCATGGGCATCGAAGTGCTGATGAAGGAAAACATCGGACCGTTTTTGCCAAACCCGATCCGCACCATCCAGGATGTTGAAAGGGTCATCGTCCCGGATATCGACGAAACCCTGGGCTATGTCATGGACGCGATCAAACTGACGAAACAAATGCTCAATGATGAAGTGCCGTTAATCGGTTTTGCCGGTTCGCCATGGACGATTTTTTGCTATGCGGTTGAAGGGAAAGGCTCAAAAAGTTTCGACGCCGCCAAAGGGTTTTGCTTTACGCATCCCGAAGCGGCGCATGTGCTGTTACAGAAAATCACTGATACGACCATTGCCTACCTAAAGAAAAAAGTCGAAGCCGGAGTCAACGCCGTCCAGATTTTTGATTCTTGGGGCGGCATGTTGTCGCCGGTCGATTACCAGGAATTTTCATGGAAATACATCAACCAGATCGTCGAGGCTTTAGCACCGGTGACGCCGGTCATTGTGTTCGGGAAAGGCTGTTGGTTTGCCCTGAATGAAATGGGAAAAAGCAAGGCTTCGGCTTTGGGCGTCGACTGGACGTGTTCACCAAGAAATGCGAGGTATCTATCGGGTGGAAATATTACGTTGCAAGGAAATTTTGACCCATCGAGGTTGCTGTCGCCAATTCCAACGATCAAAAAAATGGTCCACGAAATGATTGACGAATTTGGGAAAGACAAATACATCGTCAACCTCGGGCATGGAATTTTACCAAATATTCCGGTCGACCATGCGAAAGCGTTCATCGATGCAGTTAAAGAATATAAATCGTAGCAAATGCCACTAACCGCCGGACTTCGCGATGAGGAAAACGAAAGAATCAACAACATCCTGAAAAGGCTGATAGGACTGGATTATGTGCCGGAATTTGGGACTGACTCGATTGATGAAATCCTGAAAAATCTTGGCCTCGACATAAAATCACTGTTGGAATTGAGTCCGGAAAATATGGTATCGCACATACAAAAACTGCATTTCGATTGGGAAAATGCCGAACGGTTTGCAGATTTTTTGGTGTCGCTTTCAGCCAAGTTAAGCGACAATCAAACCATACTAAAAACACAGGCTGTTGCCATTTACAATTACATACAAACGGAAAGCAAAACCTTTTCATTCGACATTTTCAATAAAATCGCTTCGGCTAAAACAGGACAATGACATTCGACAACTGGGAACTCAACAACATAGCAGGCATTCTTCCGGAAGAATTTTTCAATTTGGTGCAAACCAACAAAAGCCATATTGAGAAAACATTCCCGGTGACGCTCATCAATTGCTCGGATTTCGCCAAGACATCGGAATTCATTGCCAAAAACATCGAAATCGAAAAGGAAAAAAACGGCTATTATTTCTATGTCCGCAATCTCGAAAGCCAAAACCTGATTGGTTATGTCTGCATCAAGAACATCGACAAAAAAATCCTGAAATGTGAACTGGCCTATTTCATCGATAAGGATTTTGAAGGCAGAGGCATCATTTCAAAAGCGGTTTCTGAAGTCGTCGCATTTTGTTTTAACGAATTGCAGATGAACAAGGCTTTCATCTCGACATCGAAAATCAATACGGCAAGCCAGAGGATCGCAACCAAACATGGATTCCAGCCCGAAGGCATTTTGCGCGAGGAATTCAGGAACGGTGACGGAATCCTCGAAGACATCGTTTATTTCGGATTGCTCAAATCGGAATATCATGAAAGATAAATTTTATTCATACATACAAAATTTGCAGGATGCCATTTGTCGCGGATTCGAAAAAGCCGACGGCAAAGCCCAATTCCGTGAAGATATTTGGCAACGGCCTGAAGGCGGCGGCGGAAGAACACGCGTCATCGAAAATGGTGAGGTTTTCGAAAAAGCCGGTGTCAATATTTCTGCTGTCCATGGCAAATTGCCCGAAGCAATGCAAAAAATGTTTGGCGTTGGCGAAGCCGATTTCTTTGCCTGCGGATTGAGTTTGGTCATCCATCCGAATAATCCGATGGTGCCGACAGTCCATGCGAATTGGCGCTATTTTGAAATGTATGACGACCATGGAAACATCATCCGGCAATGGTTTGGCGGCGGACAGGATTTGACGCCGTATTATTTGTTTGAAGAAGACGCAAAACACTTTCACCAAACCTGCAAAAATTCATGTGACAAACACTCGCCGGAATTCTATCCAAAATATAAAAAACAATGTGACGACTATTTTTGGAACACACACCGCAATGAAGCCCGCGGCATTGGCGGCTTGTTCTTTGATTATTGCAAAGCAAACGATACGATGACAATGGACAAATGGTACAATTTCGTGACTGAAGTTGGCGACAGTTTCCTCGAAGCCTACATTCCAATTGTAGAAAAAAGAAAAGCATTGCCGTTTACACCAGAACAAAAAACCTGGCAGGAAATCCGCCGTGGAAGATATGTCGAGTTTAATTTGGTGCACGACAAAGGCACATTATTCGGATTGAAAACCAACGGCAGGATCGAAAGTATTTTAATGAGTTTGCCCCCAAAAGTGCAATGGGTTTATGACCATCATCCGCAATCCGGAAGCGAAGAAGAGGAATTATTGAAAATATTAGAAAATCCAGTCGACTGGATATAAATCACACCATTATGTTTAACAGAAACAGAAGACTCAGAACCAACGAATCCATTCGATCGCTCGTGCGCGAGACATCATTATCGCCACAGGATTTCATGCTCCCGATGTTTGTCGCCGAAGGCAAAGACATCAAAGTTGCCATTCCGTCGATGCCCGGCATTTACCGCCATTCATTGGACAATACGATTAAGGAAGTTCGCGAAGCCTGGGATTTGGGAATCAAAGCGGTCAACATTTACGTCAAAGTTTCGGAAAATTTAAAGGACAACACCGGAAAAGAAGCCTGGAACAAAGACGGCCTGATGCAGCAAACCATCCGCGCCATCAAAGATGCTGTGCCCGAAATGATCGTCATGCCCGATGTAGCACTCGATCCGTATTCGATTTACGGACATGACGGCATTATCGAAAAAGGGCAAATCATCAATGACGCAACGGTTGACGCGTTGACGCTGATGAGCTTAAGCCATGCCGAAGCCGGAGCCGATTTCGTCGCGCCGTCAGATATGATGGACGGCCGCGTCTATGCGATTCGCAGGGCGCTTGAAGCCAATGGCCACCACAACGTAGGCATCATGAGCTATAGCGCGAAATACGCTTCGGCATTTTACGGCCCGTTCCGCGCCGCGCTCGATTCTGCGCCCGTTGATGCGTTGGATATCCCGAAAGACAAAAAAACCTACCAGATGGATTACGCCAACCGCATCGAAGCCATCAAGGAAACGCTCGACGACATTGCCGAAGGCGCCGATATCGTCATGGTCAAACCCGGAATGGCCTATCTCGACATCGTGCGTGAAGTCAAGAATGCCGTCAACGTTCCGGTCGCTGTGTACCAGGTTTCTGGCGAATATGCGATGGTCAAGGCAGCTTCAGAACGCGGTTGGCTCGACCACGACCGCATCATGATTGAGCAGTTGTATTGCATCAAACGCGCGGGCGCGAATATCATTTCGACATATTTCGCGAAAGAAGCTGCGGTGTTGTTGAATAAATAAATTTTAGGAGCCATTTCCTGCTGTCCGCTGTATCTTTTGTCCGCAAAAAAGCGGAACAAAAGGATGCCGCTTCCATCAGGGCTATACATCACACATGAAAAAAATAACTGCCTTATTGTTTGTTGCCCTGCTTTGTATCAACTGTGCAAAGAAGGAAGAAAAGATGCCAGAAACCATCAACTACGAATCCGGGGCAAAAACGCCCGTCGGGCTCGGCAAGGAACTTTTCGAAGGCGCCGGCAACTGTTTCGCCTGCCACAAACCCGACCAGAAAATCATCGGCCCGGCCATCGCAGACATTGCGAAAATATACAAAACGCAAGGCGGCGACATCGTTTCCTTTCTCAAAGGCGAAGGCAAACCACTCGTTGACCCAAGCCAGTATGAAGTCATGAAAACCAATTTTGCGATCACCAAAAACATGAGCGACGAGGAGTTGAAGGCACTCGAGGCTTATATTTACAGCAACGGGAAATAGCATTCACAAATTTTGCGGTTTTGTTGTTCAATCACTTCGCGACTTTTCCCTATCTTTAAAACATGGAAACCGCCTTTATCAAAACACCAGTCGGAATTGCCGAAATCGCCGGCGATGCCAATGGCATTGCGTCCATTTCAATCCTCGACTCCGAAAAAGAAATCACATCAGAAATCCCTTTGACATTAAAGGAAGCGATTGCCCAGCTCAACGATTATTTTGAAGGCAAACGCCACGATTTCACTTTTGCCATCAATCCTTCCGGAACGGATTTCCAAAAACGGGTATGGCAGGAATTGCTGAAAATCCCATACGGGAAAACCGTGACTTATATGGAGCAGACCAAAAAACTCGGCGACGTCAAAGCCATCCGCGCGGTTGCTTCGGCCAATGGGAAAAATCCGCTGTGGATTGTTGTTCCGTGTCATCGCGTCATCGGTACCGACGGTTCATTAACGGGATACGCCGGCGGTTTGTGGCGAAAGAAATGGCTGCTCGAACACGAAAACCCAAGCGCGCAGCAAAGTTTATTCTAAAACCAACATATGAAAAAGTCCCTGCTGTTCTTTTTTTTATTGGCGTCATGCGCCGTATTTTCCCAAGATCCGTTTGTAAAACCGGTTACAGTCCAGCTCAAAGTTCCGGCAACAGCCGAACAATTAATTGGCAAATGGGCGATTTCAAAAATCCGGAAGGGCAAAACCGATATTGATCCCAAGCTCGTCAGCGGCAGCTTTTTCACTTTTGGCGGCGACCAGAAATACCAGACGAAAGTCATGGGCGTCGATGAAGCCGGCGATTGGCAATTTGGCCCTGAAAACACATCGATTTTCCTGATTGTCAAAGGGCAAAAATCCATTTGGAACGTCTTAAAAATCAACGGCGGTGAACTCGTCATGCAAAAAGGAATCCGCGGTAACATCGTGACATTCAGCAAAAATTTATAAATTCACATAAACTATCCGAATGAAATTCCTGAAAAAATTCCTGCTCTGGTTCGCCATCATTCTCGTTTTCCTCGTTGCGGGATTGTATATTTTCGGATATGGATATCTCATCAGGGCTGTCGGGACGGTTTATTTTAACGGACATACGACCGCATTTCTTGACGATTACCATTATTTCGACAACCGCACGATTGCCAAAAGCAATGTTGCCCAACCTTGGCACATTTCCCAGAACTACAACAAGGTAAAAGGTACGGAAGCGCTCGAAGACCTGAACGACAAAACCGGCACAGTCGCTTTCATGATCATCAAAAATGACAGCATTTGGCACGAAAGCTATTATGACGGTTACGACAAGGATTCCAAATCCAATTCCTTTTCGATGGCCAAAAGCTATGTTTCGGCATCGCTTGGGAAAGCCATTATGGAAGGCAAAATCAAAAGCCTTGACCAACGCGTATCCGACTTTTTCCCTGAATTCAAAGGTGGAAAAACAGCGACAATGACCGTCGGCGATTTGGCTTCGATGGCTTCTGGACTGAATTGGGATGAATCCTATTACAGTCCGTTTTCAATCACGACGCGCGCCTATTTTGACCACGATCTGAACAAAGTGATTTTGGGATTGAAAGGTGTTGATGAACCCGGAAAATCATATAAATACCTTAGCGGCAATACACAATTGCTTGCCATGGTCATTGAAAAAGCGACCGGTGAAAGCCTTGCGGATTATGTGTCGGAGAAATTCTGGCAACCGATGGGTTTTGAGAATAATGCGCTTTGGCAAACCGACCACGAAAACGGCATTGTAAAAGCCTACTGTTGCATCGCCAGCAACGCCAGGGATTTTGCGCGCCTCGGCAAACTTTACAAACAATACGGAAAATGGAATAACCGGCAGATTCTCGACAGTGCATTCGTAGCCAAATCGATTGTGCCGCGTTTCCCCGATTCGCCCGAATACGGTTACGGCTTTTGGCTCAGCGACTACAAAGGCAAGAAAATCTTTTACATGCGCGGCCATCTCGGCCAATATGTGATTGTCATTCCAGAAGACGAACTGATTATCGTCAGGCTTGGAAACCGCCCGATTAGAAGCACAACCGGAAGCCCGCACAGTGACGACTTTTTCATGTATATTGATGAAACGTATAAAATGTTAGCCAAAAAATAAAACCTACACGCCACAAGTAACTTTAAATTAAACGCCATGATAGAAAAAATCAAACTCGAACACATTCTTTTTTTAGACATCGAAACCGTTCCGCTGGAGGAAAATTTCAACGCGCTCGATGATGAGATGAAACAGCTTTGGGAGCAGAAAACCCAATACCAGCGCCGTGACGAATACACGCCGGAAGATTTTTACGACCGTGCCGGGATTTGGGCTGAATTCGGGAAAATCATTTGCATCTCCGTCGGTTATTTTACATTCAAAAGTGACATCAGGCATTTTCGAGTCACGTCATTTTTTGGGGACGAGAAGAAAATCCTGTCCGATTTCAATAACTTGTTGAACAACCATTTCAATGGTCCGCAGCATTTGCTCTGTGGCCATAACGCGAAGGAATTCGATATTCCGTTTATTGCCCGGCGTATGATTATCCTTGGTGTACCAATTCCGAACAAACTGAATTTATTTGGCAAAAAACCTTGGGAAATTCCACATCTCGATACTTTGGAATTGTGGAAATTCGGCGACTACAAACATTTTACGTCCTTAAAACTGCTGACCAAAATCCTCGGTATTCCTTCTCCAAAAGGCGACATCGACGGCAGTCAGGTTGGCCATGTGTTTTATGTCGAAAAAGACATTGACCGCATTGTGACCTATTGCGAAAAAGACACGATTGCCGTGGCGCAGGTTTTTTTGAAATTGCGAAGGGAAGAATTGTTGGTCGATGAAGAGATTTTACATGTTTAAATACGAAAGCTGGATGTGGAATGAAAAACCCTGGCCCCGATAGAGCCGATATCCTTTTCGAGGAACGAGAAAAGATAAAGGCGAAAGCGGGACTCGAGCTCCCAATAAAAAAAATTGAGGGAGAACAGGCGAAGCAAACACCTCCTAAACTTTGAAACTTTCCAACTAAATGATACATTTACAAAAAACAACAATATGGTATTAAGCAGATTCTGGCTCGCGATTTTTGTGTCTTCGATTGTCTTTATTGTCGTGAGTTTATTGACTTCCAACAGCTATTCCGTCGATTATATTTTGAATGGGAAAAAGGACGATCCAATCCTGATCTCGGAAAAATACCTGAACCAATTGCCGGTTTTTGTAAAAGACAGCATTGACAAAGCGCCGGATAAAACGATGGTCGTCGACCGCGATTCGACCAACATCGACACGACTTATGTCTATTCCAATAAAACGGTGAAAATCTATAGCGGCGTGCAAAAATCGGACGGGCTTTTGCCGACTTGCAAGAACAGTTTACTCGACCTGATTATCCCGTTGATTGCATATCTCGCCTTTTTCTGTGGCCTGATGCAGCTGCTGATCGATTCCGGCGCCTCTGAAAAACTTGCCAAAAAACTGAGTCCGGTGTTTGTGAAAGTGTTTCCGAGCGTACCCAAAAACCACGAGTCGATTTCGTATATGACATTGAATTTTGCTGCCAATTTCCTCGGTCTCGACTCGGCTGCGACGCCATTCGGGCTAAAAGCCATGGAAAGTTTGCAGGAGCTGAACCCCGATAAAGACCGCGCAAGCGACGCGCAGATTATGTTCATGTGTTTGCATGCAGCGGGACTGACTTTGATTCCGACTTCCATCATCGGTTACCGCGCGGCTGAAAACGCGACCAATCCCGCAGATGTCATGCTGCCGTGCATCATTACGTCGTTTGTGGGAACGATTGCGGCATTCCTGGTCGTTGGAATCAGGCAGAAAATTAATTTCAAAAGCGCGGCATTGGTTGTCGGATTGATGACCATGATTGCGGCGATCGTTGGTTTGCTGATGTATATCAACCATCTTGATTTGGTGGCGAAAAATGCCTTCACTTCTAATCTTTCGGGTTTGATGCTGATTGCGATTATCGCTTTTACGCTGGTGTTTTCGTTTATTCATGAGAAGAAATTCGTCGCGAACAATACGACTATTTTTGATGCTTTTGTAACCGGTGCCAACAACGGGCTGAAAACAGGCGTGACCATTTTCCCTTATGTTTTGGGCATGTTGGTCGCGATTTCGTTTTTCAGGAACAGCGGATTGTTTGAGATTATCAGCAATGGGTTGTCTTTCGTGTTTTCGCATATCGGCGTCAGCAAAGAAATCACCGATTCTTTGCCAGTAGCGATGTTGAGACCGTTTAGTTCGGGCGGCTCGCGAGGTTTTATGATTGATTCGATGCGCATGTTCGGCCCGGATTCCTTTACCGGAAGGCTGAGCTGTATTTTCCAATGCAGCGCTGAAACGACATTTTATGTGATTGCGGTTTATTTTGGATCGATTAAGGTCAAGAACACACGGTATACTTTAGGCTCGATGTTATTGGTGGATTTGATTTGCGTGATTACGGCGATTTTTGTGGCGACCTGGTTTTTTTAACAACCTAAAAATAAAATAATGACAAATATTTTTGATAAAGAAGCCAACAAAGACCTTGTGGACAGGTTGGAAAAACTCACCCCGGATGCGCAGCCTTTGTGGGGAAAGATGAACGTGTCGCAAATGCTGTGGCACTGCCAGAAACCCATTGAAGTGACGATGGGAAAGATGCCGCTCAAAGGCGGATTATTGGGTTTCCTGTTTGGGAAAATGGCAAAGAATAACTTTTTGAAAAACCGCGGGTTCAGCAAAAATTCACCGACGCATCCTTATTTTAAAACCACTGAAACGCCGGATTTTGAACATGAAAAAACCGTATTAGTTGGATTGGTCAAACAATTTGCAGTCGATGGGCCGGCTGTGATCGCGGCAAAAAAGCATCCTTTTTTCGGTTTCATGTCCGAGGACGAATGGGGCGATTTGATGTACATCCATTTGGATCATCATTTGAAGCAATTCGGAATCAATTAATCCCACAAAAAAACATAAAAAATTCGTGACACGAGACTGAAAGTCTCGTGTCACGAATTTTTAATTTGTAGTAAATCTAATCGATCGTCATTTCCGGAATTTCGCCGTCAATGATCAAATCGGCTTCCGTGGAAACTATGATGTGCTCGACGGTCACGCCAGGAGCGCGTTCGAGCAGTTTAAAGCCTTTTGGCGTGATTTCCATGACGGCAAGTTCGGTGACGACTTTTTTGACACAGCCAACGCCGGTTAATGGCAACGTGCATCTTTTCAATATTTTCGATTCTCCGGCTTTGTTGACATGCATCATCGCGACGATGATATTTTCTGCAGAAGCGACCAAATCCATTGCGCCGCCCATTCCCTTGACCATTTTCCCCGGAATTTTCCAGTTGGCGATATCACCGTTTTCCGCGACTTCCATCGCGCCAAGAATTGTCAAATCCACATGCTGGCTGCGGATCATCCCAAAGCTGAAAGCCGAATCAAAGAAACTCGCGCCCGGCAAGGTCGTGATCGTTTGTTTTCCGGCGTTGATGACATCGGCGTCTTCTTCGCCTTCGAAAGGGAATGGTCCCATTCCGAGTACGCCGTTCTCACTTTGGAACTCGACGGAAATGTCATGACGGACATAATTCGCGACCAAGGTCGGAATCCCGATACCGAGGTTGACATAATAACCGTCCTTGACTTCTTTTGCGATGCGTTTTGCTATTTCTTCTTTGCCGAGCATAATTATCTTTTTCTAACGGTTCTTTGTTCGATGCGTTTTTCAAATTTTTCACCCTGGAAAATGCGCTGTACCAAAATCCCCGGAATGTGTATTTGGTTCGGATCCAGACTTCCGACCGGCAACAGTTCCTCGACTTCGGCAATCGTGATTTTTCCGGCCCCGGCCATTGGCGCGTTGAGGTTTCTCGCCGTTCCTTTGAAGATGAGGTTTCCGGCTTCGTCGCCTTTCCAGGCCTTTACGATTGCAAAATCAGCTTTGAAAGCGTGTTCCATAATGTGCATTTTGCCGTTGAATTCTCGCGCTTCTTTACCTTCGGCGACTTCAGTTCCGTAGCCGGCAGGCGTAAAAAAAGCTGGAATTCCGGCTTGTGCGGCGCGGCATTTTTCAGCCAATGTGCCTTGCGGCGTCAGTTCGACGTCAAGTTCGCCGGAAAGCATCTGGCGTTCAAATTCGGCGTTTTCCCCAACATAAGAGGAAATCATCTTTTTGATTTGTTTTTTGTGGAGCAAAAGGCCAAGCCCAAAACCGTCTACACCCGCATTGTTTGAAATGCAGGTCAGGTTTTTGGTGCCTTTGCTGACGAGTTCGGCGATGCTGTTTTCGGGAATGCCACAAAGGCCGAAACCGCCGAGCATGATGGTCATGCCGTCTTCAATGCCTTGGAGCGCGGTTTGTACGTTGGGTACTTTTTTGTTAATCATGTTATGATGTTTAGCCCTGATAGCAGTGGAAATCCTTTTTATGGCCAGGAGATTGCTTCGCCAGTTCGAGCGATGCTCTCGTGTCTTCCTTTGTCAGCGACAACAAAAGCCATAAAAAGATTGCAACGGATAGCAGGAATAGCTTCTAAAAATTTTATAATGTAAATTGGTCTGCATCCTGGTCGTCAGTATCGGTCGTATCCTTGACCACCGGCACCCAGCAATCGACTTTTATCGAGAGGTTTGCAGGACGTTCAAAATCAGTTTTGGAAATATTCAGCGTCGGATCGGCATAGCATTTCTTCATCATCAGCGCCCAAATTGGCAACGCCGCTGTCGCGCCCTGTCCGTAAACCAAGCCCTTGAAACGCGCGGAACGGTCTTCACAACCAACCCAAACGCCAGTCACGAGATTCGGAACCATGCCCATAAACCAACCGTCGGATTGGTTTTGAGATGTTCCTGTTTTTCCTGCAATCGGGTTCGTGAATACATATGGATAACCGGTCACGCGGTTGTAGCCGTTTCCGCCGCCTTGTGTGCGAAGCCTGGCTCCGGAGCCGATTTCAGTTACACCTTCGAGGAGTTTAATGACGGCAAATGCGATGTCTTTGTTCAATACGTCGTGTGATTCGGGAATCGGTTCGTAAATCACGACACCGTTTTTATCTTCTATCCGTGTAATGAATTGCGGCTTTACATACACGCCCTGGTTGGCAAAAGTGCTGTAGGCACCGACCATATCCTCAACGGTGATGTCGACAGCGCCAAGTGCAATCGATGGTTGTGCCGGAATTTCAGATTTGACGCCGAGTTTGTGCGTCAGGTCGACTACCGCTTCCGGGCCAACTTTGTCGATCAGCTTTGCAGAAACCGTATTGATCGACAGCGCCAATGCTTTTTTCAAAGTCACCATGCCGCGGAATTCACGGTCGGAGTTTTGCGGCGACCAGGTTTCGGTCACGTGATGGCGGCCTTTGACGATCGTAAATGGCGCATCGAGAATCGTATCGCATGGCGACATGTTCAACTGCTCAATCGCAGTCGCGTAAACGAATGGCTTAAACGTAGAACCGACTTGTCTTGCTCCTTGCCCAACGTGGTCGTATTGGAAATATTTGTAATTGATGCCGCCAACCCAGGCTTTGACATGGCCTGTTTTTGGTTCCATCGACATGACGCCGGTTTGCAGGAAACCTTTGTAATAACGGATCGAATCGGCTGGCGTCATGACTGTATCGCGTTCGCCTTTCCAGGTAAACACGGTCATTTTGGTTTTGATATCGAACGACTTGATGATTTCATCGTCACTTTTATCCTGTGCAGCCAAGATGCGCCACCTGTCGGATGACTTCATCGAACGCAGCATGATTTTTTTGATTTCATCGTCATTCAGCCTGACGAAAGGACGGTTTTTATTGTCTTTCTGCTGGCTGTCGAATTCCTTTTGGAGGTTTGGCAAATGCTGCTGCATCGCTTCTTCGGCATAAAGCTGGATTCGGGAATCGATGGTCGTGTAAATTTTAAGCCCGTCTTTGTAGATGTCGTATTCGGTGCCGTCGGCTTTTTTATTGTCCTTCGCCCAGTTTTTCATGTAATCGCGAAGGTATTCACGGAAGTAAGTTGCCGTACCGTCCAAATGGCTTTCTGGCTGGAAGTGCAATACGATTGGTTTTTTCTGGTAGGCTTCTTTTTGTGCATCGGTCAAAAATCCGTTTCGCGTCATTTGTTTCAAGACAACATTCCGCCTTTTCAGGGTTTTTTCCATTCTTTTGATCGGGTTAAAAAGCGAAGGATTGTTCAGCATACCAACCAACATTGCACTTTCATCAACGGTCAAATCACGCGGTTCTTTGCCGAAATACACTTTTGCGGCAGAACGGATTCCGACCGCCGTATTGACAAAATCCGCTTTGTTGAGGTACATTGCGATGATTTCGTCCTTGGTATATTGCCGTTCAAGCCGTGTCGCGATAATCCATTCTTTTGCCTTTTGGATAATACGAAGCGGAAGGAAACGTGAACCTTCACCATGAAACAACAATTTCGACAATTGCTGCGTAATCGTACTTGCGCCGCCGCGGGTTCCGAGGCTTGCCATGGCCGTTGTCGTTCTTCTGAAATCAATTCCGGAATGTTCGTAGAAACGCTCATCCTCAGTCGAAACCAAAGCATCGACGAGGTGTTTAGGCAAATCTGAATATTTGATGGATGTCCTGTTTTCGTTGTAGAATTTCCCGATGGTCACGCCGTCTGAGGAAATGATTTCCGTCGCCAGGTTGGAATCGGGATTCTCAAGGTCTTCAAACGAAGGCATCGAGCCCAATAATCCCCATGAGGCAAAGAGGAAAAAAAGCAATACGCCGCCGAGCGTATAAAAGAAAATTTTCCAGAATTTCTTTTTGTAATAGGCTAAGTCTTTATTTTGGATGATGTGTTTCTGGGCCATAATGCTATTCTGTTGATTCTATTCTGAAGCCTACTTCGGTAATGCCTTTTAAAGATTCGACGCCGGCGACTTTTCCGGTTTCGCGGACTGCCTGTTTGACGCGGATTTTATACGATCCTTTTTTGAATTTCACTTTCTGCTTGTAAAAAAGCTTGCTTTCCTTGATGTCTGAAAACCCATTGCCAAGTAAATTCCCTTCGGGATCCGCCATTTCATATTCCAGCGTATCGACTAAAGTCCGCCCGTCAGGCTGGTCAAGTGATACAATCAGGAATAAATTATTAAACGGATAGTCATCATTGTCCCTGACGTTCACAAAGAGGTTATAGGTTTTCGTGGTGTCGATTTCGGGCAAATCATAGGTCATGATGCTGTCTTTGTGCCAGACATCGCCAACCGATTTATATTCGTCGAAAACCCTTTTTTTGTCACATGAAAATAAGAGTATCGCAACTAAGACAAGCAGTATGCTATTTCTGAGCGTCATTATTCTTATTTGGGATTATTTTATTGCTCGGACGCGGTTTATTGTCATTTGCCTGCGGCCTGTTCGCCTCGGGTCTGTTTTGGTTTGCGCCTTTGCCTTGTTGGTTTCCATTTTGTGGATTTCCACCTTGTTGGTTTGGCTTCGCCCTGTTCGGCTGCGCCTCGAGCGGCTGAATAGCGACACCTTGTTTATCGCCGCCCGGTTTGCGTTTTTTGTTCCTGTTTTTGTTGCTTTTCTTCGGTTGGTCGAAACGTGTCAAACTTTCCTGGCCCATGGCGTTGTTGAAATCTTTTTCGGGTGCAGCGGCGACTTCCATCGCATAATCTTCCAAAGACGACACTTTGCGCTTCTCTTTATTTTCAGCAAGGATTTCTTTGACCTGCTCTATTTTCAATATATGCCAGTTGGCAAAATTGTCGGTATAGGCAAACCACATCAACCCTTTGAAAATATCCTGTTTCTGGCAAACCGCCATGCCTTTTTCGGTCATCAGCTTGGTTTCAAAATCAGGAAAGCCCTGCAAAGCATCCATGTAAGTGTCGAGCTCATAATTCAAACAACATTTCAATTTGCCGCATTGTCCTGCGAGTTTTTGCGGATTCAACGACAGTTGCTGGTAACGTGCTGCCGAAGTATTGACGCTGCGGAAATCCGTCAGCCATGTCGAACAGCAAAGTTCGCGGCCACATGAACCAATTCCACCCAAACGTGCCGCTTCCTGGCGGAAACCGACTTGTTTCATCTCAATCCGTGTACTGAATTCACGCGCAAATTCCTTAATCAACTGACGGAAATCAATACGGTCTTCGGCGGTGTAATAGAAAGTTGCTTTTGATCCGTCGCCTTGGAATTCGATATCCGAAATCTTCATCTGCAGTTTCAAATGAATCGCAAATTCGCGTGCTTTCACCTTCATATTCTCTTCCTTATCACGCGCTGTCGACCAGATGTCGATGTCTTTTTGGGACGCTTTCCGGTAAATTTTCGCAATGTCAGCGGCTTTGTGGTTGGCACCTTTTTTCTTCATCTGGATTTTCACCAGTTCACCCGTCAACGTGACAATCCCGATATCATGTCCCGGGGATGCTTCGGTCGCGACAATATCGCCGATGCTCAAAGTCAGTTTCTCCGTATTCCTGTAAAATTCCTTACGCCCGTTTTTGAAACGCACCTCGACACAGTCAAAAGGCGCTTCGCCATTGGGAAGGCTCATGTTGGAAAGCCAGTCAAAAACCGTCAGCTTGTTGCAGCTGTCCGTTCCGCAGGTTCCATTATTTTTACAACCCTTAGGCGCTCCGCCATCAGAAGTTGAACAACTTGTACATGCCATAATCTATATGTAGTGTCGCGACTCGCGCAACTTAAGTTCTTAAAACGTTTTGTGCGTAAAGATAGTATTTTTAGTCATAAAGTTGTAAAGTCGAAGGTCAAAAGTCAAAGGCCACGAATTCACGAATTTTATGGTTAATTCATGAATTCGTGGCCTTTTTTTTGGGAGCTGTTTCCCGCTATCCATTACAATCTTTTTTCGCAAAAAGCTCAAAAAGGATTTCCATTTCTATCGGGGCTAGGCTTTCCCGGTATTAATCGACTTTGTATAATTTATCCGACAATCGAATCCTAAACGACAATTTCAACGACACATAATCCCCAACAATAGCCTTTTCCGAAACTTTATCATTGACGAACATTTCAGCCACAGCCAATTCTTCGTTTCCTGTCGTCGGACCGTTGATAAGGATTTTATCGCCGATTTTCAATTCATTTTCTTCGACCAAAAATTGCCCGATTGAAGCTTTTGGGAAGAAATGGATGCCCTTTCCGACGTAAGTCTTTTTGATTTTGGAAGTCTTGACTTTTAGTTCCCGGCTCTTTTCTCCAACTTCTGAAACCCTGGCATTTTCATGCGCAACATTTTTAAATGTCAGTTTATCGGATTTCCCTTTCTTGAAAATCTTATTCCCGTTCATGATGCCTTGGCGAATCGCTTTTTGCTCGTCTTCCGGCAAATGAACAATGTCGACACATTCTGCCGAGCAACAGCCTTCCATCGACTTTTTGCAATCTTCGCACTGGATGAACAGCAAATGGCAGCCTTCGTTCGCGCAATTCGTATGCACATCGCAGGGTTTTCCACATTGGTGGCATTGCGAAACGATATCATCGGTGATTCTTTCGCCCAAACGGTGGTCGAACACGAAATTCTTTCCGATGAATTTGCTTTCCAAACCTTCAGCTTTGACCTGGCGCGCATATTCAATGATGCCGCCTTCCAATTGGTAAACATTTTCAAAACCTTTGTGCTTGAAATAGGCCGACGCTTTCTCACAACGGATGCCGCCCGTGCAATACATCAATAGTTTTTTATCAGATTTGTGTTCAGCGAGTTGCTCTTCGATAATCGGCAGCGATTCGCGGAACGTATCGACATCGGGTTTGATCGCTTGTGTAAAATGCCCGATTTCACTTTCGTAATGGTTGCGCATGTCGACGACGATCGTATCCGGATCTTCGAGCATTTGGTTGAATTCGGCGGCCTTTAAATGGATTCCAATGTTTGTAGCATCAAAAGTATCGTCGTTTAATCCGTCGGCGACAATCTTATCGCGGACTTTTATCGTGAGTTTCAAAAACGAAAAATCATCGTGCTCGACAGCAATGTTCAGGCGGATGCCTTTCATGAAATCATATTTTTCGATGGTTTCCTTGAATTCATAGAAATGGTCGGCGGGCAAAGACAATTGGGCATTGATGCCTTCATGGGCGACATAAATCCGTCCTAAAACCTCTAATGGATTCCAGGCCAGGAACAGTTCGTCGCGAAATTGTTTTGGGTTTTCGATTTGCGCATAAGCATAAAACGACAAGGTCAGTCGTTGCTTTCCGGCATCGTCAATCATGACGGCACGTTCTTCTGCGCTTAAAGTGTTGTACAGTTGCATGCTATAAACAGGTTAAGTTGAGAATTTATTTGACGGCAAAGGTAAAGGAAAATTACAAAGCCGCAAAGTTTTCGAAATGCCTAGCCCTGATTGCAGTGGAAATCCTTTTTTGCAAAAAAAGATTGAAACGGAAAGCAGGAGAATTGCTCCCATAAAAAAGCCACCTATTACAGTGGCTTAAATTTTTATAGCCACAGATTCACAGATTAGAAAGTAAAAATCTGTGAATCTGTGGCAAAACTTTTAACAGAATTCCGCGTAAGCGTCTTTCAAATTGTCGGCAATGAGTTCTGCCGGACGGCCTTCGATGTGGTGGCGTTCGAGCATGTGCACCAATTCACCATCCTTAAACAGCGCAACGGCTGGCGACGACGGCGGGAAAGGGAACATGAATTGCCTTGCCGAATCGACGGCTTCTTTATCTACACCGGCAAAAACAGTCACCAAATGGTCCGGTTTTTTGTCGGCATGCAAGCTCATTTTAACGCCTGGGCGCGCGTTTCTTGCAGCACATCCGCAAACGGAATTCACGACCACTAAAGTCGTTCCCGATTTTGCAATCGCGTTTTCAACAGCGCCTGCAGAGTATAATTCTTCAAAACCGGCATCGGCCAATTCGGCGCGCATTGGGTTTACCATTTCTTCTGGATACATAATCTTTTAATTTAAGGTTGAAAGTTATCGGGGCAAAGTTACGAAGCGGCAATTGATAATCGACAATTTATAATGGATAATTAACATAACCGGATAGCCGTTGCCTATTTAAAAATCCTTTTAAATAGGGCGGATATGAAAAGGCCTTTCGGGCATTTCCAAATGATTTTCAAATCTTCGGCTAATGACGTTTCCTCGTCTAAAAATTTAAGAATTGATGCGGTTTTTCCTTTTTCGAAAAGCGCTGAAAAGATGGAACTTCCGAGTTGGTTTTTGGCAGCTAAAATATCCAATAACAATAAGTCATAAAATTGGAATTTGGAGTTTTTATGGAATTTAGACAAGTCATTTTCGGTTAAGAGAAAATCGATTAAGGCTTTGGATTTTTTTATGGTGTTCTTAAAAGTATAGCCCGTGCTCGCTTTGGTCCAGCCGCCGGCAGAACCGATGTTCAGGATATTTTTGGTGTTGTTTTCCCAAAAATGGAATGACGTCATCGGGATGTTTCCGTGTTCCTTTTCGAGGATTTCATATTCGGAAATGCCGAGGTTTTTGATGTAATCGGAAATGCCGTTTTCGTACTCTGACGTTGGGAGCAAGTCTTTTGAGAACAACGTATATTCGATTAGCGCTTCGGTTTCTGAAGTCGGCAAAACATACATGAAACGCGTATTTCCTTTTTGTTCAATCGAAAAATCCATGAATGTTGCGACGTCTGGATTGAAAACGGCTTCCTTGCTTTTGATGAACCAGCCAATAAAATGCTGCCGTAATACCGGATATTTATTTTGGCTTAAAGTCAATGCAGGATTGAAAATGCTGTTGAAACATTTGCCGCAGGTAAAGGAATGGTTTTGTAAACGGACCAAAACCAATTGTCCGTCATCATGAACGTCAATGACTTTTTCGTTGATGAAAGTGATATTTGAATGTTGCGAAAGCGTGTCAAATATGAAAGCGTAAAAATCCAGGCCACGGATCATTTTGTATTGGTATGGCTGCAAATCCAAAATGCGCTTGAAATGATTATTGGCAAACAACGCCGAATCCCATTTTTGTGAAACGATGTCTTCAAATTGCTGCGCCAGTTCGCTATCGCCCGGGTCACCGTTTGGCGTTTCCCAAAAACACCACGTCCGGTCGTTGGTTTTCTTCAAACTTTCGTCAATCAGCAAAATCGATTTATCGGCAAATTTCTCCGAAACTGCCATGCGATTGACCGTCATCAAAGCGGATAATCCGGCGCCGGCAAAAATGTAATCGTAATGCTTCATTGGAAAATTAAAGCCTAAAGATAGTTTTTATAAGCGAAAGGAAAATCCGGCCGATGCAAAATAATCGGGCGCGTTTTCCGTCATCCCGAAACCGCCCGAAGCGTCAATCATAAAATTGTCGGAAATGAGATAAGTCAACCCTGTGTCAAAACGATGGTCGGCTTTGTCATTTTGTGGCGCAAAACCGTAGACTTCAAGAAAAGTGTTCATTTTATTCGTCAGTTCAATTCCCAGACTCATTGTATAGGCGAATGTCGCTTCGGGAGAAACACCATCCCATTCGGCGCCCAAATTATAACTGAGATTGACTTTGTCGGATAATGTATGCTGCATGCTAAAGCGGAATTCCGTCGCGTAATAATCAGCTCTCAATTCCTTTGAAGCCAAATCCGGAATCAACAAATGTCCAAGAAAAGAAGTTTTTGGAAGAATGCCTTTTTCTTCTGCAAGCTTGACTTTAAAACCCACTAAAACCGGATTCAGTCCTGAGATTTTGTCATCGCCAAATTTGTTGGTCGTGTATTCCGTAATCAGCCGCAATTCAAAATTGCCGTTGACGCCATATTTAAAAAGAACCGTTGGCGATAGAGTTGACGATTCATCTTCATTGGCTTTTTCATATGAAAAACCGGTTTCCATCTGGAATGTGCCTTTTGGGATAATTGTTGGCGTTTCTGTCTGGTCTGGACGATCGGTTTCTATCGGCTCTGGTTTGTTAGTTTCCTGGGAGAAAATCTTTGGGGAAAGCGACAATAAAGCGACCAATATAAATCTGAAAACAGTTTTCATAATATTTAAATTTAGACAAATCTAAAAATAAATTTTGAATTACATAAAAATAATGTATTTTTGAATGGCTAAAAAAAGAAACAACATGAATGGCAAATCTTTAGAGGAAGTAAACCAATCGGTTTCCGCACAGAATAAAACATCGACTTTCCGCAAAATACTCGCCTTTTTCGGCCCGGCATATCTCATCAGCGTCGGCTATATGGATCCCGGAAACTGGGCGACCGATATTGCCGGCGGCAGCCAGTTCGGCTATGCGCTGATTTGGGTTTTATTGATGAGCAACATCATGGCGCTGCTGTTGCAAAGCCTCAGCGCACGACTCGGGATCGTCACACAGCGCGATTTGGCGCAGGCTTCGCGCGAAACGTATTCGAAGTTCATCAACTACATTTTATACTTCCTGGCCGAAATTGCGATTGCCGCATGCGACCTTGCCGAAGTGCTCGGAATGGCGATCGGATTGAATTTATTGTTCAACATTTCGCTGATAGATGGCGTGATGATTACAGTGCTTGATACTTTTTTGCTGTTGTTCCTGATCAATAAAGGCATCCGGAAAATGGAAGCGTTCATCATTGCATTGGTTGCTATTATTGGGATGTCGTTCATTTTTGAAATGATTTTTGCCGAGCCGGAAATGCCTAAAATTTTAGCGGGATTGGTGCCGTCGCTTCCTGGCGAAGCGGCTTTGTATATCGCCATCGGGATTATCGGTGCGACGGTCATGCCGCACAATTTATACCTGCATTCCTCATTGGTACAGACGCGAAAATTCGACCGTACCAAAACAGGCGTCAAGCAGGCGCTCAAATACAATTTTATCGATTCGGCGATTGCGTTGAACCTTGCTTTTTTTGTCAACGCCGCGATTCTGATATTGGCAGCTGCGACATTTTACAAAAATGGTTATTTCAACGTCGCCGAAATCCAGGATGCGCACCGATTCCTTGAGCCGCTGCTCGGAACCAAATGGGCGCCAATCTTATTTGCCGTCGCATTGATTGCCGCAGGACAGAGTTCCACGATTACGGGAACATTGGCGGGCCAGATTATCATGGAAGGCTACCTCAATTTGCGCATCCAGCCATGGGTTCGACGCATCATCACGCGTTTGATTGCGATCGTTCCGGCAGTGATTGTCATTTCCATTTTTGGTGAAGGCGTGACGGGAAAAATGCTGATCTTGAGCCAGGTCATTCTGAGCTTACAACTCGGATTCGCAATCATTCCGCTGATCCATTTTGTCAGCGACAAAACCAAAATGAAGGGATTTCACATCGGCAGGACAACGCAGGTTGCGGCCTGGCTCATCGCCGCGATTATCGTTTCGCTGAATGCCAAACTTGTTTTTGACGAAATTACGGGATGGCTCGAAACGTCTGAACACCCGGTCATACTGTGGTTTACCGTTGTGCCGTTGGCCATCGGATTTTTGATTTTGCTGTTGTACATCGTGTTCAAGCCGTTTTTCACGAAGTCCAAAAGCGACATCCAAAACCATTCACCGCACAGTCTGAAACTGAAAGTCGGTTCTTCAGGAGTTTATGCGAAGAGAAATATTGCCGTTGCGGTCGATTTTTCCAAAGCCGATGAAAATGCGCTCAACAACGCCTTTGCGTTCGGTGGCGAGGAAGCGACTTATACGCTGATCCATGTTGTCGAAACGGTTGGCGCCATTCTCTATGGAGACAGCATTGAAGACCACGAAACGTCAATCGATGAAAAATTGTTGTCGGAATATAAAGAAATCCTGATGTTGAAAGGCTACAATGTGCATACGCAATTGGCGTTTGGCGAACCTTCCAAAGGCATCCCGAAAATCGTCAACGAAGGCAACTTTGATGTTTTGGTCATGGGCACGCACGGCCATACAGGTTTCAAGGATTTGGTTTTTGGGACAACGGTCGACAAAGTGCGCCATAGGATTGATATTCCATTGTTCATTGTAAAGAATCAGCCCTAGCCCGGATAGAAGCGGAAATCCTTTTGAGCAGCTTTAGCGAAACAAAAGATTGCAGCGGATAGCCGGAATAGCTTCAAAATCACAACCCATCATTCACAATTGAAATGACTTTCTCAGAAGAAAATTACCTCAAGACGATTTACCACCTTTCCGTTTCCGCCGAAGCCGGCGTAACAACCAATGCCATCGCTGAAATGATGGAGACAAAAGCGTCGTCGGTGACCGATATGCTGAAGAAACTCGCCGAAAAAAACCTGATTGTCTATGTCAAATACCAAGGCGTTTCGCTGACCGACAAAGGATTGCTGTCTGCTAAAATGATTGTCAGGAAACACCGCTTATGGGAAGTTTTCCTGGTCGACAAACTCGATTTTTCGTGGGATGCAGTTCATGACATCGCCGAACAATTGGAGCACATCAAATCGGAAGCGCTGATCAACAAACTCGATGATTTTCTCGGAAACCCGACCGAAGATCCGCATGGCGACCCAATTCCGGATGCAAAAGGGCGCATTGTAAAAGTTGAAAAGCAGTTGTTGTCGGAGTGCCATGAAAACCAGGTCGGTATTTGCGTCGGTGTCAAAGATTCGTCATCCGAATTCCTCAAATACCTTGATAAGAATGGGATTGCGTTGGGTTCAAAAATAGAAGTCTTAACGAAGGAAAGCTTTGATTTGTCGTTGAAAATAAAAGTCGACGGCAAGGAATTGTTGGTGTCGCATAAAATTGCGTCGAACCTATTTGTAAAAATGGCTTAATGGCAGCCGCAGTCGTCACTGCCACAGTCTTTTTTGCTTTTCTTTTTCCAGAAAAACTTCTTCGCCAAGAAGAAAATGGCAAGTGCCAATGCGGTAAAAGCGATGATTTGCTGTATCATGGTTTTAGTAATTGGTAAGCGATCAGAGCAACAACATAAGCAAATCCGCTCATAAAAACCAGCTGGGCGAAAGGCCATTTCCAGGTATTGGTTTCCTTTTTCGTCACAGCGAGCGTACTGGCGCATTGCATCGCAAAGGCATAAAACAGCAGTAATGAAATCCCGGAAGCGAAATTGAAGACTTTTTTGCCTCCGGGTGTGACTTCAGCGGCCATTTTGTTTTTTATAGGTTCTTCATTATCGGTGTCGCCAACGCTGTAAATCGTCGCCAGCGTTCCGACAAAAACTTCCCTTGCGGCAAACGAGCTGATGATGGCAATCCCGATTTTCCAATCATAACCCAAAGGCGCAATCACAGGTTCGATGCTTTTACCCATAATCCCGATATAAGAATTTTCGAGTTTGTAGGCATTGACATCGTACTGCAAACTCTGCGGCGTAAATGAGATGTCTTTCGCCAAATAGTCCTTTAATATGATTTCGTCGGCATGGTCAAAATCTTTCCCCGGGCCGTAAGAAGCCAGAAACCACAATACAATCGATATCGCAAGAATGATTTTTCCGGCACCAAATACGAAAGCTTTGGTTTTCTCAATGACGTTAATCGCAACATTTTTGAAAAGCGGCAATTTGTAGTTCGGCATTTCAATGACAAAGAAGGTTTTGCTTTTTATTTTTAGGATTTTGTTCAGGATGTAAGCCGAAAAAATCGCCATCCCGAATCCGAGTAAATACAACAGCATCAATGTCAATCCCTGTAAATTCAAAACCCCGAAAACGCGTTTTTCGGGAATGACCAAAGCAATGATGATTGCATATACCGGCAATCTCGCTGAGCAAGTCGTAAATGGCGTGACCAAAATCGTAATCAGGCGTTCTTTCCAGCTTTCGATATTACGCGTTGCCATAATCGCCGGAATCGCGCATGCCGTTCCCGAAATCAACGGCACGACACTTTTACCGCTAAGCCCGAAACGGCGCATGATTTTGTCCATCAAAAACACGACACGGCTCATATAACCGCTTTCTTCCAATATCGAAATGAACAGGAACAAAAACGCAATTTGCGGAATGAATATCAAAATACCGCCGATTCCCGGAATGATGCCCTGCGAAATCAGGTTGGTCAATACGCCTGGCGGAAGATTCGAACTCGTATATGAACCCAAAGCCGCGAATGTCGAATCGATAAAATCCATTGGCAACGCCGACCAACTGAAAATGGACTGAAAAATCAGGAATAAGATCGCGAAGAAAATCACATAGCCGAAAAATTTATGCGTCAGGATTTTGTCGAGCTTGCTGCCGAAATCCTTGGCTACGGAAGTATCGATTTGCAATCCGGCTTTCAACACGTCATTGATGAATTGGTATCGCTTGATGGTTTCCTTTTGCTGCAACCGTTTTAAGTCGGAATGTGATTTCGTAAACGTGCTGCGGATTTCATTCCGCTCTAGATTCAGGAAATTCACGTCCTGCGTAATCACGAGCCAAAGTTTATACAACAGTTGGTTCGGGAAAGCTTTCCGCAAATTATTAAAATAGTCCGGGTCGATGACCGATGCGTTCATGCACGGTTCAGTCGACAATGTTTTATAAGATACGATGAGGTTTTTGAGTTCGTCAATCCCGGTTCCTTTTCGCGTACTGATCAGCGCGATTTTGGTTTTCAATTGTTCTTCTAAATGCGGAATATCGAGCGAAATTCCTTTATACGCCATGCGATCGGACATGTTGATGACCAATATCGTTGGGATTTCAAGGTCTTTGATCTGCGTAAAAAGCAACAGATTCCGCTTCAGGTTTTCGACATCGGTGACAACAATGGCCACGTCTGGATAGAGTTTGTCGTTTTTGTTCAGCAGCAATTCAATGACGACATTCTCGTCAATTGAGCTCGCATTCAAACTGTAAGTTCCGGGCAAATCGAGGATGTTGGCCTTGACATTGTGCGGCAGTTTGCAGAACCCGATTTTCTTCTCAACGGTAATTCCGGGATAATTCCCAACCTGCTGTTTCAGTCCGGTCAGTTCATTAAACACCGAAGTTTTCCCGGTATTCGGGTTCCCGATTAAGGCGACATTGATGTTTTCGTTGCTCATTATTGGCCGATGATTTCCACGGTAATGTTTTTTGCGGTTTCAATCCTGATGGCGAGATGCGACCCATTGACGTCAAGGTATAACGGATCGCCAAATGGCGCAATCTGCAAAAGTTCGACAATATTTCCCGGCAGACAACCCATTTCCAGCAGTTTCAGCGGAATGGTTTCAATATCGAAGTCGAGGATTGTGGCTTTGTCGCCAATTTTTAGGGAATCTATCGTGGTTTGCAATGCTTATTTAGATTGAATAAAAAGCAAAATTAGTGATTTAATTGTTATTGGGAGCAGAACTTCGTATGTTTTAGGAGCTGATGTCCTGCTTTCCGCTGCAATCTCTGCGAGGATTTTCGCTGCAATCAGGGCTGGAAAATGAGCGATTGATTTTTTCAAATGTTCAACCTTTAGTTGTCATCACTTTCACTGAGCCAATTGATATCGTCAATCAATCTTTTGATATCGTCTTTATTCGTGCCGTCATAAAATCCGCGGACACGCCGTTTCGCATCGACCAGCACAAAGTTTTCCGTATGCACCATATCATATAATTCGTCCGGTTTTCCGAGTTTCACCGCGAGATACGATTTCCGCGCCATGGTATAAATATCTTTTTTATCGCCGGTAACCAAATTCCATTTGCTGTCGATCACGCCTTTTTCAATCGCGTATTTTTTCAATACCGGAACGCTGTCAATTTCGGGCAAAACGGTATGCGACAACAGCATGACTTTCGGATTGTTTAAAATGGCTTTTTGCACGTCGGCCAAATTCGCCGTCATTTTCGGGCAGATCGAACCGCAGGTCGTGAAGAAGAAATCGGCGACATAAATCTTGCCTTCGTAATCTTTCTGGGTGATGGTTTTCCCATTTTGGTTGGTAAACGAAAAATCTGCAATCGTATGGTATTTGCTGACGTATTGCACCGTGCTGTCGACCAGTTCAGGATTGACCATCGACGGATTGTAAATCGGAAGCGACTTTTTTGGCTTTAGTGCCACATAAAAAAGGGAAATGGCAATTACAGAAAATACCGACATGGCAATAAAGAATATCCGGTACTTTTTCACGAAAGACAACATGGGAAATTTTTTTGCAAAAGTACGCAAATGTGGATTTGTGTAACAATTTTGGGCAAAGTAATTCATATATGGGAATTTAACAGAATTTAAAAGTGAAATCGATATTTTTGTAATTAACTAAACCACCTTAAAATGAAATTCAACTGCAACAGACTGATTTTGGTCGCCCCATTTTTGGCGGGAATAATGCCAATCCAAGCACAGGAAATCCCCAAAAAACCTGGCATTAACATGTCGATGATGGACAATAACATCAAACCCCAAAACGATTTTTTCCGATTCGTAAACGGAACCTGGTATGACAAAACCGAGATTCCGGCCGACAAAACACGCTGGGGAAGTTTTGACGAACTGCGCCAGAAAACAGACAAGGATGCGCTTGATATCCTAAAAGATGCCGCCGCAAACCCAAAATACAATTCTTCAACCGACCAGGGAAAAGCGGTCAATTATTATAAATCCATTATGGATACTGTTGCCCGAAACAAACAGGGAACAACACCAATCAAACCATATCTTGCCAAAATCGACGCGATAAAGAATGTCAAGGATTTGCAGACATTGATGACAGAAATGGAACCATATGGCGGCATCGGATTTTTCGGCGTCGGTGTCGATGCGGATGAAAAAGACAGCAACAAAAATATCGTTCGCGTCGGTTTGGGAAGCCTTGGCCTGCCGGATAAAGATTATTACACTTCCGAAGATGCCGATTCAAAAGAGAAGCGCGCGAAATACGTTTTGCATGTCACGAGAATGCTCCAGTATTTGGGAGACAGTCCGGCTGTAGCGAAAGTAAATGCTGAAAAAATCCTGGCTTTCGAAACGGAACTGTCCAAACCAAGATTGGACCGTGTCGAAAGGCGCGACAGCAGGAAATCATACAACCCGATGTCGATTGCCGATTTGCAGAAACTGATGCCGGCAATCAATTGGAACCAATATCTTTCTGGTGTTGGCATGCCAAAACTCGATACGGTTATCGTATCACAACCGAAATACATGGCAGCATTGCAAAGCCTTTTGACCCAAAACAAAGTCGACGATTGGAAAGCCTACATGCGCTGGACATTATTGAATCGCGCATCTGGCCGTTTGTCGACCGATATTGAAACTGCCAACTGGGAATTCTACGGCAAAACCCTGACCGGCGCGATCAAACAACGTCCACGTGAAGAAAGGGCATTGCAAAACGTAAACGGATCGATTGGCGAAGCTTTAGGAAAATTATACGTCGACCAAAAATTCCCGGCTGAAGCCAAAGCCAAAGCCGAGAAAATGATCCGCAATGTAATCCGCGCCTACGAAACAAGAATCAACAAACTGACCTGGATGTCGCCTGAAACCAAGAAAAGCGCAATCGAAAAACTGCATAAAGTCACCATCAAGATCGGCTATCCTGACAAGTGGAAAGATTATTCGGCACTCGTCATGAAAAGCCCGACTGAAGGCGGCAGTTTTTATGACAATTCAAAAAATACCGCAGCATGGAATTACAAGAAAGACTTGGAAAAATTAGGAAAGCCGGTCGATAAAACCGAATGGGGCATGTCGCCGCAAACGGTCAATGCTTATTACAATCCTTCGTACAATGAAATCGTATTCCCTGCCGCAATCCTGCAGCCGCCGTTTTATGATTACAAAGCGGATGAAGCTGTCAATTATGGTGGAATCGGAGCCGTAATCGGGCATGAGATTTCACATGGTTTTGACGATTCAGGCGCAAGATATAACGCTGACGGAAATCTTGTCGACTGGTGGACAGCTGAAGACCTGAAACAATTTTCAGCATTGGGTGCGGCGCTTGCCGACCAATACAGTGCGTTGGAACCGCTTCCGGGAACACATGTTGACGGAAAGTTTACGTTAGGTGAAAATATCGGCGATTTGGGAGGTGTCAACTCCGCTTACGACGGATTGCAATTGTACCTGAAGGAAAACGGAAGCCCGGGATTGATTGATGGTTTCACGCCCGAACAGCGTTTCTTTATTTCATGGACGACAATCTGGCGTTCCAAAATGCGCGACGAGGCAATCAAAAGTCAGGTCAAAACCGATCCGCATTCGCCGGGAATGTACCGCGCTTATATCCCATTGCAAAATGTGGATGCTTTTTATCAGGCGTTCGACATTAAGAAAGGCGATGGCATGTATGTCGAACCTGCGAAGAGAGTCAAAATTTGGTAATTTCTTACCATCTCAAAATACAAAAACCCTGAATCTTTTCAGGGTTTTTCATTTACGGCAATGTCGAAAATTGGTAATCCAAAGTGTCGATTAATTTTTTTGAATCGATGATTTTGCCTTTGGATTTTTTGGAATGGTCGAATTTGGGCAAAGCCAATTTTAAATCAATAGCTTTCTGCACATAATAAATTTCCCTTGTCGGGTGAAAAGGAAAGGCGGCGTTAAAAATATTGTTCCATGCGTTTTTTTTAATGATTTCCAGGATAATGCCAATACAGTCATTGCCGTGAATCAGGTTGATTGGCGCGTCGGGATTTTCGAGGTTTTCTTTTCCGGCGAGGAAATTTACGGGATGACGGTTTTCACCAACCAGTCCGCCAAATCGCAGGATGGTGGTTTCAAAATTCGGATTGTCTTGTAGTAATTTTTCGGATTCAATCAATTGTTTTCCGCTTTCCGTTTCCGGGTTAGCGATGGTTTCTTCCGTGACCACCGAATCGCCATCCGCATAAACCGCTGTCGAACTGATAAACAATACTTTCTTAATGCCGGAATTTTCGACAAACGGAACCAGCATTTTTATTTTGCCGCCAAAACTTTCGCTGTTTTCACTGCGCAACTTTGGCGGGATGTCAATGATTAATATGTTGGAATTTGCCAAAAATTCAATAATGTTTCCAGCAATACCATTTGCCGAAAGCGCAATGAGATATGGTTCAATTCCGCTGTTTTTTAACAACGGCAATTTATTTTCACTGGTCGTCGAACCTTTTACGGCGTTTCCGTTTTTTAGGAAGGCTTCCGCCAAAGGCTGTCCGAGCCAGCCGCAGCCGAGGATGCTAATTTTCTGTTGAAGCATCCTGAATTGTATCCATTGTTTGGGTCGGTGTTTCTGTCGCCGGCATGGTTACCGGAACCGGCACAAGCGGTTTTTCAGCTCTTGGCGAAGCCCTTATCTTTTGCATGATGATTACGGCATCGTTGAGTACGAAAGGCATCGGCATCATCAACGGCTTTCTTTTGGCCATGCCGAATGCTGGATTGGTCACCAAATCGAACGACGATTCCAACAGTTCCATATCCAGAATCGCATTTTTATTGATGCTGAATTGCAGCTCCAGCGGTTCGTTATTGACCACATAATAACTCAGAATTCTTTCACTGTTGCGTTTGTATAAAGACCCTTTTTGGTTGATGTGCGAAGCGCCATTGGCTTTCAGGTTGTAAATGGCCAGGTTTTCATTGGCGGAAATATCATATCGATTGACCGTACGGTTTGGCGAAATTTTAATTTTCAGGTAACGCTGGTTGCCCATCACGGAATCCATCAGGAACTCAATCGTTGGCTGTGCCAGTGGTTTAATTGGCGCATCAGTCGAAAAAGTGAATTTTGTGGCATATTTGCTGAACAACGGAATCGTGTTTAGTTGATTGGCATTGTTCGGGTTGTCGCCGAGGTATTTTTTTGTCCATTCATCCGGATTGACATCATATGTCGCCCAGCTGGCTTTGTCCTTATCGGCATCGTAAATATAAACAAGGCTGTTTGGTTTGGCTTTGCCATTGTTGTAATCGGACTGCAGGTGCGCATTGACAAAAAATCCAATCGACAGCAAGAACATCCCAAAAGCCCAAAATCCTTTCTTGTTGAACGACCCGAAAATCGGCAGCAGCAACCCAAAAACCAAAATGGTCAGGATAACACTTCCAAACAGGATTTTCAACCCAAGCCCAATTGGGAACATCCAGATAAATGGGACCAAAAGAATCAGTGACGGAATGCAAAAAATGACATTAAAGAACGTATTTGTCTTTTGTGTCAGTACAAACCAGGCAAGCATCAACAACGCACAAAAAACCGGAATGACAAAAAATGCCGCACCGGGAAGCCAGATCGCGACCGCCAGATTGATCAGAATCCACAAAAACAACGGCGCAATGGAATAACTCATGACGATGTTTTCGGCGACTTTTTTCCTATAGAACAAAAAGGCGATTCCAAGGCTCATGAAAATGAACGAAAACATATAAGAATGTCCATTATACGTAAATCCCTGCAAAATGTCGTTGTACTGCGGATAAATCACAAGCAGGCATTTCCATCCGAAATACCCAACCAATCCCGCAACAATCAGCGCACCAAACAAATTCAAAAATCCTTTTCCGATTTCTTTGATCACCAAAGCCCTTTTCCCGATTCCGATGAATACAAAAAACAGGAACAGCACAATGGCGACAATCAACATCGGATAAATCCATGAGAAGGGATAACTGATAAAGTTGAATGGCGTACTGAAATACACATCGTCTTCTGTTGTTGTCAGCGAACCCAAATCGGCATTCGACAAATAGCCCAACAATGGCATCAGATAACTGCCTTGATGTGCCAGCGAAGTATGGTCTAAATGGTCAATATCATCCTGCGCAGTATGGTAATTGAAATGGCTGTCGATGTAAGCAAAATTGAACCCCTGGATTTTGCCCTGTTGGCGGAAAACAGTCAGGTCGGTGTCGTTTGGCAACATTTTATAAATGCTGTACATCAATGAATTGGCCACCGGATATTTTGGATTGGCTGCCGTAAATTCCTTGACCATCTCTGCATTTCCCTGATTGACTTCCATGAACATGTATGCCGGACCGGAAGAGCCGCGGGCTTCAAAATTCAAGGCCACGCCAACATCTTTTGCCCATCCGTTTTTCGTCACAAAAAGCGCCGCGCCGTTCAACCCAAGTTCTTCCGCATCGGTAAAAAGAATAATGATGTCGTTTTTATGGGGTGTTTTGTTGTGCAGGAACACGCGAATACTTTCCAATATTGTCGCCACACCGGAAGCATCGTCGCTCGCGCCATGCGAATAGGAATGCGGTGCACTGTCATAATGTGAAAGCAGCAATAGCGCTTTTGAGTTGGCCGTGCCGTCAATCCGCGCCATGATGTTTTTCGACTTCGCAAGATTTCCCCATTCAGTTAACGTTGTGCCTTCTTGTATGGATGTTTCAAGGCCGAGTTTCTGCAGTTCTTTTTCGACGTAAATGGCCACAGCATCGTGGTTGGCCGACCCCACATAATGCGGTTTTGCCGCCATTTCCGCGACATGCTGCAAAGCTCTTTTCGTCGAGAATTCAGACAATGGCTCGTCGTCTTTCGAAACCCATTGCGGCATCATGGCAAAGAAAATCCAGCCGATCACCCCGATGATGAATATTGCTGATAATAACGTGTCCTGGTTTTTTTTCATTTGTAGGGGAATGAAGGTTAGGATTCTTTTTTGACTAAAATATAAAAATCGTTTTCGAGCGGCATATAGCCTTGGTCGTATAAAAAATAATAGGTGTTTCCTGTTTTTGTCTGGTAAATGTTCGTGAAATAATCAAAGTCAAAGCCTTTGCCGGTGAGTTTTGATTTTGCCATTTTGGTTTTACCCTCGGCATTCAGTTCCGACAAAATGCGGTAGTTCTTGCGCAGCCTGTTGTTGATGTTGCGCATAAAATTATTGCTGTCCTTATTGATTTTGTTGTTGTAGGCATTGCGGCAGCCGTCGCTGCAGAATTTTTTATCCTCACGGCCGACGATTTTTTCATTGCATTCCAGGCAGTTTTTCATACGCGCATTTTTTAAAGCGAATGGGAAGTGCTTTTTTTGGTTTCTGAATTCTCCTTTCCTTCAAATGCCTTTGGCATTCACCGAGCTCCTATTGCAAATAGAGTTAAGTAAGGTAATCGGGGCCAAATGGCTGTTTGTTTTTGTATTGGAATGGCCTGAAAAACCCTTGAAACCAACCAAATATAATAATTAATTCCCATTTGCAAACGGTTACAAACAACTACAAACGAAATTAATTACTTTACAACCGAATAATTACGGGAAACCAGTACAATTTTGCACTGTTGGCAAACGGCCATCACGAACATATAAACCATTTAAATCATTAAAAGCCATGAATGCATTAAGAAACAAAGTACAACTGATTGGAAACTTAGGAAACGACCCGGAAATCATCAACCTCGAATCCGGAAAAAAACTCGCCAAATTCAACATTGCCACAAACGAAACCTACAAGGACGACCAAGGCAATAAAATCACAGATACTCAATGGCATCAAGTCGTTGCATGGGGAAAAACGGCAGAACTCATCGAGAAATATGTGACCAAAGGCAAAGAAATAGCCGTCGAAGGAAAACTCACCCACAGAAGTTATGAAGACAAAAGCGGGGAGAAACGTTATATGACAGAAGTCGTCGTCTCCGAATTGCTGCTTTTGGGAAAATAATATCCAATAAAACGGCAGTTAATTCTGCCGTTTTAATTATTATTTAAAGTCCCAAAGCGGAAATGAACTCGGTGATTTTTGCGAAATCCCTAAAATTTTTGTGTTCGACTTTATGGTCGATTTTCTCATGGGCCCAAGTCGTATGGAATGGGATATGAACGGCATGTCCGCCGATGCCCAATACCGGAAGCACATCCGATTTCAGGGAATTCCCGATCATCATGAATTGGTTCGGATTGATGTCAAGGCGTTTGACCAATTTCTGGTAATCGATTTCCTGTTTGTCCGACATCACTTCAATATGGTGAAAATAAGGACCAAGCCCGGATTTCGTGAGTTTCCTGTGTTGGTCGAGCAAATCGCCTTTGGTGGCAACGACCAGTTTGTATTTGCCTTTTAAAGCCTGTAGAGTTTCTTCGACGCCGTCAAGCAATTCAATGGGTTTTTCAAGCAATTCTTTTCCGTATTGGATGATTTTTCCGATGATTTCAATGCTGATTGTACGATTCGAAATGTTCATCGCCGCCTCAATCATCGACAGGATATAGCCCTTGATTCCATAACCGTAAAGCGGCAAATTCTGGATTTCAATGCGGAACAATTCCTGCGACAAACCCTGCTTCGACAAATAATCGCGCATCAGTTCACAGAACTTGTTTTCCGTTTCCTCAAAATACGGCTCGTTGACCCACAGCGTGTCGTCGGCATCGAAGGCGATTACTTTTATGTCCATTTTATTTTTATTTGCCACATTTGAAATTAAAAGGAGGACAGCCAGGGCTGTCAGGTATCTTAATGAATTTGTGCTTTATCTTAATTTATCGTTTCCCCATTCCCAACTTCCGCATCAGGATTGACAAAAACCAGTTTTCCTTCCGCGTTTGTCGTCATCAAAATCATGCCCTGGCTTTCAACACCGCGCAAATTCCTTGGTGCCAAATTGACTAAAACCGTGACTTTTCTCCCAACAATTTCCTCAGGCGAAAAACTTTCCGCAATGCCCGAAACAATGGTGCGGACATCAATTCCAGTGTCGACTTTCAACACCAAAAGCTTGTTGGCTTTCGGCATTTTATCAGCTTCGATAATCGTTCCGACGCGCAAATCCATTTTTGCAAAATCGTCATATTGGATCAAATCTTTCTGTGCTTCCACTTTTTTGTTTTCGTTTTTATTGGCTGTTTTCGTCGCTTCGAGCTTGTCGATTTGCTTTTGGATTTCGTCGTCTTCAATTTTGGAGAACAACAATTCGGCTTCGCCAAGTTTCGTTCCGGGAGACAAAATATGCTGGTCTTTCGCTACTTCTTCCCAATCGTTTACGCTACTCGGGCTTGGATGGATGTTCAGCATTTTCTTCAATTTCGCCGCTGTAAATGGCAGAAAAGGTTCAGACAAAACCGCCAAAGCCGTCGCAATCTGCAAAGCCACAAACATTTGTGTCTTCACGCGCTCCGGATTGTCCTTAAACAATTTCCACGGTTCTTCATCAGCGAGGTATTTGTTGCCGAGACGTGCGACATTCATCAGTTCCATCAAAGCTTCACGGAATCTGTAACGTTCAATCGAACTCGAGATGACCGCAGGATAGGCACGCATTTCCGCTAATGTCTGCGCATCGATTTCAAGATATTCATTCGGCTGCGGAACAACGCCTTCATAATATTTATTCGTCAAAACCACGACGCGATTGATGAAATTTCCAAAAACCGCAACCAGTTCATTATTGTTTCTTGCCTGGAAATCCTTCCACGTAAAATCATTGTCCTTCGTTTCCGGCGCATTCGACGTCAGTGCATAACGCAACACATCCTGTTGGCTCGGGAAATCTTCGAGGTATTCATGCAGCCAAACCGCCCAGTTTTTGGAAGTCGACAGTTTGTTGCCTTCCAGATTCAAAAACTCATTCGCCGGCACATTGTCTGGCAAAATATAACTGCCTTCGGCTTTCAGCATCGCCGGAAAAATCACGCAATGGAACACAATATTGTCCTTTCCTATAAAATGCACAAGTTTCGTATCGTCATTTTTCCAATACGGTTCCCAGTCTTTTCCTTCCCTCGCAGCCCATTCTTTCGTAGAAGAAATGTACCCGATCGGTGCGTCAAACCAGACATACAAAACCTTTCCTTCAGCGCCTTCAACCGGAACGGGAATGCCCCAATCCAAATCTCGGGTCACGGCACGCGGCTTCAGTCCGTCGTCGAGCCATGATTTACACTGACCCAAAACATTCGTCTTCCAGTCCTTCGCATGGTCTTTTAAAATCCAGTCTTTCAGGAAATCGTCATATCGGTCCAATGGCAAAAACCAGTGTTTCGTGTTTTTTAATATTGGCGTTTCGCCGGTAATCGTCGATTTTGGATTGCCCAAATCGGTCGCATTCAACGTCGATCCGCAGTTTTCACATTGGTCGCCATACGCTTCTGGATTGCCGCATTTCGGGCAAACGCCAATGACGAAACGGTCGGCCAGAAACTGCTCGGCCTTCGCATCATACAATTGTTCGGTCGTTTCAACGATGAATTTATCGTCATTGTATAACTTCTTAAAGAATTCCGAAGCCGTATCATGATGGATTTTAGAGGAAGTCCGCGAATAATTGTCGAACGAAATCCCGAAATCCAAAAATGATTTCCTGATAATCCCATCATATTTGTCAATGACCTGCTGCGGCGTAATGCCTTCCTTTTTGGCTTTCATCGAAATCGCGACGCCGTGCTCATCGCTTCCGCAAATAAACGCGACATCTTTCCCCTGCAATCGTAAATATCTCGAATAAATATCCGAAGGCACATAAACGCCCGCCAAATGCCCGATATGAATCGGCCCGTTTGTATAAGGCAATGCCGCCGTGATGGTATATCTTTTTGGATTTTGTAGCATAATTCGGTTTAATTACTTCGTCTGTTTGGGATAATTCCCTCGAGTGACTGCAAAAATAAGCAATAGATTCGGGATTTTTATGGTTTTTATTGGGAGCTGTTTCCGGCTATCCATTCCAATCTTTTATGCTTCGTACCTCAGACATAAAAGGATTTCCATTGCTATCCGGGCTAGGGCATTTTGCGCATATATGTTCTGTCATTCCGACGCAGAGGGAATCTCCTGAAAAAATCATGAAGAGATTCCTCGTTCATCGGAATGACGACAAGAGTCAATTTTATATATTTGTCATACGAATCAATCCGAATGAAAAACCCAAAATTTCTTTTATTGTTGCTGTTCGGACTTTTCATTTCCCAAACCTCACAAGCCCAACGTAAAATGATCACACCCGAATTTCTACAAAAAGGCGATACCGTTGCCATTCTCGCCACCGCAAGGAAAATTGATGAAACCACATTGCAGCCTGCTATAAAATTGCTCGAAAGCTGGGGTTTGCATGTCGTGCTCGGGCGAACCATCGGCAAGGAAGAAAACCAGCTCGCCGGTCCGGATTGGCTCCGCGCCACCGATTTCCAGGAAATGCTCGACAACCCAAAAATCAAGGCGATCTGGGCCGCAAAAGGCGGTTACGGAACGGTCAGGATTATCGACCGCATCGACTTTACCCAATTTAAAAAGAAACCCAAATGGATTGTCGGTTTCAGCGATGTGACGGTTTTGCACAGCCATATCAACAACATGGGCATCGAAACTTTGCACGCCATGATGGCGATTAGCGCGGCCTCGGGAAGTTTGGATGCGATTGAAACGTTGCGCAAATCGTTGTTTGGCGAAAAACTCGAATACCACATCCCAAACCATCTGTTCAACAAACCCGGAAAAGCAAAAGGCGAAATCGTCGGCGGCAATTTATCCGTATTGTACAGCATTATGGGTTCCAAATCTGAAATCGATTATAAAGGCAAAATCCTGTTTATCGAAGACCTCGACGAATACCTCTACCATATTGACCGCATGATGATGAACCTGAAACGCAACGGCTATTTTGATGGCGTCAAGGCGGTCATTGTCGGTGGCATGACGAGCATGAACGACAATGATATTCCATGGGGCAAAAATGCCGAGGAAATCATTCAGGACGTATTGAAAGACTACGATTTCCCAATCATTTATAACTTCCCTGCAGGTCATATCAAAGACAACCACGCTTTGATTCTCGGCAAAACCGTTTCAATTGATGTCAACGCTACCGAAGCGGTCGTCAAATTCGAGTAGCTTAACAAATCCTACGGGAAAACCGTAATTCATATTTCTCGAGATGGGCTTCATTGCCAAATGGCTGAGCACAACGAACTCGGGAAATTAGGCGAGGAAATGGCTGTGGAATTCCTCCGCAGAAACGGCTATGGAATCCTTGAAACCAATTGGTTTTTCCAAAAAGCCGAAGTCGATATCATTGCCCGCAAAGGAAATATGCTCGCCATTGTCGAAGTCAAAACAAGGTCAAGTATTGAATTTGGCCTGCCGCAGGATTTCGTAAAACCCAAAAAAATCCGCCTGCTGGTGAAAGCCGTAGATGAATATGTCGTGGGCAACGGCCTGGATGTCGAAGTTCGTTTCGACATTATTGCCATCAGCAAAGAGAATGGCACTTTTCAGATAACACATTTGGAAGACGCGTTTTATCATTTCTGAGAATTTTCTGATTTAATTGTTAAATTTATCAAAGGTTCTTATTTGAAATGAAAATACTGGGCATAGATTAAAATTATTCTAAATAATAAAAGTTATATTTGGCGACTATAAATTCAAAGAATGAAAAAAATTATCCCCATTTTCTTCCTGTTTTGTTGTGCGGGCCTTTTGGCACAAGGTAAAGTAGCAGAAAAAATCGGTGCACTTCAGGCTGATAAAGCAACTTTCAGGCATTTTTCGATCTTAACCGTTACGAACCCAACTCCAGATGCAGCCATTGACAAAGTTGTTGAAGGTGCAACCTTCGCCAAAATAAAAACACAGCAAGTCAATGAGATTGTGGCCAGCCAATATGAAACCATCGAAGTGGAATTTCCTTATCAAGGACAAAGTGTCGTGGTACAGCTTTATAAAGTTGACCTGTTTGCAGAAGGTTTCCATGCGGATACCGATAAAGCAACGTCAATTGCCTACGAAAAAGGGGTTTATTACCGAGGGATTATAAAAGGCGATGTGACTTCTTTGGTCTCGATGAATTTCTTTAACAACGAGATGAACGGCGTAGTTTCTAATGCCGAAAACAATAATGTGGTGATTGGGAAATTGGAAAAGCAGGGGAATGTTTCGGATTATATCGTGTATTCTGACGCCAAAATGAAAGTGCTCAACCAATTCAATTGCGGCGTAAAAGAAACTGCAATGCACGCACCCGAACCCACAGCCGAGCAATCAAGGGATGCATTGACTACCCGTTGCGCGACTATGTATTTCGAAATTGACAACAATTTGTATGTGCAGAACGGAAGCAGCACAACAACGACCCTGAACTGGATGACTTCAGTTTTCAATAATGTTCAGACACTATATACCAATGATGCCATTACCGTGTCTTTAAAATCTACTTTTATCTGGACCACAGTTGATCCTTATGCAGCATTTGGGGCCAATGCCGAGTCCGTTGACTATCTAATGAAATTTAACGAAGTAAGGCCTGTTTTTGATGGCGATGTCGGGCAATTGGTTGGCATCGATGTTGGCGGTCTTGGCGGTGTCGCCGTAACTATTGGCGGGCTTTGCACTACCGATAATTACAGTTATGCTGACGTGAACTTTGCTTATAGCGCCGTACCAACTTATTCGTGGACAATTGAAGTGGTTACGCATGAAATGGGACACCTTTTGGGCTCGCCTCATACGCATGCCTGTGTCTGGAACGGCAACAGTACTGCCATCGACAACTGTGCGCCATTTGCCATTGGTGAAGATGCTGAAGGATATAGCTGTATGACTACTCCGCCAATAATTCCGTATACTACAAAAGGAACGATCATGAGCTATTGCCATTTGGTTTCCGGAGTTGGAATTAATCTCGCAAACGGATTTGGCACCCAGCCTAAAGCGGCCATTGCGGCAGAAATAAATGGAGGAGCATGCCTCAGTACGGATTGCGTCAACACTTGTATTAATACGGTGGCGTCAATTACCTCAACCGTGACTAATAATTCCATAACAGTTTCATGGCTCGACATTGGGTCAGGAACAAGCTGGCAAGTAGCGGTGTTTGCTTATTCGACGGTTTTCCCGACTTGGGTTACCGTTACTTCCCCAACATACACTAAAACCGGATTACTGCCAAACACATTTTATAAAATCAGGGTACGTCCGGTCTGTTCGGCAGGATTAACCCCGGCATACAGGCAGGCCACTTTTGCGACCAATGCCGATTGGTGTTCAGGAATTACCATTACCGATACCGGCGGTGCATCGGGCAATTACACTGATATGCAAAGTTATACCCGTACGCTCATACCGAACCTTCCGAACAAAAAAATAACGCTCGCATTTACGGCGTTTGACCTTGAACTCGATTACGATTACCTGTATATTTATGACGGCGCCAATACATCGGCGACTGATTTAAGCGCCGGCGGATTTACAGGAGACACAAATCCCGGCACTTTCGCATCATCTTCACCTGACGGAGCGCTGACGGTCAAATTTTATTCAGACCAGGGCGTTGTGGCAGCGGGTTATGTGGCTACTGTAGGCTGTGATGAAAATCTTGGCGTCGCAGATTTGCAGGATATTGATTTTACATATTACCCGAATCCCGCAAATGGTTTCGTCAATATTATCTCAAAAACGGATATTACCGAAATCCTGGTCTACAATCCTGAAGGCAGGCTTTTATACCAAAGTAAAAATAATGGAATGGAGAAAAAAGTCGATATTTCCGCCTTTGCGACCGGAACGTATTTCTTCAAGTTGAAGTTTGGCGACAAACAAGCCAATTTTAAAATCCTTAAGAATTAGGATTCAAAATAAAAAAAAGCCGCTCCTTTAACGAGCGGCTTTTTTTATAGGTCTTTAATCACAAATTCACTTCTGCGATTCAGTTCGTGCTGTTCTTCATTACAGGAAGTTTCAGGAACACATTTGATGATTGGCACGGTTTCACCATAACCTTTTGAAGAAATCCGGTTTTCAGGAATGCCCTTATCGATAAAATATTCCCTCGTGGAAGCGGCTCGTTTTGAAGAAAGTTCCAGATTATAGCTATTGCTTCCGCGAACGTCGGTATGCGAACCAATCTCGACAACCATCAGAGGGTATTTGTTCATGAGCTCAATGACGCGGTTTAGTATTGGTTTCGATTCTTTCCTGATGTACCACAAATCATAATCAAAATAAATGGGCTCGGTTTTAATGATCAGCCTGCCTTTGTCTTTAACGACGTCTTTTTCCTTGGAAAGTATTTCTGCGATGCGTGCTGCTTTCTGGTTATCGGCGGCTTCTTTTTGGCGTTTGTCCGCCAACTCCTGTTCTTTTTTGATCACTTCTGCAGATTTCAACGCCATCGAAGCATCATTGATTTTGTTTCGTTCCTTTTTCAACACCATCGATTTTGATTCGGTTGAATACAGTTCTTTTGAAGCCAGCACAACATACCCTTTTTGGCAGTCAGCTTTAAAACTGAATTTTCCATCGGCCTCGGTAATAATGCTTTCCAGCTCCTTTTTATCACTGTCCAGTAAAACCACCAACGCTTTTTCCAAAGGCAATTTGGTGTCGACATCAGTGATGATTCCGGCGATAAACTGTTTGCAGCCTTCAATAATCAACGGTTTTGTTTCTTTGAGTTGGTAAATGTCATCGCTGCCTTTTCCTTCTGGCCTGTTGGAAGCGAAATAGCCTTCTTTGGTATCCGAATCAATGTTGAATGAAAAGTCATCATAACCCGAATTCACAGGAAGCCCGACATCCATGGGTTTTGAAAAAGTACCGTCTTTGATATCCGACACAAAAACATCAAGCGAGCCATATCCGAAATGCCCGTTTGAGGAGAAATACAATTTGTTGTCTTTTGAAACAAACGGAAATTGTTCTTTCTTTTCGGTATTGATTTCAGGGCCTAAATTTTTCGGCACATCGAATGCGCCACCATTGACATCAACTGAATAAATATCAAAAGAGCCTAACGAGCCCGGCATATCCGAAGCAAAATACAATGTTTTCTCATCGTTGCTCAGCGCCGGATGTTCCACAGAATAATCATCACTGTTGAAAGGAAGCGCTGTGACATTCGTCCATTTCCCATCTGTAAATTCCGCTTTATAGATTTTCAGGTTGGAAACCTTGGCTTTGTTCGCCGCGCGCTTTCCTTTATTAAAATTGTTGCGGGTAAAATACATCGTCTTTCCGTCTTTTGTAAAAACGGCGTTGCCTTCATGCATATAGGTATTGATTTCCGGGGAAAAATTGGTCGCAATCGAGTCACCCGATACCAGTTTATCCAATGGAATCACGTTGAGATCAAGATATAATTCGTCGTTCCATTTGTATGTTTTCTTAACGCCTGAACTGATTTTGATTCCGGAATACACGAGGTCATTTCCTTTTCGGATGGCGCCAAATTCAGATTGCTTCGTATTTATTGGAAGGCTTTTAATCTCAAACCGATTCCCGATTCCGGAAATATTCTCCAGCAACTCGATGTTGTCATCGAGATTTGCAATGCCTTCCGTGTCGTTTTTTTTCTCCAAATAATTCCGTGCTGTAGTATTGGCCAACTCATAATTCCCTGCTGCTTTCAAGGTTTGGATGTACCTGAAATAATAGTCATCATCAATGTCTTTTCCGTGGAACCCGATCAAAACGCGGTACCATTTTTCGGCCTTGGCAAAATCGTTGGTAAAGTAATAACTGTCGGCCAGGTTTCTTACAACTTCAAGTGAACGGTTGTCTTCCACTGCGGCTTCATACAGCGGAATGGCTTCGGCATAATATGTCCTGTCAAAATACCGCTTCGCCAACTGTAAATTCTGGTCCTGTGCCTGTACGGCCTGCAAGATGAATATGGACAATATGAGTAATAATCTTTTCATAATTAGAAGAATCTTGGGGATTTATCACGCGATTTGCCCAACATATACAAATCAAACAAAAGGAAAATTTCATGCGTCCCGGAATTGAATTGCCCCAGATTGGAAATCGTATAATCGTATGCATAACCCACGCGGATATCCGGCGTGACATTGACATTGACCAATGCGCTGACAGCATCGCCAAAACGGTATGCTGCGCCAAATTCAAACCGATTGTTGTATAAGACATTTGCGCTGACATCCAACGTGGTTGACTCTTGTACAAATTTGGCCATGAAAGCGGGCTTCAGCTTGAACTGATCATTCAGTTTCAATACATAACCGCCGGTAAAAAAATAGTGCGCATCTTCTGACCCAAAGGCATTGACGCCATCGCGTTCTTCAATGTGTTTTGACGCCAGCAGGTTGGGAACAGACAAACCAATATAATATTTGTCTGTAAAATAATATGCGCCAGCGCCGATATTCGGCTTGAAAATATTGACATTTTCCTGAAATGCAACATCAGTCGTATGGTCGCCGCTTTCAAAAATGAATCCATTGAAGTTGGTTTCAAACGATGTAAAACCCGCTTTCAAACCCAATGACAATCGGTGCGATTTATTGAATTGGAGGATGTAAGCAAAATCGGCATAAAAATTATTCTCTTTTTTGGCGCCGTTCCCAATCTCGTCTGAAATTAAGGAAAGCCCGAGCTGTACTTTCTGGTTCAACGGCAAATGCCCGAAAAAGTTCAGTGTTTTTGGTGCGCCGTCAGCACCGACCCATTGTGTGCGGTATAAACTTCCGAGATTCAAAATGGCATCCGTTGATGTCGCATATGCCGGATTCACGACATTCATATTGTACATATAATGCGTGTATTGCGGATCCTGTTGCGCAAATGTCGGATTTGCTAACACGGAAAAAAAGACAAACAAGATTATTTTTCTCATAAATTCAGTTGAATTGGAATCAGCGGTTCAGGTATAAAAACCCTTGGCGCGGCGGCCGTTTGTCCTTATTGAAATTGACTACGTAAAAATAGATGCCGTTCGATGCGATGCCGTCAATCGTATTTTCCGACTGTGAATTTTTGCCATCCCAGGCAGGCGAATTGATATTGCCTTTAAACATCAGGTTTCCGTACCGGTTGTAAATTTCCAGTGTGTAATCAGGATACAAAAACTGGATTTCCGGAATCTGGAACACATCGTTGACACTGTCGCCGTTTGGCGAGAATCCGTCGGGAATGAAAAAATCGTAGGTTGTTTCGTCGCAATCCGTCAATGTCACGGTAACTGCAAGCGCTTGGTCGGAAAGGCAACCAGAAGTGTTTGACGCACCAAAACCGTAATAAGTCACGCCTTGCTGCAGCAGATTGGAATCGGGCAAAGGGTTGCCGTTTGCTGGAGCGTCATACCATATTATGTCGGAGGCGCTGGTATTGTTCGTCAAATTCTGCAATGTCGGATTGTCGGCGCCACAGAAATTTTGCCCTTCGGGATTTAATGTCGGTTCAGGAATCGCTGTCACCACGACTGAAATCATCGTTCGCACCGAGCTGCAATTGTTCCCGTTGATTTCTGCTACATAATAATTCCCGGTTGTTAGTAAAGTGCTATGCGGCAAAGCATTTGTGCCGGTTGCGGAAGTATACCAATAGAATTGGGCGTCATTCGGCACCAAATCGTCAACCGTAGCATTGTCGGCTTGGCAAAATGCCGCATTATTCGCTGTTGGCGCGCCCGGAATGGCATTGATCGTAAAATCGTCATTGATGGTATTGATGGTCACATTGCAGCCTGTGGTCACATTGTTTATGGAAATAATTGTAAATGTTGTCGTGCCCAAATTCGGAATCAGCGTTGGCGGAATCACAAAAGAGGCATTTCCTGCAACAGCAATTAATGCGATCGTTTCATTCGCAGCAGTATTGGCGCCCGACAAATTATATTGCACCGTAATGCTACCCAGATTTCCCAATCCGGAAAGCTGCACAGTCACGGATTGGTTTTCGCAGGCATCGCTGATGGCTGCAGTTACAGTCAGCGTGCTGTTGGGATTGATTACGAATGCTTTCGTCAGCGTAGATGTGTTTTCACAACCTGTTTCCATATTGACAATATGGGTGATTTTGATGGTTGTCGTTCCGGCATTCGGAACCTGGCTCGCAGGAATCGTAAAATTGGCTATTCCCGCAACCGAATTGATTGTGATGATTTGTGAAGTCAAAATATTGCTTCCCGACAAATTATAGGTGATTTCATAAGTTCCGGTGCCCAGATTATTGGTTCCTGACAATTCAACGACAACATTGTTGTTTTGGCAAACCGGGTTAATCGTTAAAGTCGCTGCATTGATTTTTGGGATCGGGTAAATATGCAGGTCGTCAGAAGCATCAATGATGTTTTCACAGGCGCCATAATTTCCCTGCCAGACAATATGGGTAATGGTCACTGTATAAGTACCGATTTGTGGAAACCAGGAAGCAGTTAACGGAATCGTAATGATGCCATTCACGAAACTCCTGATGATGGTATGTTCCAAAGGCGTAGTTCCTGAAACCTCATAGGTAATGACATAAGCCCCAACCGGATTGAGTATTGTTCCCTGTGTCAGTGTAGCGGTATAAGTGGCCGAGCCGATTTGCCCTTCGCAAATGTCTGAATTCACGGTAAAGACGGCGCCGGTAAAATCAAGAGGTTCTTCTATAACGATCTGGATATTCGACGTTTTGATATCGCAAACGGGATTCGTCGGATAAACAGTATAGGAAAAATTATAAGTGCCTAATCCGAAGGTATTGTAGATATTCTGGACATCCACAAAAGAATCAAAAGGCCCGGACAATTCTGAGGTGCCTGATTCGGCCCAATGCCCGTTTGGATCTTCGCCCGCGAGCAAATCGGCAAGATCAAAATTGGTCAGCTGTGAAAAATCGACAGTGTTGCAAAGAATCAGTTTGGATGGAATTCCGGGATTGGGCACGCGATACGTGGTTAGCGTTACCGTGGAAGATTGCGCCGGACAGCTTCCGACGGCAGCCATTGTATATGTAAAATGATAAGTCCCCAATGGCGGATTGGTAGCATTGAAAATATTTCCATTCAATGCGCCCGAACTGTCGTCATCATGCCACGAACCATTGAGGTGCGGATTGGGCGGAATGCCAACAAAAAACTGGAATAAATTGACATGGTCATCATCGTTACAAGCAGAACCATTCGGACTCGGAATGCCTGAGTAACCGCCAACAGTCACTGTTACTATCGCAGTATCATTACAGGCGCCGGCAACCGTATAAATAAATTGGTAGACGCCGCTGATATGGATGTCCCAAACATTCAAAATTCCCGTTACCGGATCAAGTGCGGTGGTTTGAAGCGGATCGCTCCAAACGCCGCCGGGAGTTGGCGAACCGCCCAGTAAATTAAAGAGGTTAATGTTTTGGTTTGCAGGGTTCGCAATGTCACAAACGGTTAATACGGCGTCGTCTCCGGCACATTGCGCAGTACTGCTTTCAATTGCGAAGAAACAAGCGAATAAAATGAAAAATTTAAAATAAAGAACCGCATTCCAAGAGCATATTTTTTTCACCATAGGGATTTCATAATCAATACATTATTTCATAAATGTAGGAAAACATTTGTAAATGACTATGATACGCTGATTAAATAATAAGTTTGGATGATTATTTGAATGTTAAATTTCCATCATTTCCATCAGCTCCAATGCTTTTTTGACAGATTTGACATTTTCAAAAGTCAATAATAGACGCAGCCCATTTGGTGTCTGTTTCTCTTTCATCCTGCACAATTGGGGATGTTTTTGGACAAATTCAAGAAGTTTCGTAAACCGGTTCGACTGGTAAAAATCAGACTGTTGGTCTGAAATGAAATACCCAATCATTTTGCCTTGCTTCATCACGAGTTTTTCAATTCCAATACGTGTTGCAATCCATTTGATGCGCAAGCTGTTCAATAAAGCGACCGCAGGTTTTGGCAATGCTCCGAAACGGTCGATGAGTTTTGTTTCATAATCGAGCAACCCTTTTTCATCCTTAATGGCGCTCAGTTCATTGTAAAGGTTCAGACGCTCCGAAACACTATTGATATAATCGTCTGGGAACAGCAGTTCAAAATCAGAATCGATCTGGATGTCTTTTACATATTCCTTTTCATCGTCATTTCCGTCTTCGTGGTATAATTCCTTGAATTCGTTTTCCTTGAGTTCCTCAATTGCCTCGTTCATGATTTTCTGGTAGGTCTCAAAACCGATTTCATTGATGAACCCACTTTGTTCACCGCCCAACAAATCGCCGGCGCCACGAATTTCAAGATCTTTCATCGCAATGTTGAATCCACTGCCAAGTTCACTGAACTGTTCCAAAGCCTGAATCCTCTTCCGCGCATCCTCTGTCATCACCGAATAAGGCGGACAAATGAAATAACAAAACGCCTTCTTGTTGCTTCGTCCAACACGGCCGCGCATCTGATGCAAATCCGACAGCCCGAAATTGTTGGCATTGTTGATGAAAATCGTATTCGCATTCGGCACGTCAAGTCCGCTTTCAATGATGGTCGTCGCAACCAAAACATCGAATTCGCCATTCATAAAGGCGAGCATCAGCTCTTCGAGTTTTTTCCCTTCCATCTGTCCGTGGCCAATGCCAACGCGCGCATCTGGAACCAAGCGCTGGATCATGCCCGCAATTTCCTTGATGTTTTCAATCCGGTTGTTGATAAAGAAAACCTGTCCGTTGCGTTGGATTTCATAAGAAATCGCATCGCGTATCGTTTCTTCGTTGAATCCGACGACATGTGTTTCAATCGGGTAACGGTTTGGCGGCGGTGTCGTGATGACCGATAAATCGCGCGCTGCCATCAATGAAAATTGTAAGGTTCTCGGGATTGGCGTCGCGGTCAGTGTCAGCGTATCGACATTTGCAGCGATGGTTTTTAATTTGTCTTTGACGTTCACGCCAAATTTTTGTTCTTCGTCCACTATCAGCAATCCTAAATCTTTAAAGACCACATTCTTGTTGACCAATTGGTGTGTGCCAATGACAATATCGAGTTTGCCGTCGGCCAAATCTTTTAATGTTTCTGCTTTTTCTTTCGCCGTCCGGAAACGGTTCAAATAGCCTATCGAAACCGGCATTTCTTTCAATCGTTCGGAAAAAGTGCGGTAATGCTGATACGCCAAAATCGTCGTCGGGACTAAAATCGCGACCTGTTTGCCATTGTCAACAGCTTTGAATGCCGCACGAATCGCGACTTCCGTTTTTCCAAAACCGACGTCGCCGCAAACCAACCGGTCCATCGGACGGTCGCTTTCCATATCAGCTTTGACTTCCTGCGTCGACTTGGTCTGGTCGGGCGTATCTTCATAAATAAATGACGATTCGAGTTCCAGTTGCAGGTAACTGTCGGGATTGTAACGAAACCCTTTTTCGAGTCGTCGCTTGGCGTACAATTGAATTAAATTGAACGCAATATGGCGAACGCGTGCTTTCGTTTTTTGCTTCAGCGCTTTCCACGCACCGGAACCGAGTTTGTATATTTTTGGCGGCGCGCCGTCTTTTCCGTTGTATTTGGAGATTTTGTGCAGCGCATGAATGCTGACATAAATGATGTCGTTGTCGGCGTAAACGAGTTTGATCGCTTCCTGCAAACGGCCGTCGTTTTCGATTTTCTGCAAACCGCCAAAACGTCCGATGCCATGGTCAATGTGCGTGACATAATCCCCGACGGAAAGCGTGTTCAATTCCTTTAAAGTAATCGCCTGTTTTTTCGAATAGCCGTTCTTGATGTTGAATTTGTGGTAACGCTCGAAAATCTGATGGTCGGTATAACACGCAATCTTGTTGTCATTGTCGATGAATCCCTGGTAAAGCGGAAAAACAATGGTTTCATATTGCTTGCGTACGTCTTCGGAATTTTCTTCGTCCAATGTTTCGAAGATGTCATGGAAACGTTTCGCCTGCGTGTCGTTCGAACAAAATAAATAATTCTTGATGCCGTTCGAGCGGTTGTCACTGAGGTTGTTCAACAGCAAATCAAACTGCTTGTTGAACGACGGTTGCGGCTGGATCGAAAATTCAAAGGACTTTTCTGCTTTGAACGTCGGTCGCGAGCCCATTTCGACCAAGGTAAAATCGAGCGCCTTTTTCAGAAAGGATTTGCGGTCCAGGAACAATTCTTCTGGCGAAATATGCGTGACAGTCGCGTCGAGTTTGCCAAAAGATTCAGATGCCTTGTCGAACAATTTGTCCAGTTGCGTAAACAGCAATTCAGGGTTTTGGATAAACATTACGGTTTCCTTGCTGATGTATTCGAGGAAACTTTCGCGCTTGTCACGGAAAAATTTGTTCTCGACATTTGGGATGATCGTGATTTTCTTTTGCTTCTCAATCGAAAGCTGCGTTTCGACGTCAAAACTCCGGATGGAATCGACTTCGTTGCCAAAAAACTCAATTCTATATGGATTGTCGTTTGAAAAGGAAAACACATCTATGATTCCGCCACGGACGGAAAATTCGCCGGGTTCCGTAATAAAATCGACGCGCCTGAATTCATATTCAAACAATACCTCATTGATGAATTCGATTGAAATCTGATCGCCGACAGCGACTTTCAACGTGTTTTTTTCAAGCTCTTTCCGCGTGATGACTTTCTCAAAAACCGCATCGGCATAAGTCACGATAACGGATGGTTTTTTGCGCGAATTGATGCGGTTCAGCACTTCCGCGCGGAGCAAAATATTGGCGTTGTCGGTTTCCTCAATCTGGTATGGGCGGCGATAAGAACCTGGATAAAACAACACATCGGTTTCGCCAATCATCTGTTCGAGGTCATTGAGGTAATAGGCGGCTTCTTCCTTATCCTGCAAAACCAGCAGGAACGGGAGCTCACTCTTGCCAAAAAGCGAATGGACCACAAATGACAATGCCGAACCGGAAAGTCCTTTCAGGTGGATTTTATTTTCCCGCTGCTGTAGGCTTTCGGCAATCTGGATGACTTTCGGATTCTTGTCGTATTTGTGAAAAAGGTCTGCCTTGCTCAACGGAAATTATTTATTTGTTTTTAGAATCGGCGTTCCGTCAGCGGTTCGCGACGGCATGATTTGGCGCAATGCCGGATCCGGTTTTGGCTTATTTGGGATGGCTCTTGAAGTGTCGAGCATTTTGAGCATGTCTGATTCGCCTTCTTCTTTCGGGATTTTGCTTTTGCGCACGATTTCATCCATTTGCATTTGCAGCGAAGCGAGCTCGATATTGATTTCAGAAATCAGGGCGATGACTTTTTTATCCGGGATCGCATCAACGTTGACAAACAGGTTCAAAGAATTGATTTTGGTCGACAACACGGCAATCCGAGCTTTGATTTCGGGCTTGTTGAACGCCATTGGAATATGGTTGTTGAGGTCTTTGGCTTTCAGCGACAATGTTTTTGCCTTTTTGCGGAATGCGCCAATGGTGCTCGTCGGTTTTTGTGACAATTCGCCAAGGAATATCCGCCATTCCGCCCAGTTTACCGCTAATGAACCGGCTGTGGGATTGACAGGGCGTGCGTTGAAATTCCATGCTTTCTGGATGTTGGCAAAAACGGCCTCTTTCTTTTTGAGGTCGCGGGCATTTTCGAGATTGCGTTTTTCATCGTCATTGTTGCAGGAAACCAACGCGAAAATCAAAACGGATAAATATAAAAAGCGGAATTTCATGTTTTGCGATTTAGCGCAAAGTTACAAATCGGATTTAGTATTAGGGAGTTATGGATTGAGAATTATTTGTTAAGATAGTTTCATCTTTTCTGCCGAAAATTAATTTGTGAAAACGTTATCTTTGTCCATACAAACAACTCAACTAATGGCTACAAAAATATTAATCATCGGTGCCTGCGGACAAATTGGAACCGAGCTGACGCACAAGCTTCGCGAAATTTACGGTACTGAAAACATCATTGCTTCCGACATCCGCAAACTCAATAACGACGTCGTGAATTCTGGCCCGTTTGAGGTCGTCAATGCACTCGATTTCAACCAGATCGAACATATTATCGAACAGCACCAGATCGATGAAGTCTACCTGATGGCAGCGCTTTTATCGGCTACGGCAGAAAAAAATCCGGCCTTTGCGTGGGATTTGAACATGAATTCCCTTTTCCATGTCCTGAATCTCGCGAAAGCCAAAAAGATCAAGAAGATATTCTGGCCTTCAAGCATCGCTGTTTTCGGGCCGACAACGCCAAAGGAAATGACGCCGCAGTTTACGATTGCCGAACCTTCAACGGTTTATGGCATCAGCAAACAATCGGGCGAACGCTGGTGCGAATACTACAACCATATTTTCGGGGTTGACGTGAGAAGCATCCGTTATCCGGGATTGATCAGCTGGACATCGCCACCGGGCGGCGGAACGACCGATTATGCGGTCGATATATACCACAAGGCTTTGGAAGACGGAAAATATGAATGCTTCCTTTCCGAAAACACGAAAATGCCGATGATGTATATGGAAGATGCGATTCGCGCGACCGTCGAAATCATGCAGGCACCGGCAGAAAAAATTAAGATACGGTCGTCATACAACCTTGCGGCGATGAGTTTTACGCCAAAGGAAATCGCGGCTGAAATCAAGAGTCATATTCCGGACTTCACCATTTCCTACAATCCGGATTTTCGCCAAAAAATAGCCGACAGCTGGCCGGCAAGCATCGATGATACTTCTGCAAGGAATGACTGGGGCTGGAAACATCATTTCGATCTTAAGGAAACGACGGATGTGATGTTGGAGAATTTGAGAAAGTAGTTTCAAAGTAGCAAGTTTCAAATTTTTTTTAGGAGCTGTTTCCCGCTATCCACTGCAATCTTTTTTCGCTGCGCTACAAAAGGATTTCCGTTTCTATCAGGGCTATGGCATTATGGGAAATTTTGAAATTTGCTACTTTGGAACTTTGCCACTCAACTTAAGCAATAACGCATCGTCGAAAGCCGATTTCACCTGAATCACTTCTTTCGTGTCATCATTCGGCACTGTCATCGAAAGCACATAATGCACGACCTTCCATTGCCCGTTTTCTTTGCGCAATACGCCCGAACCGCGGCATATTTTCATCCAGGTGTCAAGCAATTCGTCAAACCAGGCGAAGTCGCCGCTGACATAAATGTTCCTTTGCACAGCCTTGAAGTCCCACGCTTTTCCCTTGTCGAAAAAAGGTTTTGAAAAAGCCTTGAAAGCATCGAGCTGCCAGTTTTCTGTCGGGTCGGTGCCGATGAACACGGCGTCTTTTGACATCAGCCCAAAATAAGTGTCGAATTTCGCTTCCGCAGCGGCCTTATGCCATTGGGTCAGCACATTGTCTATGGCAACTTTGTCTGTTTGTGCTGCGACTGAAAAACTGCTTAATGCCAAAAAGAATAGAAGGATTTTTTTCATTTGATATAGGATTACCATGGAAGTGAATGAATACGCGAACTGAAATAATTGGCGTTGCCATTCGCGCCGCCTTCATTGTTGCCTGACAACAGCCTGTAAAAACCCGCATTTCCCCAATTGGCCGGATGATCGTTGATGACCATGTCTTCGCCGGTGGCGTTGGAAATATAAGGTGCAATCATCGTTTGCCACGCTGTAATGCGCTGCATGCTTTTTGTCGGATCGAACAGATCATTATTGGAATCGGCGAGTTGTTTGATATAGGTTTTGTACTTGTCGCGATAGGCTGTAACGCCCAATATTTTTGTCACCAATGGACGGCCTGATGCCGGACCCCAATTGAGTGGATCCTGTGTGCCCGAATTTCCGATAAGCTCAGAAGTGCCCAGCGTATTATCGTAATCATAAGGGATAAAATACGCCTTTCCGTTGTTGGCGAAATAGAAATAAAAATTGTTGGTATTGACCCAATAATCATCCCACATGCCCACCATGACATTGACGGCATAGGTTTTCAGGAAGAGGTCGACATCCATGGTCTGGCTGATCCAGGTTTGGAATTCGTCGCCAGTTTTAGTATTCAGGTCGTTGATGAAAGCCGTCAATTGCGATTTGCCCGCGTCGAGTTCGTCTTTCCTGGTTTTCAAATCGTAGGCATAATACAATGACAGCGCAGGATTCAGCTTGACATCTTCAACGCCCATGCTGTTGGTGGACACAAAATCAGGAACAAAACTCCCGGCATAACCGCCTTTCCACATAAATCCAGGCGTAGGTGTCCAAAACGAACCGCGATAAGCGATAAATTCCTCATCGACACTTTCAAGCATCGCATAAACACCATGATAGGCTGGCGTCGTGTCGCCATCGATTTTGACTGTGACGCGGCAATAGGAAGCTCGCGGCGCGGTCCATACTCCAAAACGGTGGAACAGGTCATAACTGTAGATTTCACGCACATAATCAGCATCGTCCTTAAACCATTTGAGGTTCATTTTTGCAAGGCCTTTGAATCGTTGATCGGGGCGTTTTTGTGCAAAGTCAAGTCCAAAATGACAATGGTGCCAATCGGGTGAAGTCGCATTGTGCAATTCCCCTTCATTGCCTTCAGGACGGCGCCGGCTGGTGTTGCCACGAAGTTTTAGGCCAATGCTGTCAAGCACTGTCGTTACACCGTTGACTTTATAAGTAAAGCGCGAAATGACTTTTTTCTCATTTTTTGGATTGAGGTCGTAATTCGTCAGCAGCAAATTCCATTGCGCCAGCGAAAATTGCAGTTCTATTTCCGGAACCTCATCGAGCTTGAACAGGTCTGAGGCAGGAAGTACGGGATTGGGTATGGTTTCCGATCCGGAATCATCATCGTTGCAGGCAAAAAGCGCGAAAGTGCAAAGCAGGAATATCAATTGTTTCATTGAAGCGGTTTTAACAAAGATATGAAATTTACCCTGTTGGCAGAACTGCTTTTGGCCGATGAAAATGGAATTATTTGCTCTTCAATTTCCTGACAACCGCAATCGGGTCGATGAAATATTGCTTTTCAAAAGCCTTTACTTTTATCGTGATGTCGTCATTGTCCTGGGTTTTGATGCACAGGTCGTAATCGTCGTCTGTTAAAAAGCGGTCATACCAGTGGCTGGCTTTCTTTTTCGTGAGGTACATTTTGCTGATTTTATCGAGCGCAATCCTGTAGTTTCTTTTGCGGTAGCAAATGTCGATTTCCTGGTTTTGTATGGTAACATAAGGGTTATCCAATACATTGACAATGGCATTCATAGTGTAAATGTATAGATTGGTTTTGGTAAAAAACGAATATGCAAATGACCGATTTTCACCACACAAAAATGTTGTATGATTATAAGGTTTTTTTACAAGATTCCCATGTCATTCGACAAGCCCCATAATACCGATGGGTTTCGGTTTGGGAAGGTCGATTGTTTCGTCGTGTTGTGAAAGATCGAGCCCAAGATCTTCTGCATCTTCCGAAACGCGCAACGGAATGATGGCATTCGTGATTTTAAACAAAACCAACGAGCCAAAGAAAGTAAATACCGATACGATGACCAATGCAGCCATATGATGCCCGAACACATTCCATCCGCCGTGAAGCAGGCTCGCGTTTTCACCCTGTGCGAAAATCGCGGTCAGGATCATTCCCATGATGCCGCCAACGCCATGACAGGCAAAGACATCGAGCGTATCGTCGATTTTTTTCATGGCTTTGGAGCCCAATACCAGGTTCGAAACAAGTGCCGAGGCAAACCCGAAGAAAATACTTTGCGGCACAGTCACATAACCTGCGGCGGGCGTAATGGCGACCAATCCGACTACGGCTCCAACGCAGGCGCCAAGCGCCGACACTTTCCTGCCGTTGAGGCGTTCAAAGAATGTCCATGTCAGCATCGCAGCGGCCGAAGCACTCGTGGTTGTCGCAAACGCCATCGCAGCCGTACCATTTGCCGCAAGCGCAGAACCCGCGTTAAATCCGAACCAGCCAAACCAAAGCATTCCCGTTCCCAATAACACGAATGGGATATTCGTTGGGATGTGGTTGCTGTTTTTTCGTTTTCCCAAAACCAATGCCCCGGCAAGCGCTGCAAATCCGGCGCTCATATGGACAACCGTACCGCCGGCAAAATCTTTTACGCCGAAGTACGTCCCGAGAATCCCGTTCGGATGCCACACAGAATGGCACAACGGCGCATAAATGAACAGTGTAAACAGACAGATAAAAAGCAAAAAGGACACAAATCGCACGCGTTCGGCAAAAGAACCCGTAATGATGGCAGGCGTGATGACCGCAAATTTCATCTGGAACAGCGCAAAAAGCATAAACGGAATCGTCACCGCCATTTTATTGTGCGGCAAAATTCCAACGTGGTCCATAAAAGCAAACGAACCCGGATTGCCCACGATACTATAAAAACCACTGCCGATATGAAAACCCAGCGGTTCGCCAAAAGCGAGGCTAAAACCCACGACAATCCACAACAATGTCACGACGCCAAGGCAGATGAAACTTTGCAGCATCGTCGAAATGACATTTTTCTTTCCAACCATACCGCCATAAAAAAACGAAAGCCCAGGCGTCATCAGCAACACCATCGAAGAAGCGGTCAGAATCCAGGCGATATCGGCATAATTGAGGTTTTTTTCGGTGCCGAATTGCGATAGGATAGGATCGGTCGGCAAAGGTTCCGGCCAAAAAAGTCCCGTTATGGCGACGGTCGCGACTAAGAGGAAAGCGACAATCCAGCGTTTTTCTGTTTTTTTCATAATCTGAAACATTACCCTGTTTTTTATAAGGTAAAAGTATCAAAAAATGTAAAATTCAGTAATCAACCCCTGTTAAAAATTAATATATATTGCAATTTTTATATATTTTATATTCCCACCCCTATTTTTAAACGCTAAATTGAAAGATGTGTTGTTTTCCGCATTGATTTTAAAGAGATTGCCTGAAATGGCCCACAACGCCGTTATTTAGACTACCTTGTGCGAAGGCCGTCCGGCAACTCCACGGAAGACCTCCAACTATGGACGATTCTTTCGAAGCCTTGATTGCCGGTTATCTCCAGGATGACATTGGCATATCCGACCATTTCCTGACTTACGAGCTCGCGGATCATTTAAAGAAGCAGCTGCTACTGCTCAGTGCCAATCAATTGCTGCTGGCGGCCGCAACAGGAAATGCCCCAAAAACGGTTCACAATACCGCAGTGCGCAGCGATGTCATTTATTGGCTCGACAAGGCACACGACAATGAGTTTGAGAATGCTTTTTTCGTGCGCATTGAAGCTTTTATCACCTACCTGAACCAATCGTGTTATGCGGGGATTACGGGATATGAATTTCATTATTCGCTCTATGAGGCAGGCAGTTTTTATGTCAGGCACCTCGACCGTTTTAAGAACGATTCGGGTCGGGTGTTCTCGATGATCAGTTATCTGAATGCCGACTGGGTCGAAAAAGACGGCGGTGAACTGCTGATCCACCAATTGGGCAGCAGCCGTAAGATTTCGCCAATACAGGGGAAAACAGTATTTTTTAAAAGTGACGAGCTTGAACATGAAGTGTTGGTAACCAATGAAAGAAGGCTCAGCGTTACGGGCTGGCTCAAACGGGATTGACAATCCGTTCACAATGTTGCACAAAAAAACCCGGCAAATGTCCCTATGCCGGGTTTTTAATGTTAGAAGTGGTTTGTTCTACTTCCTACAGAATTGCAAACGGAAAAAATTTCAAGCTTTCTCCATGTCAAATGTAAGCATACAATATTGGATATGAAATACGTATTTATACTGCATTTTGTACGTATTTCCCGCATCGGGTGATTACGTATTTTTACGTAATATAGGCTATGCTGTTTGGCGTGGTTTGCTGAAATAGCCTCGCCTGATGATATGGTTTATCGCATGCATGCAATTGTCTGTAGAACTGTTATTGGTGTTGATGGCCACACTATCATTGGAATAAGGCATATATTTCTCGGCATTGGTCACTGAAAATAATCCAATCGTTGGCGTCTGCACCGCGCTGGCCAGGTGCATAATACCGCTGTCGGCGCCAATAAACATTTTGGCATTGGCAATCACCGACCCTATTTCACGCACACTCTTGCTGTAAAAAGCCGGCGCCTTGAAATCAATTTTGGAAATGTTTTCCAAGGGCAGCACTTCAACGATTTGATGGTCCGGATATTCGTTTTTCAATCGGTGGTAAAAATGATGCCACCACGATTCACTATAGCACTTGTCACCTGTGCCATAAGTGAACAGGCATATGGTGTCTTTGTCGCCTGCGAGTTGGGTGAGGATTTTTTTACCTGAGTTTATTTCCGATGGGGACAATTTTAGCGAAAGCGGCGGTATATTTCCTTCGTATCGCCCAAACCCCAATTGGCTCAGGCTGTATCGCAAATCATAGACAGGAGATTTCGCAAAATGCTTATAGTCGGCATACCGGGACGCAATCCCTGCCGTGGAATCGCCAAATAATTTGTATGTCCCACGGCTGAATTTTGTTGATAGCCTGCCCGAAGAAGAATGTCTGTCCACATTCACCACCAGGTCATAATGGTGCGTTCTAAGTTTCAGCCACCCATTGCAATACTGCAACAATTCCTTAAAAGGTTTCCGGGGCAGCTGGATGATGGTATCGATGTTGTCATAATTGCAGAACAGTTCTGGGGCGATGGTGCCTTTCACAAACAAATCAATTTTACAGTCCGGGAAAGTGGCGATAAGTTCCTGCAGGAGTGGCGTGATTAATAAAAGGTTTCCGAGACGATGGTTTGGACGGCAGACCAATATTCTTTTGATATTGCCCGTGTCAATGAGTTCAAAGGCCTGTAGTCTGTGGGAATGGCCGATGTTGCTGGTGAGCAGGTGCATCACTTGCCGCCTGATATTGTTGACTTTGGTAAAAAAGGTCATCGGTTTAATTTTTATACCTGTTACGGGTAGTATAAAAATATGACCGGCTGCAAAGTAATTTTTACAGGATTATGGGATTTTTTTATAATATTATAATATTCTGATTAATAGATTAATTTTCACGATATCATTTTTTGATGAAACGTCCCGTATAGGAAGTTTTTCCAGACACCGCACGAAGGATATAAACGCCTTGCGCGAGGTCGCCCACATTCAGGGTTGAAGGCGTGTCCGACAATTGAAGCTGCTGTTGTTTTGCCGTCCTGCCCTGTACATCGATGACGGCAACTGCAAACAATTCGTTTGAAGCGGCATTGGCAACAAGGTGGATTTCATCCGTGGCCAGTGTCGGGTATAGGGCAAACGGAGTGGCGTCGTGTTCCACGGCATGGAGGCTTGAGTTATTCAGGTCCACATCATCAATCACGAGACTGCTCCCAAAAACAGGGGCCGAACCTTCTGCCGCCATCGAAAATGAAATCGTCATGAATACTGGCGTTTCATTGGAAGTGAAATCAATGGGTGATGCGACATAGGTATATTCAGTTGTGGCGCCCGAAATGACCACTTCCGCTGTTCCGATCAGTCCGCTCTCTCCGAATACTTCGAGTGTCGCTTTCGCAACGTCATTTCCAAGCGGGAAAAATTTATAATGGAACCCGAAAAACTCGACTGTAGCTCCCACAGGCAAAGGGAATCCGGTGTTCCATCCCGAAGCGGAAGTCGAGTTGGATTCGTTGAAAAGGGTCGTGAATCCCGGGATGACCTTGTCCGTGGTCTCGTTGTAGGCATTCCTGATTTCCATGGCCTTTTCGCCACTAAAAGCGTCAGTCACGGGATGGCAAAAGGATGAAACGCCGTCATAGACGATCAGATCGCTTTGCCCGGTCCCATTGAGGTCAAACGTGACAGGAATGGTAAAAAACGCGCCCCAGTAACGGAGCTCATTACCATACCCGATGGTTTCTTCAAAGCTGCTGTTCGGCACCTGGGCCAAGGCACCTGTCGTCAGGGCGGTAATGAATAGGATGTAGAATTTTTTCATGATGTTGGTTTTTGGTTAGCAATTTCAAGCCAAAATTAAACGACAAAAGGCAAACAGCCATAAAAAACAGGTAGACAAAAGGTATACGCGGCAAGACATCTGGTGTACGCGCAATTATATCGACAGGATAAAGGCCGTAAGATTTTCCTCTGTCGGTAACTGCAGCTTCTTCCGCAGCCTGTAGCGTGCGGTCTTGACGCTGTCCGGCGAAATGTTCATCACCGACGCCATTTCCTTGATGGAAAGGTTCAGCCGGATCAGTGCGCAGATTTTAAGGTCGTTGGCGCTGATATCGGGATACGATGCCTTGAGGCGCGTATAGAAATTCTTGTTGACGCTTTCAAAATGGCGGTCAAAATCCTGCCAGCGCGAGTCCTGCGCCAGATGCCGGTCCACCATCCTGAGGAGCGGTGCGCCCGCGGGCTGGTCCTGTTTTTCGATTGCGGCCTTGATTTCACTTAAAAGCTCGTTCTTCTCCAGCATCTGCAGCGTGATGGCGCCCAATTGTGCTTCCTTATGCTCAAGGTCGCTCGCATATTGCAGCTCGCGGAGTTCCTGTTGCTTTTCAAGCGCCTCGACCAATGCCGACCGCACTTTCAGCAGCAGCCGCTCGCGCCTGCTGATGCTGCGCAGCGAGAAGTAAAAGCCCGAAAACAAGATGGCCAATACGACGATACCCGCCACGAGGAGATAATTCGTCAGTTGGGTCACTTCCTGTTCCTTGGAGAGCAGCGCGAGTTTGCGGTCTTTTTCCGAAACGTCAAACTGCACTTCCAGGTTTTTCACGATCTGCTCCCTTTCGAGTGAATAAAACGTGTCCTTCAATATAAGCAGCTGTTGTTGCAGTTGGCTGGCTTCAGCAAAATCCTGTTGTTGCTTTTTCAGGGCTATCAGGGCCTCGAGCGTTTTCATTTCAAACAGCTTGTCCGAAAGGCCCATCGCAATCCCGTTCGCCTTGCGGTAATATTTTTCGGCTTCGTTGGCATTCCCCTTGGCAAGATGCCATTTGCCTATGGCGGTCAGGCAAGATACCTGCGCCTGCCTGTTCCCGGTGGAATCGGCTATCCGCAGGCCTTTCGCAAATGTGGCAAGACTTGTGTCATATTGGTGGTTCGCAAGCGAGATTTCCCCTATTTTCACATACGCGTTCGGCACATAGGCATAATTTTTTGATTTTTGGAAGTCGTTCAAAGCAAGTCTGGCATACAATGCGGCAGAATCTTTCCGCTGTTGCCGGTCATGCAGCGAACCGAGTGCGGAATAGGCCAGTCCCAGCGTACCTGAGGAATCATTACGCGACTTTAATAGCGCCACGACCTCATGTTCCATTTTCAGCGCTTCGGGATATTTGCCTTGCCGGATATAGATGGTTGCAATCAGTTGCAGGCATTTGGCACGGCCTGTTGTTGCAGCTTCCGTGTTCGCGGTTTCCAATGTCTGGTAGGCCGAAAGCGCCCGCATGGCATAGGCAAGTCCTTTTTCGCGGCTGGCGCCATAGGAGCAGATGCCGAGGTCAAGTAGCGATTCGGCTTTGGTTGCCACATCTTTATCACGTACGGCTTTTTCATAGGCCTGATAAAAATACCCGAAGGCGCGGTCGTCATGATCTTTGACGAGTTCGGCCCATCCTTTTTGGATCAGTGGACTGACTGGTTCCTGCGCCATAAGAAACGGCGCAGCCATAAGGAAAAGAAAAAGAAGGGTTTTTTTAAGGCGCATCAGCACAAAGTTCTTTTGGGATTACAAATTATAAAAAAAGGGGATAGCGCCGACGGGGAAGCCGTGATGTTTTTGGATTGGGAGTGGGTTGTATACTTAATGTATACTTGTTTCAGTCTTTTTTTAATTTGAGAGGTAGGGGTTTTGGTTCGGCGGCAAGTGGGATGTGTGGTCTTATTCCGGACAACTGAACGCATATAAAAGCAATTAATCAGAAAAAGAAGTACTTAATCGACAAAGCGGTCCATTTATGCAGGAATTTTTAAGTTTAACCACTGATTTTTTTGTTTACAAGAAGTGAATAAATAATAGTCAAAAAAAAGATGTCATGTCATGTCATACCGTAATTTTATCGAATGAAGCAAACTAACCTGACAGTCATAGATTTTTTCTGTGGTGCTGGAGGATTTTCCGAGGGATTCAGACAACAAGGTTTTGAGATACTATATGGTTATGATCACTGGAAACCTGCCACAGACACTTTCAACCATAACTTTAATCTGAATTGTTCCGTAAAGAACATATTGGATTTTGAAAATTCCATTGAAGAGATTGAAAAAATACCAGATACGGATGTCATTATCGGCAGCCCGCCATGCGTGAGCTTTTCCAGTTCAAACAAATCTGGCAAGGCGGATAAATCATTGGGGGTACAACTGACTGAATGTTTCTTGCGGATAGTTGCCGTAAAGAAACATCAACCAAATTCAAAACTGAAAGCATGGTTCATGGAAAATGTCGTCAATTCAAAACGATATCTACAGACCTCATATACTTTTAAGGATTTAAATTTAACGGAGTGGGCGAATAGACATAGAATCAGTCCTTATGCCATTGCCATTGATTTATTTGAAAACACCGCTGTAATTAATTCAGCTGATTATGGATCTATCCAGTCCCGCAAAAGAGTTATTTCGGGAGAAATCATTAAAAAGAAAAAATTAATTATACCGGAACCGACATATTCTAAAAAAGGTAATAATGAGCTGCCGACATATAAATCAATAAAAATAATAAAGGACAATTTCCCAACCCCATTTGATAAAAAAAGTAAAAAACTTGTAACGGATGTCCAATATCCGATTGTTTTGGAACTGGATAAAATCACAGATCACTTTTACGATACGGGTGTTTATGAGGCTGAGTGGCGATTTTCAGAGCATTGGAAAACCAACCACCCTTTCATGGGAAAGATGTCGTTCCCGGAAAACATCGATAATCCCAGCAGGACGATTACGGCCACTAAAATTGCTAATTCCCGGGAGTCAATTATCTACAAAACTGAAATCAATAGAACAGGTGATGGGGAATACAGATTGCCAACTGTCAGGGAAGCAGCAATAATTATGGGATTTCCAATAACATATCAATTCATAGGGTCAGAACATACCAAATGGAGACTGGTTGGAAATGCGGTCTGCGCCTCAGTAAGTAGATCGTTTGCGGGTACTGTTTTAGATTCCATGGGGAAAAAGGCGGAAAGAAGCCTAATTGTTCAGAATATTCCTAATCTGGACGGAGTAATTAATCTTAATACTTATAAAGTAAAAATTTTAGACTCCCCTCCGATTAAAAATAAAAATGCAAGATGTAGGTGGCAACCTATTAAAGAAGGAAACTTGACTGTTACTCTTTCTAATTACAATATAGAAAAGAATAATAAAACCGAAAAGAAGTGGCGCACATCAATACAATATGGAACGGGAAAAGGTTTTCCAATACAACATATTGAAGATGGGTACTTCAAAGAAATTGAAACGATTATTTCCCAATATAAAGTTGGAAATAAATTCATCGAAATTATCAACAATGGCTTTTCTGAAAAAATAGGCAGTGCCGAACATTTGCAGCATATGTTTGAAATGCAGCAGTCGGTTGGTAAGTTTTTGGAGCCAACGAGACTTGTTGATGAAGTGAAGAATATTATTGAAAAAACTGAAATTGATGAAACCCTTTTTATTCAAATGGAAAATCATGTGTTTCTTTATAAGGATAAGGTGCCAACATCACAATTATTTGCACTATATGCAATAAATAAAATTTCTACAACTGCTAATTCTAAATAGTATGAATAAAGACGCCCGTATCCAAAAAATCCAAGAAATAATCAATAGGGACAAAGATAACCCATTTGGCAAAATGGAAATCCCATGGAACGATAAGTTAGAATCTAAAAATGTTTATTTGATACCTCTCCAATATTTAGTTTATAATAAATATAATGGTAGAATCTTAAGTAGAACACAATCCCTCGAAAAACAAGAATATGTCTTAAATGTAGAAAGTGAAGAAGGTAGAGCGAAAATTGAACAATTGCTATTTGACTCCAATAAGTCAAGAAACGAAACTACGTTAACAAGCATTAACAGTTATGGACAGCAAAAAGTGGGTATTATAACTAGGGATGGAATAATTATCGACGGTAATAGACGAGCGATGCTTCTAAATCGCGGAAAAAAGTTTGATTATTTTAAAGCTGTAGTTTTAGATGTCACGTTAGAAGAAGATCCTCTGCAGATTGAAAAGTTGGAAACAACTTATCAGATGGGGGAGGATGAAAAAGTAGGTTACAATGCCACTGAAAAATACATTAAATCGAAATTATTATATAAAAAACTAACTCAAAAAACATATTCCTCAATTCCTGAAAGACATACGCCGGACAATGATGTAATAAAAAAAATAGCGACTTGGATGGGTGTTGATATTTCTGAAGTTTTGAAATATCTAAATACTATGGAGGTGATGGATGAATATCTCGAATTCTTGGAGTATGATGGCATATATACACAACTTGATAAAAGAGAAGATCAGTTTTTAAATTTAACGAAATGGTTAAAAACATTTTATGGAGAAACGAGTAGGAAAGGTTTTGATGGTTATGAAAATGATGATGTTGATGATTTAAAAGCAATAGCTTTTGACTATATAAGAGCAAAATATGAAGGCAAGGAATTTCGTTTAATTGCCGAAGGACAAAGACCTAACCACTTTTTTGGAGATAGAGAAATCTGGAATGGATTTATTAAATATCACAATGAAAGAATCAAAAGTATTAAAGAAGTTGATATCGACTATAATTCTCCTGAGTTATTGGTGCATTTGAATGATAGGGATTCTAAATTTTTAGAAAGTACATATATCAATGGAAAAGTAAGTTTCTTAGAGGAGAATATAAAAATTCATGAAGAAAAATTAGGATATAATAGGGCTTCGGATGAGCCTCAAAAAATCACTTCAAGAGTTTTAGATGCCTTGAATGCAGTAAAAACCGGGCATAAGTCTTTTGCTAATCCTGCCGTCCAAAAACAGATGGAAGAGATTGGGGATAAAGTATTTGACATGCTACTTCAAAAATCCACATCTAAAGTTTTATCACATATCATAAAGCTTTTGGAGGAAATAGATGTCGATAAAGTATCGGATAAGGAAAAAGAAGAAGTGTTGGAAAAAACGAAAAAAATCCAAAAATTATCATATGAGATAAATAAAAACTTATAATGGAAGATATCCTGATTGATGTTAGTAATAGTTTTTCGAATCCTGCTTTTGTAATAAAAGGAGGGTATGATAAAATTGTCGCAAACAAAAGATTAGTCCTGACTCTGAACAGATTGAACTATGAAGACATCGATGGTGAAATCTATATTCCTTTTAGAACTGAAAATCAAATACAGATTCTTCAAGAAATCCAAAATTTGTTAGCGAAACATGAATTGCATTACTTCTTATCGGAAGAGACCAAGATTGATGTAGGTAATTTTGATCGTGAAAACATTTTATTCGAAGAGTTTGCCTTAAAAGCCGAATCCATTAGAAATAATGAATTTATAAAATTCCCTGAATTAATAGAAAACTATCGTTCCTTTAAAGATGTTTTAAATAATACGCTTGCAAGACCATTGTATCCATTACAGGAGCTTTCAGCATTTCACATGGCGTTTGCTCAAAATGCCTGTAATTTTGCAGTTCCAGGAGCTGGAAAGACATCTATTGTTTATGGGGCTTATGCATATTTAAAAAGTTTACCGACCGATGATCCAAAACATGTAGATAGATTACTTGTTGTAGGGCCATTATCATCTTTCTCGCCTTGGGAAAAAGAATATCGGGAATGCTTTGGGAAAAACACGAGTATACAAAGGCTATCTGGAGATTCGACAATTACGAAAGACAAAAAGTTAGAACATTTATATTCGGGATTTCCGGCTGAAATTACATTGATATTTCATGGAGGGGTCGATATTTTTCAGAAACACATTATAGAGTTCCTTAAAAAAAATAAGACAATGGTCGTGGTTGATGAAGCTCATAGAATTAAAAATCCAGATGGTATATGGGGAAAGAGTATCGTAGAAATCTCAAAAGAAGCTCGATCTCGAATTATCTTAACCGGAACCCCTGTTCCTAATGGATATCAGGATATCTTCAACTTATATAAATTCATTTATCCATTCAAATATAAAGATATTCTTAAAGTTCATTATCAAAATTTAGAGGATATGACAGTGAATAGCCCACCCGAAAGCGAAAGGGTGGAGAATTTTAAAAATAACATATCTCCTTTTTTTATTAGAATAAAAAAGGATGATTTAAAATTACCTCCAATAATAGAAAAGACAATTTTAGTTGATATGAATCAATATCAGCGAGAAATTTATGATTTCATAGAGACCTCTTATATTGATTCATTCATTAGTAATGATTCTGCATCAGTTAAGGATATTTTAAATAAGGCGAAACTTATTAGATTGAGACAAGCCTCGACCAATCCATCTTTACTGGTAAAAACTTTGAAGAATTCCTTAGCCAATAATGAGAACAATGGTGAATATGACCCCAATTCCGCATTTACAGTCTACAGTGAAGAATACACTGATGATTCGGAATTTTTCAACAAAATCTGCAACTATTCATCGCTGGAGATTCCGAAAAAATTCATTGAAATAAAAAAAATCATAGAAGAAGATATTCTACCAATAAAAGAGAAGGTCATTATTTGGACAATATTTATTCAAAATGCTAAAGATATGCAATCATATCTTTTAAAGAATGGCGTTGATTCGAGGCTTTTAATTGGGGAAATCGAACAGTCGGAAAGAGAAATAACTATTGATAAATTTAATGACCCTTCAAATAGTGATTTTCCGGTAATAATAGCAAATCCATTTTCTGTTGCTGAATCGATATCATTACACAAAGGTTGTCACAATGCAATCTATATGGAGCGTGATTATAATTGTTCAAATTTTCTACAATCAAAAGACAGAATACACAGAGTGGGATTGCCTAAAAATCAAATTACTAATTATTATTACGTTATATCGAAAGACTCAATCGATGAGGTTATCAATAGTTGTTTAAGAATCAAAATTGATAGGATGGAAAAAATCATAAATGGTGAAATTCCATTATTCAAAAGAATTGACGACGATGATGAAACGGATGTCATAAAAGAACTTATTGCCAATTATGCTAAAAGAACTTAGATCTTTTGACAACTTAGGTACACCCGAATATTTTTATCAACTATTCAATCACTTAATAAAAGTTGACTCTCCACCGTGGTCTGTAAGTGATGTTGAAAAAGTGTTTTACAATAAAATTATTAATGGCAAGTCTATTTTCGATGGATGCCTCATTTTGGCAAATCAAATTTCAGCGATTTCTATATGTGAAAATCAGATAGTGACTTTAAATCCTAGCTTTCAGAACTTATTATTTAGTGAGAAACAGATGTGCAATAAGTTTGTCGAGCTATTATTTATGACATTAAAAGAAGATGAGGTTTTTCACCTCATTTTTTCTTCTCAAAACATATCATACGATATAGTTTATCATTCAATACAAATTAATAATTCGGCATTTACATTAAAACATGCTAATTTCAAACAATTACTTATCGATTTTGACGTAATACAGATTCATCCAACCCCAGAGTTGAAAAAGTATATAATCAATTCCAGATACAAGAAGCTATTTGATAAAACGATACTTCCAGAAATCAAAAAAAGGAAAATAGGTATCGATGAGTTTAAAAAGTCGATGGAACAGCAACAAATTCACGGAGAGGAAGCGGAAAAATTTGTGTTAGAGTTTGAAAACGTTCGTTTAGATTATAAAAGCGGCATTGATTGGGTAGCCGAATATTCGATGGCGGAAGGTTATGACGTTTCTTCCTTTGAAAGCATCGAATCAATTATAAATGATCGCTTCATTGAAGTGAAATCGTTTGATGGCAACCCCTGTTTTTTTTGGTCAAGAAATGAACTTGACATTTCGCGGATTAAAGGAGAGAGCTATTATTTGTATCTTATTGATAGGAGTAAAATGAAAGACTTTGGATATGAACCATTAATAATTAGAAATCCCTTTAAAAATCTACTACATAATAGTTCCTGGAATCAAAGAATTGAAAAATATAGATTCGAATTAATTACATGACTTAACTTTAGGGTTTTCTAAACACAATCCTCAATCTAATTCTATAGCTTTATATTAATATATGCCATTTAAAATTTATTCGCGCCAAGACCATCTTAAAGAGATGAAAAATGGATAAATTGACAAAAGAACAACGAAGTAAATTAATGGGGAAAATTCGCGGAAAAGATACAAAAGAAGAAATTCTTTTGGCGAAAACGCTATGGAAATTCGGCTACAGATATCGTAAGAATAATCGAAAAATCAAAGGTACTCCTGATATAAGCTTTAAAAAACATAAACTCGCCATTTTTATCGATGGAGAGTTTTGGCATGGGTATAATTGGGCAGAAAAAAAAGTAAAGATAAAATCCAACATTGAATTTTGGCACAAAAAAATTGAACGTAATATTGAAAGAGATATAGAGGTGAATAACTATTTAACGAAGCAAGGTTGGACTGTGCTTCGTTTTTGGTCGACGCAGGTACGAAAAAACCTGCCTGACGTCATAAATCAAATTGAGCAACATTTAAAAAGTGCATTTAAATAACCGTTTACTCAGTTTGTTCTTCTCCTACGGTACTCCATAAATCTTCAAAAGCGAACGTCATATCGGCAACATTTAATTGTAATAGGTAAAGGTTTTGAAGCAAATGTTGAGGCTTCATCAGCTTTCAAAACCTCAAATAATTTCAAAATCACTCTGTCCACAGGGCCAATTTCGTGTCTATTGCGAAATAATTGTGGGCAATTACAGATTGCTAAATTTTGAGCAGTAGTTTAAAAAAAACACCTCCTTCAAACTCGAAATCCGCGTCTCCGGCTACAACGACCTAATGCACTACATGGCCAGTACTATCAAGGTCTGCATCCTTGCACTCGAAGGGAGGAGGTATGCAGTTCCACTTTCATCCCGCAACCCGAAGTCAACACCAGCACCGTCCTCGAACTCCTCCTCAACATGATCCCATACGAAGAAACAGAACTCCTCGACAACCTCTACAGCCAATGCCTGAACCAATCCGCCCCCAAACCACCAAAACCCCAAGGCCCCTCAATCCGCGAACTGAACCTATGGCTCACCCCACCAACAGAATTGCCAAACTGATGTCAATTTTTAGGAGATTCTTCCTTCGTCGGGCCCGAGGACGCAGTCCGAAGCAATGCGATTAAGAATTCACCTGAAAGTTGTGAACTCGCAAAAATCTTCAGCTACCGCACGTCCCTTAATAACAACAAACTTCCGGCTACTTCCGGCAGCTAAAGGCCTCTTTTTAATTGCGTAGCAATTTCAAAACGGCGTCTGCCCTTGGCCGAAGGAAGACGACCCCCGAGACGAGCATGCAGTGCGAGCGGCTGAGGTCGGTGGGGCCGCAGCGGGGTTTTAGAAATTCAAGGAATTAAAAAGCGTGCCTTGATTTTTTTGTTACTTTTTGTATCAAGACAAATCGACCGCAGGGAGATTCACCAAATTCCTATAAAAAATATTAACCAATGAGGTAAAAGAAAAGAAAGAAAATATACACGAGCGGAACGCTCATTCCACCAGGGTAAAATATAGATAGTGTATAGATAAAGTATAGAAAAGCCATAGATAAAGCATCAATGGTGACAGATTTTAACAAAAACCAAAAACACACTATTCGAAAACCTTCACTTCCCACCACCAACTATCTTGCACCAAAACCAAATATTCCCTAAATTTACAATTATCCAAAAACCAAAAAAACCACCACCATGAAAAAACTTTTACTCCTCTTGGTCTTTGCGACAGCAATAGCCCACAGCCAGGTCTCGATTGGAACCCCCGGCAACGTCGACACAAACGCTGGCCTCACAACCCCGATATCCAACTGGTATGCCTCGTCATTGTCCCAGTTTATTTACCTCGCTTCGGAAATGGGCACCTCCGGCAGCATCACCGCCATCCAGTTTACCTTAAACAATACAACGCCCCTGGCCAATTCCAATGACCAGATTGACGTTTGGATCGGTCACACCACCGTATCGTCCTACAATCCTGTGGTTTCCCCAACCGGGGCCGACTGGATTCCGATAGCCACGCACCAGCATGTCGTCGCCAACGGCAGCCTGACACAGGTGGGCAGCCTCGTCACTTTCACTTTCGACACACCGTTCGTATACAATGGTACCGACAACATAGTAATCACCGTTGATGCAAACGAACTGGGCGATGACGGAAGTGGCGTCTTGTACTATCAGACCGCGGCATCGGCCGCCAAAATGTGCCTGATGATCAGGGCAGACATCGCCGCCGACAATGCCGACCCAAACAATCCGCCATTGAATTATACGGGTGGTACCGCGGCCGGTTCCGTACAGGCCAAAAACACAAGGCCAATCATTACCTTCCAGGGTTTGTTGGGCATCGCCCAGAATACGGCCATCACAAAAACCGAGCTTTATCCAAATCCGGTCACAACCGACCTGTTCATCAAATCCGCAACAACCGTCACCAACGCCACCATTTACGACATACAAGGCAAACTCGTAAAAGCCACCAAAATTGAACAAGACAAAATCAACACCGCCTCGCTTCCTTCTGGCACATACATCCTAAACCTGAATCTCGAGGACGGCAAAACCCTCACCCAAAAATTCATCAAGCAATAATCAAATCCCCAAGCCTAAAGCTAGCACCAGCAGCTAAAGGCCTCTTTTTAATTCCATTTGAGATTAAGAGGAGGACAGCCAGTGGCTGTCAGGTATCTTTCTTATCGGGGTTTTAGAAATTGAAGGGCCCGAGCGTAGCGAACTGGCGAAGCAATTAAAAAGCGCGCCTTGATTTTTTGTTTCTTTTGTATCAAGACAAAAGAAAATGCACGCACGTTCCGCTCGCACCAACGTAGTCGCAAGCGTATAATACGCCATAGATACTATATACCCTAAGTATGGATAGTGTATCACTAATGTATCAAAAGCATGATGTCAAACAACCCCAAAAAATATAAAATCCCCTTAAAATTCTATAAAACAATTTCCAGACAGGGTTTCTAACTTTGTAAAAAACTCTTAAAAACTTTTGCAATGAAAAGAATACCCCTTTTGCTGCTAGCCATGGCTGGATGCCTGGCATTAGCCTGTAATGATGACGATGACAACAATACCGACATCTCCGGAACCTACAACCTCACCGCTTTTATGGCACCAGTGGCCGTAGATTTTAATGACGATGGCACACCTTCCACCAACCTGATCAACGAAACCACCTGCTATGATAACGCGACATTGGTGCTTCATGATAATGCGACTTACGACCTCACTTACTCCTACCTGACCGTTCAGGATGACGCAGTAGTGACTTCCTGCCAGAACAGCGTGACTTCGGGAACATGGGCGCGCAGCGGTTCGTCAGTGGTATTGACCGACGGCGTATCAAGTGACACATCAATCTTTACCTATTCGCAAAATACTTTGTCACAAGTCCAGACCGGCGTGTATCCGAATATCAATAGTGAAGGCGACGCATACCTCGCGACCGGAACAGTCGGGATTGTATTTACAGAAGTCGAATAATACTGAGGACGGCCAATAATAATCAGTTGTTATAAGATTTAAAGACTGCCTTTCGGGGCAGTTTTTTTATGCCTTTACATTTCTTCCTCTTTTCCTTTCTCAAAGAAATTCACATAAAAAAACTCTTTGGGATTCAGCCCCAGTTCAATAAAAGCGGTGTTGATGAGATTCGTCTTTTCATCAGACAAAATGGTGCCCGACAGGTTGATGAATTCAGTAAACTCTTCAAGATTCTCAAACTTAAAGCTGAGTTTGGTATTCAGCGAATATGGCGTGACCTTAAAATCGAGCGCCTTCCCGGCAGTATGTTCCGCCGAAGCTTTCAGGCCGGCCTTAGCCAGCGCATCAGATATGGCTTTGAAGTTTTCTTTCATGGTATCGGTTGTGTCGTAAGGCTAAGTTAGGGAATTTGCGCGAATTTTTCAGCATTGTTTTTTGAAGCATGTTCCGGCTATCCACTCTATCTTTTGCGCCGCTGCGCTTTGCAAAAGGATGCCGCTGCTATCCGGGCTAAGGATTGCGGTTACCGGACGAAGCAACCTCACAAGGCAATCACAAACAAAAAATCAACAAAAAACCCCATCGTTTCCGACAGGGTTTTTTAATATTATAATTTGTTCTTACCAGATTTTCACGCGTTGCTCAGGAGCAAGGTAAAGCGAATCGCCCGGTTTCACATTAAATGCCTCATAGAATTCAGGAACATTCCTGACCGTACCATTCACACGGAAATGCGCCGGTGAATGTGGATCGGAAGCAATCTGGCTGCGCAGCGCTTCGTCTCTTTGTTTTTCCTGGAATGCCTGTGCAAACCCAATGAAAAGCCTTTGGTAACCGGTCAATCCGTCCATTTTTGGCATCGCTTTGCCCTTCAGGCTCATTTTATAGGCTTTCACAGCAATCGTCAGTCCGCCAAGGTCGCCAATGTTTTCACCCAAAGTAAACGCACCATTGACATTCAAATCAGGGAAGGCCTTGAAAGAACTGTATTGTGCGACAAGTGCGCCTGTACGTTGCTTGAACGCTTCGAGATCTTTTGCAGTCCACCAGTTGCGCATTACGCCATCACCGTCGAAAGTACTGCCCTGGTCATCAAAACCATGCCCGATTTCGTGCCCGATTACGGCACCGATAGCGCCATAATTCACAGCATCATCCGCAGTCATGTCAAAGAAAGGCGGCTGTAAAATAGCGGCAGGGAATACGATTTCATTAAATCCGGGATTGTAATAAGCATTGACGGTTTGTGGCGTCATGCCCCATTCAGTGCGGTCAACCGGTTTGCCCAATTTGTTCAGCTGGCGTTTGTATTCGAATTCTGTGGCGCGTTCCATATTGCCATATAAATCACCTTTGATGACTTTCAAAGTAGAATAATCCCTCCATTTGTCGGGATATCCGATTTTCAGCATAAACTTCGACAATTTAGACAATGCCTGTTTTTTGGTTTCGTCTGTCATCCAAGGCAATTCCTTAATGCTCGATTCATAAGCTTTCAAAAGGTTTTTCACCAAAGTTTCCATGCGTTCCTTGGCTTCCGGAGTGAAGTATTTTTTGACATATACCTCGCCCACGATTTCGCCCATCGCGCCATTGACCGCATTTACGGCACGACGCCATTGCGGACGCTGCACGGTTGTGCCACTAAGGACTTTTCCATAAAAAGAGAAGTTTTCCTTGTCAAGATCGGATGACAATATCGTTGCCGATCCGTGAATCACGCTCCATTTCATATAGGTTTTCCACATATCGATTGGCGTGCTTTTGATAATGCCATCCACCGTTTTCATATAGGCAACCTGTGTGATGACGATTTCTTTTTGGGATTCCGGGATGTCGGCATTTTTCAACATCAGGCTCCAATTAAATGAAGGCATCAGCTTGTTCAGGTCGTTGATTGCATATTTGTTATACAATGCCGCCGTATTCCTGGTGTCTTCTTTTTTCATATGGTTTGATGCCATTAGCGTTTCAAGTGCCATGATTTTACCGGCCGCCGCATCTGCATCCGGAATTCCGGCAAGCTTCAGCATGTTAGTGATGTGTGTAACATATTTGGTACGGATGGTTTTTGAATTGGCATCCTGCGACAGGTAATATTCCCTTTCAGGAAGCCCGATTCCGCCTTGCCATGAGTAAAGCATTTCTTTGGTTGGGTCCTTGAAATCTTCCGTGACACCAAGTCCAAAAGGCGTCATGTCGCCGGTTTTATTGGCTTTGCCGAAATAAGCCGCCAAATCATCGTAATTTTTAATCGCATCAATTTTTTTGAACTCGGCCGTTAGCGGTGCAATACCTTTGGCGTCGCGCGCTTTTTGGTCCATATAATCTCCGTAGAAATCACCAATTTTCTGTTCGTTTGAACCATCGGCAAAATCGCCTTTGGCCGCTTCTTCGATAATGGCCTTGACATTGTCTTCAGCTTTGTCGGCCAGGATGTCGAAGCTTCCGTAAGACGCTTTGTCGGCAGGGATTTTATTCTTTTTGATCCATTGGCCATTGACATAAGCGTCAAAATTATCGCCGGGTTTTACTAATGTGTCCATGTTTGCACGGACAATTCCTGATTTCAGGTCTTCATTTTTTTCGGATTTGCCACACGAATGCAGCATCAGGCAGGCAACCGCTAGGACGGGAATCCCAAATTGTTTTTTGTTTAGAGTCATGATTTTTATCAATTGGTATTAGAAAAAGGTGAGTTGCTCTTAATGGGCTCAAATATAGAAAAATAAGCTTACAGTCAGGCAACTATACTATGTCTTGGGAAAGCCGGCTTTGTTACAAAAAAGGCAAAGAAAAAGCCGGTTGTTATAACCGGCTGGGATTTGTTTCTGAATTTAATGCCTTCCGCGGCCATGGCCATGGCCTTTTCTGTGACCGTTTCCATGATAGTGTTTTACTTTATATGCTTTGACATATTTCACCCTATGGGTGTTGTAAAAGACATAAGGCGCATTGCCCCTGTAATCGGTGATGACGACTTTCCTGCCGCGATAGAGATCGTAATCCCGATACATTACCGGAAGGCTTCGGGCGCGGACCCAGTCGCCGTTGTCGACATAAATATATTCACGCGTTGGAACATCATAATAAGTTTCGATGTCGGGCATATAATAATACCTTTCGGTGGTTACCCTTGGTCCCCAAAGCGGGACGTCGACATTCAGGTTTACGGAAACTTGGGCGTTTGCAATGCCGGTAAACAATATCATACCAAACATTAAATACTTTACTGCTTTCATAATCTTATCATTTAAGTTGGATCTCTTTTTAATGAGGCGTTTGCCCCTTGCCAATAACTGTGCCTGAAAAGATTTTGATTTGTTAAATGAGTGAGCGAGGAATTGAAATTTCCCAAATAAGTAGAATTGAAAGAGGTATAATTAATACCTCCATTTCTGTAGCCAATAATATTTCAAAAGTTTTGAAAGTAGATGTCTCCGAGTTTTTCAATACTTCTGGGAAATAAAAAAGCCATCATCTCTGACGGCTTTATGGGTAATAATATAGGTGTCCAGATTAATGATGCAAAGTATATACGCCATATGGAACGCTAAAATTCGAGAGTTCAGGAACTACAGAACTATCAGCTGCATATGTTTTATTAAGCGTTGCAATTATTACAGGTTGTCCACCTGCACTGCTCATTTTTAATATCAATACAGCTCTTGGACCATATAAGGCATCTCTTGTTGATTCTCTAAAAGTCAATTCCAATCTTTTTTCATTCTCACTACAATTAGTACACATTGGTAAACGACTGTTATTAATTAAGACGTTGCCATATAAATTATAATCAACTTTACTGTCGTGGGTATCATTTATTGCGGATAATGTGTTGACTTTTTCATCGTTATTTTGAACGTAACGATACTCTCCAACAATTACATCCTCATAAAAATTCATAGATGCATTAAAAATTTTCTTTTTCAATAGAGAAATTATGAATGTGTCGGAACCATTTTCGTAAGTCCATTCTCCAACATATGGATTTAATAGCCCATCGCTATCTTGATAATACGCGCCACTAACGCTTCCATAACTTGAATTGTATAAATTGTAAGTTTGCGCTTTGCAGCTCATGCAAAAAAGGACTGCCATAAATAGGGTGAAAATATTTTTCATATTAATTACAAGGTTTAGTTATTGGTGCAACTGCGTTGGGATGCATAGGGTCAAATAAGAGTTCTGTCCAGGAATTAAGGTCAGCAGATGCTTCGTACAGGCCAATGCCCATGCTATATTTGTTCATTAATTTTAATAATGTATGAATTAAAACGGAATGATTATCTGGTGCAATACTATTATAAAGAAACTTTAGATTTGACTCAGCTTCCAAATACGTTTTTCCCGAATCCTTTTGAATAAAGGCATTAAATTTAGTTATATCCTTTACTTTAATTACAAATGTTCTTCTAGGGTCACTTGGAATCGTTAAAGTTAGAAAAAATTGTTGATAATTTTCGTATGTTCCAGCAGGTCGGTGATGTCTAACCGCTACTTTATAAAGCCAGCCAATATCTTCTACTGGAAACATTTGAAACCATCCATCACCCGAATACGGATGATGATGGTCACCTCCGATATAATCACCACCAGTTGGCATATCTAAAATGTTTGGATTCTCAGCATTACTTTGCATAGGGGCAGAAGATAATGCTCCAGTCACAGGTGCTTTTTGATAACTATAGCCATGTTCAGATGTTGAATGAACTTGAGTTCTAAGTATAGCAATATGATTTTTAAACCCTTCATTTGCCGATAAATTTTGTAATTCATCACAAGGAGTTTTCCGTGATTTACACAAATTTTAGTGTTACTCTCTTAAAAGAAACCCATTCACCATTCACAAACTTATATATGCTTAAGACTTGTCCGCTATGCTCGCCGAAGGTTTGCAAAAGAGCAAACTTTTTATCTTTGCGAAAAAGTGGTTTGGAAATCCCTACTAACCCTGCTGTTTTAGGATTGTATTCGTTAGCTTTATGCTTTTTTATGTCATAAAGTGTTGCGGGTAAGTGTCCAAAATATTCCGAACACCAATTTTGTTTCTTTTGGTGAACTTTTTCATAGAGGTCATCGCCTTCCTTTCCAAAAATCTCATCAATTTCACTTTCAGACATCCCCACTCGTTTGGATTGTATTCGGAAATCATGCATATCCATCAGAAATACCATTGTCTCTTTGGCAACCAATACAGTATCAGTTTTGAGATTATTTCTGTAATCAATAATCTCTTTTTTCAGGATCTCTTTTTCAATATTTTTAGTTTGTCCTTGTAAAAAGGCGACATTCAGAAGAATGGCTAATAGAAAAAATTTACTCATAATATAAAATTTTAAGGGCATGTTCCGAACAATAAAAATCCGTCAGAGATGACGGATTTTATTAGGAGATTGTAATAGGAAACTGAACATAATATGTCCATTTACCTTTGACCTTCTTATAGACTTTTACAGTTTCTGAGCCACTCATATACTCCGAAATCCGATATAAGATAAAAGCAAATTTTTTGTCCTTTGTATAAACAGGTTTTGCGATTGAATATTGTCTAACCTTATTGGTGCTATTTTTATCTTCTTCATAACCACGAATGACATTATAGTTGATATTCTTCAGTTCCCAATTTGTTTTGTCTCTCAACTGTCCGCTGAGATAGTTGAAATCAAGCGTGTTCATTAATTCCTTCACTCGATTTCCATCTACGCCAAGAACGCCATAGGAATATGCATTAAAAGTCTCTTTTGTAAAAAATGCTTTCTGATTAGTAAAATCGATTGGATTTTCAAACACAGGAATGGCATTCGTATCGATTTTGCCAATAAGTGTCGGGAAAACCTCGTTAAGTAGCTTGTAGTCGCAATCTTCATATTGAACAAAGCCTAATTGAGATATTACTAAAAACAAAAGGACAATAGTTGTCTTCATAAACTTTTAGTTAGGACATGGTCGTGTTCCTTTTGGAGAAACACTTCCCGGGTTGTCATTGTTATTATAAAATTCTGCATTAACGATATCTGTTATTCTATCTTTTACATATGTATTCAGTTGTTGATATTGAATACTATTGTACAAACCTGTCCATGCCAAATCTTCGCTTTCTTGAGTACTTATATCATATCCTTTTGAAAGACCGTTTGGATCAAGAGGGTTTATTGTGAGTTCTTTCCAGTTCGAATAATCTTCATGCTTGGTATAAACCAACTCCCATGTCATTATTTTTAAAGGTGTTAAATATAGAATATCTGAATGTTTTTGTAAAATTCCCATCCGTTTTCCGTGGCTTTATAAATGCTTAAAACACCCCCATTTGCATCACTAACTGTTTGTACCAAAGCATATTTTTGATCTTTTCTCACCACTACTTTGGAAATACCCATAACCTGCATACTTTTAAAACCAATATTTTTTGGTTTCCCTTCAGCATCATAGAGTTCAACTTCAATATTTTTAAAAGAGTTTTTACACCATTTGTCATTGGATTTATTTTTCAAATTATATAAGTCATAAATATTCTTTCCAAAAATCTCATTTATTTCTGTATCTGATAAACCCGAGTCTGAAGCAAATGTTTTAATGCTTTTAAAAATATATTCTTCATATGTTATTTTTGCAAGACTTATCACAACCTTTTCATCATCTTTATAATTCAATTGTGTATGATACTTTACAATTTCATTTGTATATATACTATTTATATCCGATTTCTTTACCTGAGGATAAAACAGTTGTGAAACTAATAGGAAGTAGAAAAATGTATTTTTCATAATATGATTAATTACAAGGTTGTCCTTTTGGATGAATTTGATTACCACCTAAATCTAAAATGGGTGAGCCATCGGCCGGGTTTGTTGGATTATGATTAGTATTTTCTGCCTCAATCGTTCCCATTATGTTATTATACAAAGGATTTGGAGAACCATCTGTAAGCGTTGGCGGAAAATAATGCTGAAATGTTGGTGTATTTGTTAACCCCGCCCAAGCCATACTATTATAAAATTGATCAGACAAACTATATCCTTTTGAAATCCCATAACTCTTCAACTGTGCTGCAATATCGTTTACAAAGCCCAGCATAAAGTTATGATGTCCCGTGTCATTATTGGGTACACTTTTCGCATCCATATAAGCGTCGAGCAATTGATTATAAGTTGGGTTAATACTAATTGGTGTGATACTGTGACTTTTTGATAAATATAATAATAATGCGTGGATGTTTTCATGTATTGTTGTTCTTGCTATAGAAACATCGGTTGCATTATTAATATAGGATTTTCGGAATAATACCGAAAAATTATACACAAAAGCATCATTTATATCTGTAAAATCTCCATCATATGTTGTCAATGCATTCGCATTATTGGGTAAAGAAGATACGGTTTTATATCTTAAATTATAAGTCCTATCTCCTGCATAGAGATCTACTATTGCAGTAGATAAGTCGGAACATTGACTATATACATTAGTGATTATAGTTGATTGGCAGGGATTTTTAATCAATGGCTCAATATTGTCTGGCTGCTCACCTGTCATAATATCTTCAATATTATTAATTGCAATATCCTCTGCCGTAAGTGATTCTTCAAATTCGGGTTCCTCATTATACAAATAGTTTAATAATATATCCTCTTGATTTGGATGAGTATCTAACCATGCATTTTGTTCAGGATTTAATGTTGCAATAAAACGGTCTTTTATTGCTTTTCTATTTACATATAGCACTGGAGCTGTATACACATAACCCGTTCCATCCGTCCCGCCATTTCCGTAAACCCCGCCGGTATTGTTTTGATTGCCACTATTCGTACCGTTTCCTCCTGATCCACCAGGGTTGGGATTAGTGTTTGGGTTTTCAGGAGTTCCTGGAATTGGCTGATAGTCGGTTCCGTCGCCGCCATTTCCATCCCCGCCGCCCGTACAAGTCGTACCAAGATTTATC
>Ga0193753_10000033_pt1 | contig 148188 bp, 113 predicted proteins | sample H1c2metaG_FD_144925 | JGI IMG/M metagenome (GOLD analysis project Ga0193753, IMG submission 144925) | Soil microbial communities from a riparian zone of the East river system, Colorado, United States - H1c2 | ecosystem: Environmental > Terrestrial > Soil > Riparian zone | place: USA: East...
GGTGGACGCAATCGATACGACTGGAGCGGAATATCCCGCTCGAATGACACTGTTGCTCGCAATCGCGTTTCCCGCTGCGGATGTATCGCGAACATTGTTAACAACGACGAAATAAGCCCCAGCCGGCAGCGACGAAAATGACAATTGAACGTTTGTGCCACTTGCCAACGAGGCGCCGGTAACACCGAACGATTGCCCCGTCAAATTGGTCACTGCGTAGTTTGCAGTGCTGTTAGCAGTTGCGGGAGTGACGCTTTCCGAAAATGACACAAAGATTGCGTTCGTGCCGACGGAAGCGGCCACAAGCGTTGGTCTGTTTGTGTCAGACACGACATGCAGAATCGCGTTAGAAGAGAAAAACAAACTTGAAACTGCGCTGCTAACCCCGACCCGATACGTGGCATTGTTCATGGCCATCGTTACCGGAATGGTCGTGTAAGTCGGATTGGTAGCTCCGGCGATATTGACGTTGTTCGATTGCCACTGGAACGCCGTCGCTCCTGCTTGAACCACTGTAAAAGTGGCAGTGGAACCCTCTACGGCGGTCGCATCCGAGGGATGTCCCGTGATGACGACAGGCCCGGTCGCGAATGATTGCACGGAAGCATCCACTTGGAGGCCGAAGAATTTGTCCACGGAAATCATTTCCGATTGGTGCAATTCAAAAGCCAAAACGTTCGCTCCTTGGCGTAAGGAAGGAGCCAAGACGGAAAAAGGCCCCAAACGAGATACTCCTCCCACCGTAGAAGATGCGGGAGTCAAATAATCCACAGTTCCCGCCGGCAAGTTGAAACGAAGTAATTCCTGACCATTTAGGTAAGCAATTCCGCCATCATCGACGACGTGAGTCAAAAGCAATCGCAACCCCCCAGGACTCACCTGAGAATTGAAACCTGAACGGAAATACGAGGTGTAAGTGTCAGTTTGAGACAAAGGGGTCCCTACGGGACCCGGAATTTCATTCGAGTCGCCATTATAAAACACACCGTTGCCGTCGCCCCAGTCCGTGGTTGCGTACGTAAACTCTTTCCAAGCAGTTCCCAAATTGGGTTCATTGATACCCAGGATCGGATTGTAGAACTTCCAAGGCCCCTCAAGTGCAAGAAAGTTGACCAGACTTCTCACGGGAATCGAACTGTTTGGGGCGATTACGTTGGCCTGAGGTGAAATGTCCCGAGCGTTGTTGACGACAAGAATATAATTCTGTCCCGCAGTCCGTGCCGCTGTTTGCAACATCACGTTGGAACCATTCTGCAGGGTCGCTCGCGTAATCGCTAAGAGAGCCCCACCAATAGTATTTGTAATCCGATAATTGCTGGTATTGGTTGCTGTCAGGGGCGTGATGCGTTCAGAAAACGAGACGAGAACGTTTGTCATGGACGCCGTGCCGTCCGCCTCGATCAATGTTGGGGTGTTTGTATCGACAAAAACAGAAACCGTAAACACGCTGCTGGTCACACTGTTAACATTGTTGGTGGCGATGACGAAATAGCTACCAGCGTCAACCAGGGCAGGAACGTCGAGTAACAGCGGATTGGAAGTTCCGTTAGAAATCGCCACTCCATTGCGATACCATTGATAAAACGCAGGCTCCCCTTGTAATCCGAGAGGAATCAAAACTGCGTGACTCTCTTCCACAGTCACATTTTGCGGTTGGTTGGTGATGACCAGCAGCGTGGACGGACGAAACGCAAGGAAAACTTGCTGACCAAAGACAATATCGCTGCTTGTCAAATTGTTCTGATGAACCTCAACCGCGATAACATTGGTCCCGAGAACTAAAGCGCTTGAAGGAATCTCCCTTATCACGGGCGTCCCCTCTGGATCAAACGCCGCTGTGGCGAGCGTGGAGTACGACACAGTTCCTGCCGGCATGTTCACTCTGAAAATTTCGGTTCCGTTCAAATACATGACCATCCCGTCATCCAGGAAATTGCTGGTGAGCAGAGAAACAATCGCTGGATCGTTGGTGAGGACAAACTGAGTGCGAAAGTAGTAGGTGGGAATCTGGCCGCCACCCGGATTGAGCGCCAAAGGGGTATTGATCAACGGAGCGATACCTGTGGCCGTTTCAAGCGCGAAAAGGCCTCGGCCAGTGGGCCAGGTATTTTCAGCAGGATAAATGGAAGCACGCCATGCTGTCCCAAAATCAGTCCCAGACTGATTGTAGCGCCAAACGAAATTAGTCAAAGGGATGAGAACAGTCGGAGGCGGAGCAACAGAAATCACCGCATTGGTGCTAAAAAGCGGGGCCACACAGTTGTTGATCAAAACTGCGTACAAGCCCGAGTCCGGTGATTGCGCATTTACTTTGCTGTAGCTCGAATTCGTCGCATTGGGAATCGGCGAATTGTTGCGATACCACTGATACGTGAACGGAGCGGTTCCAGAAGCCACAACACTCAACGCAAAACTTCCACCCGTGGCGATTTGCTGGTCGGAAGGCTGATTGACCACCGATATCGGCGTTGAACAATACGCCGCCAATGTGGCGTTCGCACTGGTAACATTTCCAAGAGCATTCGAAACAATCACCGAATAAGAACCTTCATTGGCGATTTGGGCATTGGTGATGGTGAGGTTCTGATTGGTTGCTCCCGGAATAAAAGTCCCATTGCGCCGCCAATAAAAAGAAAGGGGGAAACCGCTCGCACCGACAGAAAAAGTCACAGTCCCGCCAGGAACGACGGATTGACTTTGTGGCTGAATAAAAATATTCGGAGCAGTAGAAACCGGCGTCACCGCAAAGTTATCAATGGTGTACGAACCCTCGCGCATGGCATTCGTTTCCGTTCCCGCGCTTCCATTGTCGTCAGCCCAAATAATGTAGAGATTGCCGCCATTCGTCCAAGTGCCGACCGACAGAAGGGCGTTCAAGTTTAGGGCCGCATCAGTGGTGCTGAACGAGGACAAACTTGGAATGAGCGCCCAACTGCCAGGAGCACCCGACAGGCTGAAATAAGCGCGATGGCCGGGAATTTCCTCAACTACGGGAATTGGATGTTTTTGACCCCATAAATAGCTTATGTTCACTTGCGCCAAGTTAAGACCCGTATTGTTGCGCAACGTCGCCATCAGCAGAAGATAGTCGTTTCCAGTCGGTCGAGTCTGCAAATACAGTCCATTGGCAGCATCACTATTCCAGCGCGCGATTGCATTCGCGCTGGGGGGGAGTGTTCCCGATGCACCGAGTGGGGTCGTAATGGTGGACCTATTCGCACTGCCGATGATCGCAGCATCCAAACCAGCGGCAGTGGTGTATGTGCCACCGGCCGCTCCCACCGTTAATGTGGACCAACCTTGAGCTACAGTGGGCTGGGAGCCAAATGCATTGGTCCCTGTGCCAGTAGTGCCGACAGAGATTTGAGCACTGACATGTCGGCCGGAACCGCATAGCACGGCACAGAAACAGATAAAGGCACTCAACTTTTTGAGTAATGTACTTTGCATAAAGGTGTTGGGTTGAAGTTTCTCACGCGCCGTCGCGTCGAAATACAGTTTGTCCGTCATGGGTTGTTTCAGAAGTGCAACAAAGAATCATGTAATCAATTCTTTGGCAACTGAGAAAAATTTATTGCGCGCATTTCCCGCCTTTGTTTTCGTGAGTCGCTCCAAAGAATTCGGCACCTCGTGGACATTGAAATTGACAATCCACGCTCGGCTCGTAAAGTCGCCGACGAATACTTTAGGCTGGCTCAACCAGAACACTTTATGAAGTTAAGTCCCAGACTCTCTTTTAAGGCGATAACGTCTCTCGCGATTGTTTCAATGGCTGTTTCATCAGCCCTCGCTCAAGCTTCCGTCGAGCGCGTCGGGCGCGTGAACGCCATCGCTGGCTCCGCCACTTATTCGCCCAAGGGCGGCGCGTTTGTGCCTCTTTCTGTCGCCACCAAACTGCACCAGGGCGACACGATCAAAACTGGACCCGGTTCGCACGTGGATGTCGATCTGGGCGGCAACGTGGGCGTCGTGCAGGTGGCGCCGCGCTCCACGTTCGTGCTAGATAAAATCACCACGACCGACGCGGGTGCGGAAACGCTGACGCAGACTGAGTTGCGCGTGGACTCGGGCGCGGTTTACGCGAAGATCAATAAGCTCGCCAAAGGATCGCGCTACGAAATCTCCACTCCCAAGGGCATCGCCGGCATTCGCGGCACGGCCGCTTACGTGAGCGCCGATGGCCGGGTCACCGTGCTCGATGGCATCGCGGCGGTCGCTTATCCCAATGCCGCCGGTGGCGTGGATACTTATATCGTGCATGCGGGCGAAACCGTGGCGCCGGACGACCGCCCGCCGCATCCCGCGTCTCCGGAACAGTTGCGTGAAGCGGTGGAAGCATTGCGTGATGCTGCCGGCCACGGCGTAGGATCAGCCAATCCGGCCTTTGCGAAGCCGCTCGAGCTTGATCAAACGTTCATCTCGCCGACGCTGCCGGCGAATAATGGAGCTCCGGCGACTTTCCCGACCGACTAGGAATAATTCCCAAGTTTTCAGAAACCCAGAGCGACCTTGAGTTACTCTGGGTTTTTTGTTTTCGTCGCGCGGTGAAGTGGAAAGCGTCGTCGCTCGTGCCCGTTTTTATCTGCGCCAGCGTCACCGCAATGGTGTGCTTGATCGAGTGGCTGGGCGAAACGCAGCCGAGATTCAATTCCGTCAACCGCCTCGAATGGATCACATTCGACTGGCGCATTCGCGAAGCCGCCCGACATTCGCCGCCCGTGGCTCCGAACCTCGGTTTCGTTGCGATGAGCGATGAGAGCATCACCGCACTCTTGGATGGTTCATTGCCCTATCGCTTTGGTTTGCTCTGGCCCCGTCAGGTTTATGCACGGCTCATCGACGAACTCTCGGCGCAAGGCGCCAAGGCGGTTGGGTTCGACGTGTTGTTTGCCGAGCTGCGGCCCGATCATCCCCCAGCTGAAATTGATGGCGAAGAAATTCCTTCTGACGTGTTTTTTGCCCAATCACTCCGGCGCGGAAGCAATGTCATACTCGCGAGCGAATCTCTCCTCTTTCCTCCCGAATTGTTCGCCACCAATGCGCTGGCGGTGGCCCACATTTCCGCCGAACGTGATCGGGATGGAATCCTCCGCCGCACGCACGCTTTCGTGGATACGCGCGTCTGGCATCCCATCATCAAGGAGGCCGCGACGGGTTTTGGGTGGAACCTGGAACGGGCGAGGATCGAGCCGGGCAAACTGATGTTTCCCCGCCGCGACACGAATGGCGCCGATCCTTTGCCACTGAATGCGGAAGGACGATTTGACGTGGGAATTCTGGAACACGCGATGGCCGGTAATCCTGCGCAACCGATCATCCACCGGTTTGAACCTCCCTTCCGGCAAGAGCGCCTTTGGCAATTGGGGATCGCCCTGGCGGCGCAGGAATTGAAACTCGATCTGCGTCAGGCCGTCATCGATCTCGAACACGGGCGCATCATCCTTCCCAGCCAGGGAACTCCTTCTACGCAGCGCGCGATTCCCATCGATCGCGAGGCACGCTTTTACATTGATTGGAGCCTGGGTTTGAACGACTCGCGGCTGACCCAAGGCGCCATCGAAGATTTGTTGATACAACACGAGGCACGCCGCGCGGGGCGGATGGAAGACGTGACCAATCGGTGGAATGGCAAACTGGTCGTGGTGGGTTCGGTCGCCAGCGGCAACAACCTCAGCGACTTCGGCGCGACGCCACTGGAGCAGCACACATTTCTGGTTAGCGATTATTGGAACGTCGCCAATTCCTTGCTCATGGATCGTTTCGTCCGGCCGCTTGGCCTTCCGTGGCGGTTGCTCATTATCGCGGTGATGGGCGTGCTCGCCGGCCTTTGCACCTGGAAAATGAAAACCCTGGGAGCAGTCGCCTCCGTGCTGGGCATCGCCGCTGTATATGTCGTGCTCGCGGTCTGGGTGTTCAATGGATCTCGTCTCTGGCTTCCAATCGTGACGCCAGTGGTTGGCTCATTGCTCGCGACGCACGGTTGTCTCGTTACGTATCTGGTGCGGGTGGAACGGCGCGAGCGCCGCCGTACCAAGGACATCTTCAGCAAGATTGTTTCGCCCGACATCGTGCGCGAATTGCTCGGCTCGGAAAAACTTTTGCTGGGCGGCGTGCGCCGCGAAGTGACGGTGTTTTTCGCCGACGCCCGAGGGTTCACCGAGATGACCGATGCGAACCAGCAACGCGCGGAGGCGCTGGCCCACACTTATAAGTTCACGGCGCCGCAAGCGGAGGAATTGTCGAACCAGCAGTCGGAGGAAATCCTGAGCACGGTGAATCTTTATCTTGGCCTCGCCGGCGATTGCATCAAGAAACACAACGGCACGCTCGACAAGTACATCGGCGATTGTGTGATGGCTTTCTGGGGCGCGCCCGCGGTGAATCCACAGCATGCGGCCTGCTGCGTTCGCGCCGTCATCGACATCCAGCGGGCCATCTGCGAGCTCAACGAAAAGCGCAAAGAAGAAAACGCGCGACGTGAGGAAGAAAACATCCGCCGGGCAATCAAAGGCGAAATACCGCTGGCACCATTGGATATTTTAACCTTCGGCTCCGGCATCAACACAGGCGTTGCGACCGTGGGCCTGATGGGTTCCGACGCACATCTCGTGAACTACACGGTGTTTGGCCGTGAAGTGAATCTGGCCAGCCGTCTCGAAGGCGCGTCGGGCCGAGCGCGCATTCTGATCGGCGAAACAACGTATCGGCACTTGCTCCGCGATGATCCCGATCTGGCGGCCACCTGCCGCGCCCAGCCGCCGCTCGAGTTAAAAGGTTTCCGTGATCCGGTGAAATCTTACGAAGTGCCCTGGCGTCCGGCGGATCTTTCGTTGGTAGAAGCCGGCCAAACTCAGACCATCGTTCACAACAAGGATCGACGGGAAGACTGCTACTGATCCGCGCCTGAATTTTCGATGGGCAAACGAAGCGTCGTTGCTAATCTGCGCCCCGTGCGAACCGTTATTTACCCTGGCAGCTTTGACCCATTTACCAACGGTCATCTCGATATTGCCCAGCGCGCGGCGAAGCTGTTCGACACCGTCATCGTTGCCGTGGCGAACAATGCCGAGAAGAAGCCGCTCTTCACGTTGGAAGAGCGCGTGGGCTTCGTGCAGGAATCCATCGGTCATCTGCCCAATGTGCGCGTGGATTCGTTCAGTGGGTTGCTGGTGAATTACGTCGAGCAGTGCGGCGGACAGGCGGTCATTCGCGGCCTTCGCGCCATCTCGGACTTCGAGTTTGAATTTCAACTGGCGCTGATGAACCGCAAGCTCAACGAGCGGATCGAAACCATCTTCATGATGCCGAAGGAGACTTACACCTTTCTCAGTTCACGCATCATCAAGGAAATTGCGCGGTTCAACGGGGACGTGCGGCCGTTTGTGCCGGCGCACATCGAGGCGGCGCTGAAGAAGAAATTGGCGCAGTGACTGGCCGTCGTTTAGAAACAGAGGTGAGTTATGCCGCTGACATTCAACATTCGCCATCTGGAAGGGAAAGACCTCGAACTCACGGGGGAATTGCCCAGCGAGGAACTCGAACTCGAGCTGAACGACGAGATGATTCGTCCCGCCGAGATGTTGAAATACGACTTGGAGGTCGAGCACATGGACGGCGCGGCCCTGGTGCAGGGCGAACTGAGCCTGAACATCGATTACACCTGCGTGCGCTGCCTGAAGAAGTTCACCGCTTCGCTTGAAATTCCGAACTGGGTTTGTCATTTGCCGCTCAAAGGCGAGGACGCCACCCCCATCTCTAATGATTTGGTGAACTTGACGCCTTATATCCGCGAAGATATTCTCCTCGCCCTTCCGCAACATCCGTTGTGTGAACCGGAGTGCGTCGGCCTCAAGCTGCCTGCAACCGTGAAGGAGCCGGGCGGGGCGTCTGCAAAGACATCTTCCGCCTGGTCTGAATTGGACAAACTGAAACTGAAAAACTGAAATTATGGGCGTTCCCAAGAGAAAACCCTCAAAAAGCCGCCAGCGCATGCGCCGGGCGTACAATAGCGTGCTGAAACTGCCACAGATCAGCACCTGCCCACAATGTGCGGCTCCGTATCGTCCCCATCGCGTGTGTCCTGCGTGCGGCCATTACAAAGGCCGCCAAGTGATCACCGTGAAGGCCGGTGCGTAATTTCCCTTTGCCACAAGAGCGCGGCTGAGTATTTCTCTCTGCGCTCTTGTTGTTTTTATGCGCATAGCTGTTGACGTCATGGGCGGCGACCACGGTTGTGGCGTCGTCGTGTCCGGCGTCAAAATCGCCTTGGAGAGGTCCGGCCACGAGTGCATTGGGAAGCTCTTTCTCGTGGGCACCGAGGCAGAAGTGAAAGCCGCCTTGCAGCAGCAATGCTGCGTCGATCCGCGAATCGAAATCGTCAATGCCACCCAGGTGCTGACGATGGAGGACAACCCACTGACCGCCATTCGCCGAAAAAAAGATGCGTCAGTCGTGCGCGCGGTGGCGCTGGTACGGGATGGCAAAGCGGACGCCGTGATTTCGTTGGGCAACACTGGCGGCCTGGTAGCCGCCGCCACGTTCGGCCTCGGCAGGCTCGATCTGGTGAAGCGGCCGGCCATCGTCACCATCATGCCGACGGTCAAAGGCCATTTTGTTCTCCTCGATGCCGGCGCGAATCCCGAATGCGAGCCGCTGCATCTGTTCCAATTTGCCGTCATCGGCTCGGTCTGCGCACGCGAAATTCTCGGCATTCAAAAACCGCGCGTGGGTATTCTCAGCAACGGCAGCGAAGATTTCAAAGGCACTGATCTCACGCAGCAAGCCGCCGAAATGTGCCGGCAGTCCGAGTTGAATTTCATTGGCTACGTCGAAGGCACGGAGATTTTTGCGGATCGCGTGGACGTGGTCGTCACTGATGGTTTCGTCGGCAACATCGTTTTGAAAACCGCGGAAGGGCTGGGCAAAACGATCCTGCACATTTTGAAAAGTGAATTGACCGCGACGCCGCTCCGGAAGTTCGGTGCGCTGCTGGCCAAGAGCGGCTTTCGCAAGCTCAAGACCCAAATGGATCCGGAAGCGCACGGTGGCGCGCGCATCGTCGGCCTGAAAGGCACCGTGGTGAAGGTGCATGGCTCGGCGAGCGAACGCGTTGTCGCCAATGCCCTGCGTCAGATCGCCGAGTCCGCCAGCCAGCATTTGAATGAACGCATCGGCGAAGCCATTGCGCGCGCCCAACCACGCCTAGCTGTTACCGCATGAAAACCACGGCCAAGAAATTCCGGAATCCGCGCGCGAAGAATGACTTCAAGGGCCGCAGTTGCTCGATTGCCGCCGTCGGCTCCTACGTGCCCGACCGCGTGCTCTGCAATGCCGATCTCGAGAAGCTGGTGGACACCACAGATGAATGGATTGTTTCCCGCACCGGCATTCGCGAGCGCCGCATCGCCGCTGCTGACGAGTACACCTCCGACCTCGCAACGAAGGCCGCCCTCATCGCCATGGAGCGGGGCAACATCAAGCCGGAGCAGATTGATTTGATCATCGTCGCCACCATCACGCCGGACATGCCCTTCCCCGCGACCGCGTGTCTCGTACAACAAAAGATTGGCGCGCACCGCGCCGCCGCGTTCGACATCGAAGCCGCGTGCTCCGGTTTTATCTTCGCGCTGGAAATCGGCCAGCAATTCGTGATGTCGCACACCTACGAAACGGTACTGGTGATTGGCGCGGAAAAACTTTCTTCGATCATTAACTGGAAGGATCGCAACACCTGCGTGCTCTTCGGCGATGGCGCGGGCGCGGCCATTCTGCAGAACCGTCCTAACACGCACGGCCTGCTCACCGCCTGCATGGGCGCCGATGGATCGAAGGCGGATCTACTTTCACTTCCCGGCGGCGGCAGTCGCTGCCCGGCAACTCCTCAATCACTCGCCGACGGCATGCATTTCCTGCGCATGGACGGCAAAGAGACTTTCAAGAGCGCCGTGAACGCCATGTATTCCGCGGCGGAAGAAGCGATGCGCCGCTGTGAAATCGATATCACTCAAATCAAATGTCTTATCCCCCACCAGGCGAACCGGCGCATCATCGACGCGGTCGGCGAGCGGCTCGGCGCCAAGCCCGATCAAATATTCGTGAACCTGCACAAGTACGGCAACACCTCGGCGGCGTCAGTCGCGATCGCTCTCGATGAAGCCGTGTCGTCCGGGAAATTTCAGCGCGGCGACTTGATCCTTCTCTTGGTTTTCGGCGCCGGACTCACGTGGGGAGCCGCAGTGATCGAATGGTAATTTGCCCGATGGAATAGTTGAAAATTTCCTGAGGCCGGTTCGTTGACGGAGTGACTAACAATGCTAGATTCCACGGCATGAGCGCCAGCAAAACCAGATCTGACCTTCTCCAACCGCTAACCGTTCAATCTTCGGCTACGGTTCTAAACCTTCACCCAACTGCTTTCCGCATTCGCAAGAGCGGGATCGAGTTTCAGTCCGCCAGCGAAGTTGCGACGTGGACGGAGATGACGGTTGAGTTGCAACTTCCCGGCACCCGTTCGTTTAGTTGCACCGGTGTTGTGGTCGCCTGCAAAGGCAACCGGCACGCCGGCTACAACGTCTCGCTCGTCTTCACCGGCATCTCGAAGCAGGCGCAGGAGCGTCTGAACGATTTTTCTTCTATCGCGGCGATTTCTCTGCGCGTTTAATGTCCTCGCATGGAAGTTTTTACGCGGATACTCAAGGCGGCCGTTGACGCGCACGCCTCGGACATTCACATCAAAGTCGGCGGCCCGGTGATTCTCCGGATCAGCCGGCAGTTGGTCGCCATCGAAGCGCCGCTTCCCACCGTCGAATGGGCGGACAATGTGGTGCAGCACATCATCCCGCACCACATGAAGAAACACTTCGATGAAGCGCGCGAGGCAGACTTCTCCTACGTGCTGCCGGGCACCGGACGCTTCCGCACCAACGTGTTTCAACAGCGCGGCGAAATCGCGATCTCGATGCGCTACGTCAAGGCGACGGTCCCTGATTTCGAATCGCTGGGACTGCCCCCGATTCTGAAAACGATCGCGGAAGCGCCGCGCGGGATTGTTCTACTCGCCGGCACGACTGGCTCGGGCAAATCGACGTCGCTGGCGGCGATGATCGAACACATCAATAACAATTTCCGAAGACACATCGTCACGATGGAAGACCCCATCGAATATGTGTTCGAGGACAATCAGTCGGTCATTGAGCAACGCGAAGTCGGCCTCGACACCGAATCGTTTTACACCGGCCTGCGCGCCGCGCTCCGGCAGGACCCGGACGTTATCATGATCGGGGAGATGCGCGACGCGACCACCTTTGCCGCGGCGATCAGCGCGGCCGACACCGGGCACCTCGTGCTCTCGACCGTCCACACCACCAATGCGTCGCAGTCCATTGGGCGCATTCTGGATTTCTTCAAAGCGGATGAACGCGAACAAGTGCGCCGGCAACTCGCTGGAGCACTGCGCGCCGTCGTCTGCCAGCGCATGGTCCCGACGCTTGATGGCAAAGTGGCGCCCGCATGCGAAATCCTGCTCAACACGCCCGTCGTCAAAAAAATGCTCGAAGAAAATCGCCTCGATAAACTCGCCGCCGCCATCGAAACCGGCCACGACGATGGGATGCAGGACTTCAACGGAGCGGTGCTGGAACTTTACAACGCGGGCCGCATCTCCAAGGAAGAAGCGATGGCCAAGGCCAGCAACGCCGCCGCGCTCGAGATGAATCTCAAGGGCATCTTCCTCACGCAAGGCAGCAGGATTCTGGGCTGAGGCGAAGGATTTTTGGGGCGACGCACTTGTTCACACCCGGCGTGCGGATGCTATCCAAAACACGTTTCGACGCTTTCCCTCATTACTCAATCCGCTAACGTGCGCGCGTCATGAACAAGGTTCGCGTGGGAATCATCGGGATGGGCAACATCGGCAAACATCACGCCGGTTATTTGCTCGAGGGAAAAGTTTCGCGCTGTGAACTCGTCGCGATCGCCAGCACGTCGCCGCAGAAACTCGAAAGCTACAAGACCAAGGGACTGAAGATTTTTGGCAGCGCCGAGGAACTCATTTCCTCCAAGACATGCGACGCCGTCATCATTGCCACGCCGCACTACCAGCACACCACACTCGGCATCGCGGCGCTCGAAGCAGGTTTGCACGTGATGGTGGAGAAGCCGATCTCGGCGCACAAAGCGGACGCGGAGCGGCTGATCGCAGTGGCGAAACAACATCCGAACCAAGTGTTCGCCGCGATGTTTCAGCTTCGTGTCGAACCGCGTTACGCGAAGATCAAAAAGCTGATCGAGTCCGGCGAACTCGGAACGATCGTGCGCATCAATTGGATCATCACCGACTGGTATCGCACCGAGGCCTACTACGCGTGCGGCGGCTGGCGCGCGACGTGGAAGGGCGAAGGCGGCGGCGTGCTGCTGAACCAATGCCTGCACCAGCTCGACGTGCTGCAATGGCTCGTCGGCATGCCGTCACGCGTGCGCGGCTTCGGCCAGCTCGGGCGTTTTCACAACATTGAAGTCGAGGACAACGTCACCGCATATCTTGAATGGGCCAATGGCATCCAAGGCGTGTTCATCACGAGCACGGGCGAAGCGCCGGGGACGAACCGTTTCGAAATCGTTGGCACGCGCGGCAAGCTCGTGCTGGAAAACAACAAACTGCACTTCACGCGCAACGAAACGGACATGGCTGAATTCAGCAAAGTGGCGAAGAGTGGTTTCTCGAAACCCGACGCGTGGAACTGCGAAATCCCCTTCGACAACGCGCTGAACGCTCACGCCATTCTGATGCAGAATTTCGTCAATGCCGTTCTCGACGGCGAGCCGCTCATCGCGCCCGGCGAAGAAGGACTTGGTTCTGTCGAACTGGCCAACGTGATTCTCTATTCCTCCCTGATTGACGAAGCTGTCCGTTTGCCGATGGACAGCACGTCCTTTGAAATCAAACTTCAGGAACTCATCGCCGGCTCGAAGTTGCAAAAGAAAGTCGTCGAGATCGCGAACGACGATTTCACGAAGTCGTTTCACCGGTAAGATGAACCAGTCCTTCGCCGATGGCGCGCCCGCGTTCAGTTCGAAGCGAGGTTCCCGGCGGAACTCACCTTCACGTCGAACACTCCGGTCAGCACTTTGCCGTTGATTTTTACCTGCACCCAAAGGCGGTAGGCGCCGGGCTTCGGAAACGCGTAGGGAAAGGAAAGCAAATCGTGCGAGGTGTTCGCGTTCGGATCGAGCACCGGCAGTTTGCAAATTGGCTCGCCCTTGGGGGCGCCGATTTTCATTGGAGCTTTTCCGTCGGCTCGCAGCTCGAACAACTGTTGCGCCGCCATCGAAAACGATCCGCTCGGGTGCAGGTGCGTGAACACCGCGCCGTCTTCGCGCCGCACGATCAGATGCCCGCCCATGCCCATGAAATGTTCGAGCCTCGCGGGCCGGCGCAAGCCATCACGCACGATCACTCGGAGCGTCGTATCGCGGTTCTCGATTAGCGGCGCATCGGCGACCAGTTCCATCTCGTAGCCCGCCACACGATTGGTTTGCTTGAGTCCGCTGGAAATCGAACCAAGTGGTTCGGCGATTCGCCATCCATCATCGGAATCTATCGCCAACTTTCCCGTGCCCGCGGAAATTTCCGGCGCGGGCAATTGCACCGTCGCCGTCAGCGTATCCGAGAAACCAGTTTCGTAAGTGACGTCGGCGTAAATGCGATAGCTGCCTCCCGGAAGTTCGGGCAGCGGCGTCTCGAATGTTTTCCAATCGCGCTTCACCGGGTGCAGATGCGCAAACACTTCCATACCCGGCACGCGCACGAGGAATAGGTGCATCAGCTTGCCGTGCTCCGGCACCAGCGGCCCGTTGTTCCGCGCCGGACTGATGCTGCGCACGACGGTCAGGATCGGCTGGCCTGCTTCAATGCGGACGCGCGCAGTGGCTTCGACCGGGTGATACAAACGATTATTTCGATAGTCATTGGCTTCGACGTTCCACCACTTGTGGCCGAACCAGAGCAAGGTCGTAATGACGGCGGCGCTCAAGACGACAGTGCCGCGCGCGAACCAACGCCGCTTCGATGACGCCGCGACACCGGCTGGCAAAATACTTTCGCGCACCGCCGCGCCCGCGATGCTCACCGCGAGCGCGACCAGCAACACCCCGATGATCGCGAGAACGCCGCCGAGGGCGGGCGACATTCCCAGCACACGAGTGGCGACCGCATTCACCGGCACGAGCACTTTGCCGACGCCAGCGTCGCCGTTCACTTCGACTTCCACACTCTGCGCGCCGTCTTTCATGAACCAGAGTTCGCCGCTGAACAGGTTGGTTTCCCCGCGCACGGGTTTCGCGTTGTCCGGGGGAGGCGCGCCTTTGCGGCTGGTTTTCCAGTGCATCGGCAACACCGTGACGCGATGCGCGCCGTTGGTATTGACGCGCACGGAAATTTCGGCAAGTCCGGGAATCACGCCGGGCGGGCGGACCACGACGCGCACGGGATACGGCCCGGCATTGCCTTCGAAGAAAACATTTTGATCGCCGATGTGGGCGTCGGCGATTTGAACGCCGAAAACCAGCAACGCGATGCAGGCCAGGCGCCGCAAAGGAAACTTCATCGGCGCACCTTCGCCATCCAGTTGCCCAGCGTGAGTCCAAGTCCCGACGCCACGACGCAGCACACGAACGCGATGCCAAAAGTGCGCGCGACGGCGGGTGCGTGATCTTTCGGGTCAGTGACGCTCCAGAATTGGTTACGCCACGGTCCCAGCGTTTCGCCGTAGCCCCAATGACGATCGGCGGCGAAGAACCAGTTGTGCGCCTGATCACTCAGGAGAAATTTCGAGAAGTGCCATTGCGTGAGGGAGAACAACGCAACAAACGCGACCGAGCAGAGAAATACGGTGAGAATATCCCGGAGCCAACCGCGGCCTTGTCCAATGGCATTGCGGATCAAATCGATGGCGAAGGCCGGCACCACCAGGAGCATCGGGAACGGCAACGGTACGAAATGATCGACGCGATTATTGATGGGGCCGAGTTTGGGTTGTCCTTCGAAAAGCGGCAGTGCCCAGGCCATGCCGGCGAAGATCAGCATGTAAACCAGCCCGATGAGTGTGGCGCCCCAGCGAAACTTGGACGCACGCGAAAGCCCTACCAGATAGAACGGATACGTCGCGGCTGACCAGGTGTAGAACTGTGCGGTGTGTTGATCGTTGGGGAAACTCATCTCGGTGAGAAACACGGCGGCCATGGCCAGCAGCACCCCAGCGCCGTAGATGTAGAACCAACTGCCAGCGATCTTGCTCTCTTTGCTCCACGTAGCGCAGCTGTCCTCGACTGCGGGTGCGGGCGGCGTCTCGCCGCCAGGACCAACGACGAGCGGGACGCTCGCCGAACCCGCAGTCGAGACGCCCGCCCTACGCCATGCACAAGTTTTTAGTTCGTTGGCGAAATTATTCTGCTCGCGCAAGACCAGCAGCAGACAACCACCGACCACGGACCACATGCCGAGCGCAAGCACGGCGTGCGGAGGGCTGATGATTTTGACATCGAGCCCGTAGGCATCATGCCACCAGTTGTCGAAGGGCGCGGACACAAGCATGGCGAGGCAACCCCAGATCGTGACCCAGGCGCCGAGCGGCGCGCGAAATCCCCACAGCTTGACCGCGGCCGCTTTTTCCTCAGGCGTGCCGAAAAACGTCGTGCGCAGGACGAGCCAGCCGGCCGTGAAACCGCCTAGGAGCCCGCCCAGTTGAATCGCGAGATGCGCCGGCGTCCAGAACGTGTCGCGACCTATGGTGCGATGCCACGAGATGTCCCAAAGAATGCCGATGACGATTCCCGTCGCGCCGAACATGACGACGCGGCTGATCCATGCGGGACACCGAACCGCGTCGGGAGAACGAGACGTGATGTCAGAGGTCACAGCCAGTGTTTGCATAGCTTGATAAATCCAGGACGAGAATAGAGCAGACGACGCCGCGAGCAATGCCTTTGCTGAGTGAGATGTGACCGACCAGGAGGATGCAACCCGCCCTTGAAGACTGAGCCTGCATTGCTCACCGATTACTGAGCATCGTGGCGTGCAGAGATCTGAATCGTTCCGCCTAAGCAGAAGAATTTTTAGCAACAGTGCCCAGCGCCGACCGCCGGCCGTTGCCGCGGGCCGGGCGTTCGGGCGCGGAGTTCAGCCGTCGCCATTCACTGGGCGTCACGCCGAACCTCTTCTTGAACATCATGTTGAAAAATCCCAAGTGCCGGTAGCCGCTGTCATACGCCACGGTGATGATCTTCTCGTCCGTCTCGGCCAGGAGTTGCCGCGCCTTCTCCAAACGCAGTTCTGTCTGCTTGGCGCGGATCGATGTCTTGAATTGCTTGCGAAACATCCGCCGGAAATGGCGCAAGCTGCATCCGCACATCTCCGCCAGTTTCTCCGAGGAATAATTCACGAGGTCATCGTCCGGGATGCGCGTGATCATTTCCTCGAAGCGCAACAGCGTCGTGGCCACGTTGCCCCGAGCCACCGGTGCGCTCGGCACTGCGTCGCCAAAGATCAGCGCCACCAGGTGCAGGATCCGGCACCGCGAAAAGAAGCTGCGCCGCCGTGCCGCGCTCTGCGCCAGTTCGGCAAATTCCTTCGCCACCGGATCGCTGGCGGGAATGATCCGCGTCTGGCTCATTTGCGCGAAAGCATCGAGCGAGAGGCGTTCGGAGAGCGACATCAAGCCCACCAGATGTTCGGGGCGAAAATAAAAGAAGTGGACTTGGGCCGCGCTGATCTGGCTGGCACGCAGCACACCTTCGACGCTGGGGCCGATGACGAGCACGTCACCGGTTTTGAGATCGCGCACGTCGGCACGGGCGATCCAGTAAAAGGCGCCCTTGCTGATAAGCACGATTTTCCAGCCAGGCGAGGAGTCCCTCCATTCCGAGCCGGGCGCCAGTTCACACTCGTTGATGAACAGATGAGTCAAGAGCTTCACGTACGGGACGGATTCTTAGCCTCACTCGTTACGATTGAATGGCGGTTCGGCGACGAAGGGGTCAAGAAGCGCGCCGAGGTTTTTCAGCCGCCAATTTCCGCGCAACATGCAGGCCTCAAGCCCCATCAATTCTTCCGCACGCTGGTCCGCTCTTTCAGCCAATCAAAATCCGTCGGCGACGAAGCCGGGAACGTCCCGCTGCCCGCGCCCTGTTCTCGTCGGGTTTCGCCAAGCGACCATCGATGATTCTCAATGTGGCCATCAGCGAAGGAGAGGTTCGCTCCGCCATTGTGATACGAACCCGGCAGGTTTCCCCACACGTAATCTTCCCAGCGGTTCATAAAAAAGCCGTCGTTAATCGTGTCGGGATGTTCATCGAGAAAGACATAGATGTTCGCCGGGTTCGGCATGTCCGCCAGCCGGAAGAACTGCACGAACTGCGGATTGAACTTGTTGGTCAGTTCACCGGGATCGCCGACCAATGAGTTCATCGACACGCTGCGAATGCGCGGGCCATTTTCAGCAATGGATTTGTCGGATGGACATTTAAAGACTGCGGTCGCGTCACCGCCGTCGCTGGTCGGCCAATCCTGTATGTTGTTCACCCAGTTCTCGCGACGCGACAGTGTTTCCTGAATGCCGTGATTGTTGACGAGGAAATCATCGTGTTCATCCGCGTAGATCTGCCACGCAAGCGTGAGTTGCCGAATGTTATTAACGCAGGCGATCCGCTGCGCTTGCGCTTTGCTGCTGGCCAACGATGGCAAAAGCAAAGCGATCAGGACCGCGATAACGGCGATGACCACGAGCACTTCGACCAGAGTGAAGCCGCGGCGGAGTTCTCGGCGCAATCGCATGGCGGGATTCTCGCCAGGACGCGGTATCATTCCAGTCTTTCGTAATAGCGCGGTGCTGCTTCCCCTTGGACAAGGCGCACAAAAGCCATCAACAATAACTCTAATGGCGCCGATGCGGACCATTGATTTCAACGGATTATCAGGCGTTTCACTGCGCCGCCCCAGTAGAATCACGCGGCAAACGAAGTGCTAAGTGAAACCGTTTTGTTGCTTGCGTTAGCAAACCCACGGTCACGTCTGGCCCCCACGTGGATTGTCACGGTGTTGGTCATCGGGCTGGTATTGTCGCTGACGCTGTTTCTCTTCGTGCGCGGTTCGGAGCAACGGGAACGTGAAGCACTGCTCGTGGCCGCCGTCCGTGAGCAAGTGGAGAAACTGGAGGTGACCATGCTGCGTTCGATGGAGGTGCTCCACTCGATCGCGGCGCTACGCCAGCTCCACGAGAACCTCGGCCGCGAAGAATTTCGTGCGTTCGTGGAACAGGCGCTGGCTCGCCAGCCGGAACTTCAAGCTCTCTCCTGGAATCCCTTGGTGCCCGCGGCGCAACGCGCTAAATTCGAGACGGCGGCAACTGCGGAAAGCAGCACCAACTTCACCTTCCGCGAAGAAGATCAGCCCGGTCATCTGGTGCGGGAGCGCGAGCGGGACTCGTACGTTCCGGTCTTTTTCATCGAGCCACTTCAGCGCAATGCCAGCGCGCTCGGCTACGATCTCAATTCCGATCCGACACGCCGCCGTTCTCTAGAGCAAGCGCGCGACAGCGGCGAAATGGTGGCCACGGCGCCCATCCGGCTCACGCAAGCAGGCGAGGATGAAAAAGGATTTCTGGTGCTGTTGCCCGTGTACCGCGGCGGCCTTCCCGCCAGCATCGCTGAGCGGCGCGTACAGTTGGATGGCTTTGCCGTCGCGGTCTTTCGCATGGCTGAACTGGTCAGGCGATCCTTTCAGGATCTGCACGCCAAGGGGATTGAAGTGGTCCTCTTCGATCAATCCCCTGACGGCGAAAAACTTTTCTCCAATGTTGCCGGAAGCGTGAACGCAACGCCGGAAGCAGCGCACGCTGTCACCTTGTTGAATGTCGCCAATCGAAAGTGGACCGTCCGCTTCACGCCCAGTCCGAAGTTTTTCGCGTCGCAGGCTGCAAGCCAGTCCTGGCTCGTGCTGCTGGGCGGATTTGCCTTCACTCTCGTAACCACTGGCTATCTCTACAATGGCTGGCGGCGAACCTGCGAAGTGGCGGCCGCCAACGCCGCGCTGCAAAAGGAAATCGTGATTCGCCGGCAAGCCGAAGCCACGGCCGCTGCCGCGAACGGCGCGAAGTCCGACTTCCTTGCCAGCATGAGCCACGAAATTCGCACTCCGCTCAACGCCATTCTCGGCTATGCGCAGCTCTTGCAACGCGACCCGCATCTTCTCGCCGAGCAGCGCGATGGGGTGCGCGGCATTTATGAGAGCGGCCATCATTTGCTCGGACTAATCAACGAAGTCTTGGACCTTGCCAAGATCGAAGCCGGGCGCATGGATTTGAACGAAACAGATTTCGATCTGGGCACACTTGGCCGGGGTTTGATGACCACCTTCAAGCCATTGTGCGCGCAAAAGAAAATCGGGTTCCGCATCGAAGCGGCAACACGCCGCGTGCGCGGCGACGAAGGCAAGCTGCGGCAGGTGTTGATCAATCTGCTCGGCAACGCCGTGAAATTCACGAACGCGGGCGAGGTCTATCTCCGATTCGTACCGGCGGCAGAAGGCCATTGGTTGTTCGAAGTCATCGACACGGGACTCGGAATTCCGGAAGCGGAGCAAGCGGACATCTTCAAACCGTTTCACCAGGGCACGGGCACGGCGCACCAGGGCGGCACTGGATTGGGCTTGGCCATCGCGCAACGCCAAGTGGAACTGCTGGGAGGCAAGCTCGAGTTGCAATCCGAACGCGGCATCGGCTCGCGCTTTGTTTTCACCATCCCGCTGGCTGCCGCTCAAGACGAGGAACACGAAACAGATTCTGAAATCGTTCACCGCGGCGTGTCATTCCAATACTCCGGCGCCACTCACGACGGAGAACCAACGATCGAGCATCCATTGGATCGAATTACTCTCCCCGAAAATTTGTGCGTGCGACTCATGGTCGCCGCGGAACTTCACAGTACCACCACGCTCAAGATCGCGTTGCAGGAACTTCGCCAGCACGGTCCCCAGGCCCAGCAACTCGCGGAACAGATTCGCCTCCTCATGCGCAGCTACGACATGGAAGCCATTCAACACCTGCTCGCACGCGTAGCCATTCCCAGCGACAACCCCCGACATGGAAATCACGACGTCCAGCAATCGCCTGCGTGAAAAGATCCTGCTGGTGGACGACGTGGCCGCGAACCTCGTCGTCCTCACGGCTGCGTTGGAACCAGAAGGTTATGAAATCCTGGCGGCGCCCAATGCTGCGCTGGCATTGAAAGTCGCTGCCAAAGCGCAGCCTGACTTAATCCTGCTGGACGTGATGATGCCCGAAGTGGATGGGCTTGAAGCGTGCCGGCGCTTAAAACAGGACGAATCCACTCACCACATCCCGGTTATCTTCATCACAGCACGGAGCGACATGGCTGGCGTCGTCGAGGGGTTCCGCGCGGGCGGCGTGGATTACATCGTAAAGCCGTTTCAAGCCGAGGAAGTGCTAAGCCGCGTGGCCACGCATCTTCGCATCAGCCGGCTGACGCACGAACTGATTGACAAGAATCGTGCGCTCGAAACGCGGACCGCGGAGTTAACGGCAGAGATCGATCGCCGTCGCAGCGCTGAGACCGCGTTAGAGGACGCCGACGGAAAGCTCTCCGCGATCTCCGACCTCGAGGCGAATCGTTGGAATCTCGCCGGCCTCATTGGCGAGAGCGCCGAAACGCAAGAGACCGCGCAGGACATTCGGCGCCTCCATTCGTTTCCCAATACCAGCGTGCTCATCACGGGTGAGAGCGGGACCGGCAAAGAGTTGATCGCGCGCGCGGTTCACTTCGGCAGCGCCCGGGCACGCGGGCCGTTCGTGCCGGTGAACTGCGTCGCCATTCCCTCGGAACTTGCGGAGTCGATGCTCTTCGGTCATCTCAAAGGCGCGTTCACTGGGGCTACCACCGATCGCAAAGGCTGGTTCGAACTTGCGGACGGCGGGACTCTTTTCCTCGACGAGATCGGCGACATGCCCGCGTCGTTGCAGGTGAAACTGCTGCGCGTGCTGGAAGATGGCTGCGTCACATCCGTCGGCGCATCGCAGCCGCGCAAGGTCGATGTGCGCATCATCGCCGCCACGAACGCAGACCTCGAAGCGCGCATAGCCGCGGGATCGTTCCGGCAGGATTTGTATTTCCGACTGGCGCGCTACGTTATCGGCACCACACCACTGCGCGAGCGCATTACGGATGTTCCCCTGCTCGCCACGCATTTCGTGCAAACGCTGGCCCCGGAACTGGGATTGAAACCGCCTTCGTTGAGTGCCACAGCGCTCGCGCAACTTCAGACCTACAGCTTTCCCGGCAACATTCGTGAGTTGAAGAACATCATCGAGCGCGCCTTGATCGAGAGTGGCGGCAAGACGATTCAGCCGGAGCACTTGCGCCTGCTGCATCGAACGGCGGCGACGGAGGCAAACAATTCCAAGACAACGAAACCGAAGGTCATTTCAGCGTTGCCCCTCAATCTCGCGGATGCCGAAGACGTTTTGATCCAACGCGCGCTCCAGGAAACCGGTGGCAACATTGCCGATGCGGCGCGCCTGCTCGGTGTTCATCGCACGCGCATTTACCGAAAGCTGGCGCAGGAAGAAGCGACCGTGCGTGATTGAGTGTTCCACGTGTTTCACCCACGACGTTTGAAACAGCGTCACGCCGAAGACTTTGAACCGGCAATCTCAGAAACCACGGCAAACAAAAGGAAACTGGATGGTTCGACCGAGTGGCACAGCGGCGGCTAAGCGAAAGCGTCCGTGACAACGTGAGTCACTCAACAAAAGGAACCCTTTGAAACCTGAAACCTCTGCTGACCGAAAAACGAACCCCAAGATTTCCCTCACATCCGGCGCGCTCGGTGTCGCGTTGGCGGTGACTGTGTCGCTGGCCACCGGCATCGGGCGCGCTGCGGAAGCGGAAGCCGCGACACCGCCGCCTCCCCCGCCCTCGCGCGTTCATGCGCTGCTCAATTTCGAGTTCTCCGACAAATATCTCACGCCACGCGGCATGATCGTTCACGACGACGGCTTCACGTTTCAGCAACTCGCGCTGGGTTTCGCCAACGTTTACCAGGGCGAGAAGTTCCTCAACGACGTCACGCTCGTTGGCGGTGTGTGGAATGACTTCTCCAGTGACGGCGTTTCCGTCCACGCGCCCTTCGGCAGCAAGCCCAAGACACACTGGGTCGAGATCGATCCCATCGCGGGCATCTCGGCGAAGTTCGCGAAGAACTTTCAGTTGGATGTCACCTACACGGCGTTCAACATGCAGATCCTCGACATCGGAACGTCGCAGCATCTCGAGACGAAGTTGGGCTACGACGACACTTCGTTGCTCGGGGCCTTCGCGCTGCATCCTTACTTTCTCTATTGGCAGGAACTCGACGGAAAAGCCACGGCGGCGCAAGTGCCTTACATCGTGTTTGCCGGACAGCCGGGACCGGATTCGAGCTACTACTTCGAGTTCGGCATCGCGCCCTCCTACACCTGCAAAAAGATCGGCCTGAAACTGGAAGCGCCGTGTCGCGTACTGTTGCCCAACGAAGATTTCTACGGCGAATTCTACGATGATGCCTCGGCCGTCGGCCTCTTCGAACTTGGGTTGAAGGCGAGCATGCCCATGAACTTCATGCCGCAGGGCTACGGCCATTGGAGTTTTCACGTCGGGTTCAAATACATGAACTTCGTCGATGAAAACCTGCGAGGCATGCAGCAGTTCAACGCGCCCGGCAAAAGCGTGAACGACACCACGCAGGTCTTCGCCGGCATCTCAACCTTCTTCTGATCACAACCCGAACCCCACGAAAACATGAAAGCGAACTCGAACGTGAAGGTGGATGCGGAACCTTACACGTTCGAGTTCGTGCCCGAGACGTGCGCGCTGCTGATCATTGACATGCAGCGCGATTTTCTCGAGCCGGGCGGCTTCGGCGAAATGCTCGGCAACGATGTGTCGCAATTACGCCGCACCATCGAGCCAAACAAAAAACTGCTCGCGGCCTGGCGCGGGAAAGGACTTCAGGTCCTGCACACGCGCGAAGGCCATCGGCCTGATCTCACTGATTTGCCCGCCGCGAAAAAAGTTCGTGGCCGCAGCAAGACATGCATCGGCGACGCCGGGCCGATGGGCCGCATCCTCGTGCGCGGAGAAGCAGGGCACGACATCATCCCGGAGCTTTACCCGCTGCCGACGGAGCCGGTGATCGACAAGCCCGGCAAAGGCGCGTTCTTCGCGACCGACCTGCACGCCATTTTACAAAACCGCGGCATCAAGCAACTCATCGTCACCGGCGTCACGACAGAAGTGTGCGTCAACACCACGGTCCGCGAAGCGAACGATCGCGGTTATGACTGTCTCGTGCCAGAGGACTGCGTCGGCTCTTACTTTCCCGAATTCCAAATGATGGGCCTGAAAATGATCAAGGCCCAGGGCGGCATCTTCGGCTGGGTGTCGCACTCCGGCAAAATTCTCGCTGCCATCAAATGAACGCCGATCTCACCAGAGGAGCGCGGTCGGGTCTGAAAGACCAGCCGCAGTACCCAATCGTAAACGAACTTCGTGTTCCTGAACATGCTGCCGACGCTGCTGCGCACACAGCCGTGCTCCGTCCGTTCCAACTCACACTGCCCCTTCACTCAACGCCCACTCAAAACCATCAAACCTGAACCACTATGACCACCACCGATAAACCAAAACTCTGGGTGCCCGGAGACTGGAACGCGTTCTTCGGATTCGGCACCAACATCCTCGTCAATCTCCTCACCCTGACCGCGCTGCTGCGCTTCGTGCTGAAGATGCCCGATGAAATTGTGTTCGGGAAAATTCTCCCCGCCACCGGGTTGATGCTCTGCCTGTCCACGGTTTACTACGCGTGGCTGGCCTACAAGCTGGCGAAGAAAACGGGGCGAACGGATGTCTGCGCGCTGCCATCCGGCATCAGCGTGCCGCACATGTTCGTGGTCACCTTCGTGATCATGTTGCCGATCACGCTGAAGACGGGTGATCCGATTAAGGGTTGGGAAGCGGGTCTCACCTGGGTGTTCATTCAAAGCTTTGTGCTGATGATTGGCGGCTTCATTGGCCCCATCATCCGGAAGATCACGCCGCGCGCCGCGCTGCTGGGCACGCTCGCGGGCGTTTCGGTGACCTTCATCTCCATGCGCCCCGCGTTGGAAATGTTCATGACGCCGGTCATCGGCCTGACCTGTTTCGCGATCATTCTCCTGAGCTGGTTCGGCGGCGTGAAGTATCGCGGTTGTCCGGCGGGACTCGTCGCCATCGGCGTCGGCGCCGTCATCGCGTGGGGTTCGAATGCCTTTGGTTTCAACTTTGGTGGCATGAGCCTCAAGGGCCTGACGGACTCGGTGAGCAACTTTGGCTTTCACATCCCGCTGCCCGTTTTCGGTCACGTCTTTGGCGGATTCGAATTTCTCGGAATTCTCTTAATCACGGCGATCCCGTTCGGCATCTACGATTTGGTCGAAGCCATCGACAACGTGGAGAGCGCCGAAGTCGCGGGCGACAGTTATCCAACCACGCGCGTGCTGACGGCCGACGGCGTCGTGAGCTTGATTGGCTGCATGATGGGCAACCCGTTCATCAACGCCGTTTATATCGGCCACCCCGGCTGGAAGGCGATGGGCGGACGCATCGGTTATTCGGCCGCGACCGGCTTCATGGTGATTCTGCTCTGCTGGTTCGGCACGATCTCGGTGATGCTCGCGCTCATTCCGACCGTGGCCATTCTCCCCATTCTGCTCTACATCGGCATGTTGATCGGCTCGCAAGCGTTCCAGGAAACACCGAAGAGTCACGCGCCCGCGGTTGTGTTGTCGCTCGTGCCGCACATGGCCGCTTGGGGCATCGTGCTGATCAACGGCGCGCTCGCAGCGGCGGGAACAATCGTTCCTGCTCTCAGCCCGGACCAATTGGCAGCGCTCGTCGGCAATATGAAGAACGAAGGTGTGTTCTACAACGGCCTGCACGTGCTGGGCGGCGGTTCAATTCTCGGCGGGCTGGTGCTGGGCGCCATCGCGGCCTTCATCATCGATCGAAAATTCAAGAACGCCGCAGGCTTCGCGCTCGGCGGTGCCGTGCTCACATTCTTTGGCTTCATGCACGGCGAGCGCATCGGCTTCGCGCAGACGCCCATCGTCGCGGTGAGTTATCTAATCGTTTCCGCGGTACTCATCGGCTGCGCGAAGTTCGCGGTGGTCGCGCCGAAACCGGCGGAGATCGTCGATGTGCATGGCGCCGCGGAAGCTGTTTGAGGTTTCCACACCAGCGAACTCATGACGCGCCACGTCGAAGCGGACCCGTATCCCTGGCCTTACAATGGAGACCTGCGGCCCGAAAACACCGTCGTGCTGGTCATCGACATGCAGACGGACTTCTGCGGCCCCGGCGGGTACGTGGACAAGATGGGTTACGACCTTTCGCTCACGCGCGCGCCGATCGGGCCGATTCAACGTGTGCTCGCCGCCGTCCGCACGAAGGGTTTTCACGTGATGCACACACGCGAAGGTCATCGGCCGGATCTCTCCGATCTGCCGCAGAACAAACGCTGGCGCAGCCGTCGCATCGGCGCGGGCATCGGCGATCCAGGACCGTGCGGCAAGATCTTGATTCGTGAAGAACCAGGCTGGGAAATCGTTCCCGAGCTGAAGCCTTTGCTCGGCGAAGCGATCATCGACAAGCCGGGGAAAGGTTCCTTCTACGCGACAGACCTCGACATGTTGCTGCGGCAAAAGGGAATTCAGAACATCGCGCTGGCCGGCATCACAACCGATGTGTGCGTCCACACCACGATGCGCGAGGCGAACGACCGCGGCTACGAATGCCTGATGCTTTCCGACTGCACGGGCGCGACCGATCACGGTAACTATCTCGCCGCTCTGAAAATGATCAAAATGCAGGGCGGAGTTTTTGGGGCCGTGGCTGACTCGACGGAGTTCATTAAAGCGATCGAGATCTGATTCAAAATGCCCACGCGTCATCATTTCCCAGCTTCATCCTTCAACCATGTCTTGTTCTCGACGGTTTCGTTTGCTGAGCTTGCGGCATGATCAATTCTCCGCCCGGTCCTTCGGCCTCCGCTGCATCGCTCACTTCGAAGCCGCTGTTGGTGCCCGGCCAACCGTTGATTCTCCCAGAGCTTATGTCCTTGGCAACGCGCCCGGATCTGGAGTGGGAATTTTTTCGAGCGGGCGTGGATCGCTGCTGGCTCTACCGCGCCACGGCCGAAGGACCCGCCGCGGTGCTGATTCGCTTCCAACCCGGCGGCCGCGTGCCGTTGCACGAGCACGTGGGTTACGAACACATTTTTGTTTTGTCCGGAGCGCAACAGGATGAAAACGGCAACGCCGAAGCCGGAACACTCGTGGTGAATCCTCCAGGCACTCGCCACAGCGTGATCAGCAAGGACGGATGCGTCGTTCTCGTGATCTACGAGAAGCCCGTGAAGTTCATCGAAGGATTTTGATCGGATGATGAACTAAACATGAGCGCGCCCTCACCAGTTCTGCTCGCCGTCAACGGCACCCTCATGCGCGGGTTGGAATTGAATCCGAATCTCCTCGAAGTCGGCGCGACGTTCGTCCGCGAAGCGAAGACCGAGCCGCGCTACCGGCTCTGGTCCATCCGCGATCGTCACCCTGGGATGATCCGTTTCACCGAAGGCGGTGTGGCAATCGAAGTGGAAGTGTGGTCCGTGCCTCCGGCGAGTCTGGCCACGATCCTGTTGCGCGAACCGCCCGGGCTAAGCATCGGCAAAGTGCGACTCGATGACGGCGAAGAAGTTCTCGGCGTTTTGGCGGAGCCTGTCCTCTGCGAAGGCTGCCGCGAAATCACCAGCTACAGCGGATGGCGCGCGTACATCGCTCGCTCACGTTCAACAAGCTGAGAAGCGCCGGCACACTGTAGCCACCGCCAAATTCCGCCGACTTGTTGGCGCTCGGAGTTTTTTAAGCTGCCTCTTCACGATCACTTCGAACTTTTCCCGCCTCGTGTGATCACGTTTGCACTGTCGGACTTCTTCCGACGCTCGGCGTCAATCCTTCTGCGCAAACCACGACAGCGCGTTTAGAAACACACACCGAAATTGCGCGATGCTCACTTCGCGACACGCAGTGCTGAAGCGTCCGCACGTGGCGCGGTCATGGATGAAAACGTCATCTCATTTTGAATCGTCTCGCGCATGAACGCGCTTTGATTGTTTCGTTGAAGATCGATCCACGTTCATAACATTTCCGCGCCAGCACCTTTTCATTCGAAACGAACGAGCGTGTGAGCGCAGCGCCGAAACATTCTGCGCTGCATTTCATTTTCGATCACGCCGGTCTCCCGCTGGCATCTGTGATGCTAAATCGAAATCGCGTTCGAACTTTGGAGTCGGGCGCACATGAAGCCCAATCACGTTTCTGAATCTGAACTCTCAAATGAAAACTCTTAAAGCAATCACACGAGTATTAACCACCGGCATTTGCATCTGTCTGATCCTCGCGGCGGGGCCGGCGCACGCCTCGGATTTTCCGACCTCGAAAGTTAACACGACGGGACTCGCGATCACGGACACCGAAGTAACGGTCGGCCAACTTCACTCCGCGACAGGAACGATGGCGATCAGCGAAACGGGATCGATCCAAGCGGAGCAACTTGCGATCGAACAGATCAACGCGATGGGCGGGATCCTCGGGCGCAAAATCAAAATCATCGTCGAGGATGGCGCGAGTGATTGGCCGACGTTCGCGGAGAAAGCGAAGAAGCTGCTCGTGAATGACAAGGTCGCGGCAGTGTTTGGCTGCTGGACTTCCGCGTCGCGCAAGGCGGTGCTACCGGTCTTCGAAAAGGAGAACGGAATGCTCTATTACCCCACGTTTTACGAGGGTTTGGAGCAATCCAAGAACGTGATTTACACGGGCCAGGAAGCGACGCAACAGATTATCGCGGGCCTCGATTGGATCGCGAAGGAGAAGAAAGCGAAGACGTTTTATCTGATCGGCTCCGACTACATCTGGCCGCGAACTTCCAACAAGATTGCGCGCAAGCACATCGAGAATGTGCTGAAGGGCACCGTCGTCGGTGAGGAGTACTACGCGCTCGGCAGCACGAGCTTTGGCTCGTTGATCAACAAGATCAAACTCAAGAAGCCGGACGTTATCTACGCCATCATCGTCGGCGGCAGCAATGTTGCGTTCTACAAGCAGCTCAAGGCGGCGGGCATTACATCAGCGAAACAAACATTGCTCACCATCTCCACGACAGAAGATGAAGTCCTCGGCATTGGCGGTGAGAATCTCGTCGGCTTTTATTCCGCGATGAAATACTTCCAGAGCCTCACCAACGCGAACAACGAGAAGTTCGTTGCAGCCTTCAAAGCGAAGTACGGCAAGAACGCGGTCATCGGTGATGTGACGCAGGCAGCGTATCTCGGTCCGTGGTTGTGGAAAGCGACGGTGGAAAAGGCCGGCAGCTTCGACATCGACAAGGTCGCGGCGGCCTCGCCTGGAATTGAACTCACCACCGCGCCCGAGGGCTACGTGAAGCTGCACGACAATCATCATCTCTGGAGCAAGCTGCGCATCGGCAAGTGGCGCACCGATGGCCAGGCCGATGTGCTTTACGAGTCCGCGCTCATCGAGCCGGACCCGTTCCCCAAGGGTTATCAATGATTTGTTGATGGAATCGAGGCGGCTCGCGTGTGTGGAACGCGGGCCGCCTCAAACGAAAAGGAAAAACAAAATAGCGCGACTGAACTGAACGACGATTATGATGCTGGCTTACACTTCCGCCGAACTGACCTCGATTTTCACAATGCAGAGTTTTGCCGGGCTGAGTCTCTTCAGCGTGCTGCTGCTGATGGCCCTTGGGCTGGCGATTATTTTCGGACAGATGGGCGTCATCAACATGGCCCACGGCGAGTTCATGGCGGCGGGCGCTTACACCGTTTATCTCTGCTCGATGCTGACGGCGAAATTTGCGCCCGCGTTTCAGCCGTACTATTTCCTCGTGGCCATCCTCGCGGCGTTCCTGATTGCCGGCACGCTGGGTTACTTCGTGGAGTGGGGACTCATTCGCTTTCTCTACAAACGTCCGCTCGATACGCTGCTCGCAACGTGGGGATTGAGTCTCATCATGCAGCAAACTTTCCGATCCACGTTCGGCGCGCGCGAAGTGACGCCCACGCTGCCGGATTGGCTGATGGGTTCGTTCAAACCGACCGAGACGATTGATATTCCAATCAATGGCGTGTTCGTAATGGGACTGACGTTGTTCATCACCGCGCTCGTCCTGTTCTTCACTTTCAAGACTCGCGCCGGATTGCGCATGAGGGCGACGGTGCAAAACCGCGTCATGAGTTCCTCAGTCGGCATCAACACGAAGATCGTCGATCGGCTGACGTTCGCGATTGGCTGCGGCATCGCCGGCGTGGCGGGCGCGGCGTTCACGACCATCGGTTCCACCGGGCCAGACAGCGGTTCGCGCTACATCGTGGATACGTTCCTCGTCGTCGTGTTTGGCGGGACCGCGAGTTTGTTGGGAACGATGGCTTCGGCTTTCGGCATCGCGCAGACGCAGTCCATCTCGGAATTTTTTCTCCAGGGCACGATGGGCAAAGTCGCGACGCTGCTCGCCATCGTGATTATTCTGATGATCCGCCCGCAAGGACTATTCGCCAGCAAAGTGCGCCGCGCCTGAAATTCATTTCCGCAGAAACCAACTATGAACAACGTCACAAAACGACTTTTTGGTGGCAAGGAAGGGCTGATTGGAAACCTGATCCTCGCGCTCATCCTGGTCGTCGTGTTGCCGAGCATGCTGGACATCTTTCGGCTCAATCTCGTGGGCAAGTATCTCACCTACGCGTTCGTCGCCGTCGGGCTCGTCATGCTCTGGGGCAACGCGGGGGTGCTGAGCCTGGGGCAAGGTGTCTTCTTCGGACTCGGCGGTTATTGCATGGCGATGTTTCTGAAACTCGAAGCGTCCGACCCGGTGAGCACGAAGATTCAATCCACACCGGGCATTCCGGATTTCATGGATTGGAATCAGATCACGTCACTCCCGGCGTTCTGGGTGCCGTTCAAAAGTTTTCCTTTCGCGACGCTCGCCATTCTCGTTGTGCCCGCGGTGATCGCTTACATCCTTGGCGTCGCGATGTTCAAACGGCGCGTGGGCGGCGTTTACTTTGCCATCATCACACAGGCCATCGCGCTGATTCTTTCGCTGGGCATCGACGGCAACCAGGGCGTGACCGGCGGCCGCAACGGCATCACCGATTTGCGCACGCTGCTCGGCTGGGACATTCGCACCACGCAGTCGCAATACATTCTCTACTTCGGGAGCGTCGCGCTGCTGTTCGGCTGCATCATGATCTCGCGCTGGGTGCTCTCGTCGAAGATGGGCCGCATTCTCAACGCTATGAGCGAGAAGGAAGATCGCGTGCGCTTCTCGGGCTACGATGTTTCCAACTTCAAAATCTTCATCTTCTGCCTGGCCGCCATGATCAGCGCGATTGGCGGCGCCATGTTTGTTCTGCAAGTTGGGTTCATCTCGCCGTCACTGGTCGGCATTGTGCCTTCGATTGAAATGGTCATCTTCGCCGCGGTCGGCGGGAAGAAGTCATTGCTCGGTGCGGTTTACGGCACGTTGCTCGTGAACAGCGGCAAGAGTCTCTTCTCGGAAAACTTTCCGCAACTCTGGCTCTTCGCGATGGGTGGGCTCTTCATCTTTGTGGTCGTGCTGATGCCGAATGGACTCGCTGGTGTTTGGGTCGATTACGGCAAGACATGGCTGGCCGGCGCGAAGAAGCGGTTGATGGAGAAATCGCCCGTCGGCGATGTGAAAGCGGTCGGCGAAGCACCGCAACTTTAATGATGTATGTCATCCAACACTAGTTACCTCCTCGCGATTGAAGACCTGACCGTCTCGTTCGATGGCTTCAAGGCCGTGGACTCGTTGAACCTCTACATCGATCCGAACGAATTGCGCGTCATCATCGGCCCCAATGGCGCGGGCAAGACCACGGTGCTCGACATGATCTGCGGCAAGACGCGCGCGACGAGCGGCAGCATCAAGTTTCACAATCGCGAGATGCTCGGCTTGCCGGAGCATACGATTGTGCGCGCGGGTATTGGGCGCAAATTTCAGACGCCGAGTATTTACGAGAACCTGACTGTTTACGAAAATCTGGAGGTTTCATTTCCACGCGGGCGCGGAGTTTTTGGAGCGCTCACGTTCAAGCGAACAGCGGATGTGGAGGAACGCATCCAGAAAATTGCCACGGAAACATTTCTCCAGGATTACCTGAACATCGAAGGCGCGTTCCTCAGTCACGGCCAGAAGCAGTGGCTCGAGATCGGCATGTTGCTGATGCAGGAGCCGGAGTTGATGATGCTCGACGAACCCGTCGCGGGCATGAGTTCCGCCGAGCGCGAGCAGACCGCGGAGTTGCTCAAACGCATCAGCGCCAATCGCTCCATCATCATTATCGAGCACGACATGGAATTCGTGTCGCGCATCGCGAAGAAAGTCACCGTGCTGCACCTCGGAAAAATTCTGGCGGAGGGCAGCATGGATGAGATTCGCGCGAACCAAGTCGTTCAGGACGTTTACCTGGGGCACTGATTTAACCGTATGAACTTCGGGAAAATTCAGAGCAGGTTCGGACAATCCCAAAGGGATTGCATCATTCAGCCCAGGGTTGGCGCACCGAGCGCCTACCCTGGGTACGCAACGAAGAAAGGTGTTCAACCCCAACGGGGTTGCATCCAATCGCTCGGGATGACGCGACGCGACGCAACCCTTTCAGGGTTGTTCTCCTTTTTGCCATCCGCCCAGGGTAGCTCGCGTACTCGCAACCCTGGGCGGATGGATGGAATCCCGTTGGGATTCATGGGCAGGAGATTCCGTTCTTCCAAAGGACAAACGCAACCACCTCTATGATTGAAGTCGCCAACCTCGATGCGGGTTACAACCAGAGCCGCGTCATTCACGACCTGTCGTTCAAAGTCGCGCCGCGCGAGATCCTCGCCATCGTCGGGCGCAACGGCATGGGCAAAACCACGTTGCTCAAAACGCTCATGGGCATTCTGCCCCACAAAGGCGGCGCCATTCGCGTGGGCGACAAGGACCTTTCCAAACTGGAGACGCACCAGCGCGTGGCGGAGGGACTCGCGTTCGTGCCGCAGGGCCGCATGATTTTTCCGAGCCTTACCGTGCTCGAAAACATGATGACGGCGGTGCGAGGCAATCTGGAGGAATCGGAACTGAACGAAATTTATTCGCTCTTCCCCGTGCTGCGCGACATGAAGCATCGCAAGGGCGGCAATCTTTCCGGTGGCCAGCAGCAGCAACTCGCCATCGCGCGCGCGCTGCTCACGAAACCGAAGGTGCTCATTCTCGACGAACCGACAGAAGGTATTCAGCCGTCCATCATTAAGGAGATCGCCAAAGTGCTGCGCGAGATCCGGAAGATGCGCGACATCACCATAATCGTCACCGAGCAAGTGTTGAGCTTCGTGCTCGATGCGTGCGATCGGCTCATGGTCATCGAGCGTGGGCGCATCATTCACGAAGACTTGCGCGAGCGCGTCGATGCGGCGCGGGTGAAACAACTGCTTGCGGTGTGAACCGATGACGAGCGTCTCGCCAATGAATGTAGCGCGGATTCGCCGAAAGCAAGGTAGGGCGCGTCGCTCCGCGCGCGCCGTTCCCCTGCAAGAGATTTGGCTGATTACTGAACGACAGTCGCTGTTCGGCGCGCGCGGAGCGACGCGCCCTACCAGCCCAGGGTTTAACCACATTCGATCTTTGCAACTCACGAAGGAACCCAAACCAAAACTCAGCTATGGCAAAACCACTGATCAAAATTGACCTGAACACGCCTGCCGACCAACAGGACGTCATTCACAATCGCTGGCACCCGGACATCCCGATGGTCGCGACCGTCAAGCCCGGTGATGAATTCCGCGTCGAGTGCGTGGATTGGACCGGCGGCCAAATTAAATACGACAACAACGCCGCCGACGTGCGCGACGTGGATCTGACGAAGGTGCATTATCTCAGCGGTCCCATTGCCGTCGAAGGCGCGGAGCCAGGCGACTTGCTCGTGGTGGATATTCTCGACATTGGCTCGCTACCGACATCCGAATGGGGCTTCACTGGCATCTTCGCGAAGGAAAACGGCGGCGGATTTCTCACGGATCATTTTCCGAAAGCGCGCAAAGCGGTCTGGGATTTTCACGGCGTTTACACTTCGTCGCCACAGATTCCGCACGTGGAGTTCGCCGGCATCATGCATCCCGGACTCATCGGATGTTTGCCTTCAAAGAAGTTACTCGACACTTGGAACAAGCGCGAATCCGCGCTCGTTGCGACGAATCCCAAGCGCGTTCCTCCGCTGGCGGCACTGCCGTACGCGGACACGGCGCATCTCGGTCGAATGTCCAAAGACAAAGCTAAAGCCGCGGCGAAGGAAGCTGCTCGCACAGTCCCGCCACGTGAGCACGGCGGCAATTGCGACATTAAAAACCTGAGCCGCGGCTCCAAAGTTTACTTCCCTGTTTACGTGAAAGGAGGTGGGTTATCGATGGGCGACATTCACTTCTCGCAAGGCGATGGCGAAATCACGTTCTGTGGCGCGATTGAAATGGCCGGCTGGCTCGACTTGCGCGTGAGTCTCATCAAGGGCGGTGTGGCGAAGTACGGCATCATCAATCCCATCTTCCAGCCCAGCCCCGTCGAGCCGCGTTACCTGCGCCACTTGATCTTCGAGGGAATCTCGGTGGACGAAGACGGCAAGCAATACTACCTCGACGCGCACGTCGCGTATCGCCGCGCCTGCCTCAACGCGATCGAGTACATGAAGAAGTTCGGCTACACCGGCGAACAGGCTTATGCGATTCTCGGCACCGCGCCGGTCGAAGGCCACATCAGCGGCATCGTGGATATTCCGAATGCCTGCGCGACGCTCTTCCTGCCCACGGAGATTTTCAAATTCGACATCATGCCCAACGCGGATGGCCCGAAGAAAATGGTGACCGGCAAAACCGATCTCTCGGTTTGCAAGTAAAGGAACCGTTATGCCTCTTTACGAATTCGAATGCGAAAACTGCGGACGGTTCGCCCGGCTCCGCCGCTTCGGCCAATCCAGTGATCCGGCGAACTGTCCCGAGTGCGGCGCGTCGGCACCGCGCATCTTTTCCGTGGTCAACCTTCGTGCCATGGCTCCGGCAAACCGCGCCGCCCACGAACGCAATGAGCGCAGCGCTCACGCGCCGCACGTCTGCGGCTCCGGGTGTTCTCATGGTCACAGCAAACCAAAGCCGCGCGCCACGTCGGACTTGGAGAAGCCAGCGCTACAATACTCCAGCAAAAAAAACCGCCGTCCATGGATGTTGGGCCATTAGCACCGAAGCCCTAGCACATCTGTCATTTTCTTTACGGCAGGGGAAATTCTCCGCACAACGCGTTCTGCATTTTGACACGCGAACCCGGCGGGACGCCGCCGTTTCTTTGTCGTTGGCTGTGGCACCGCCGTTGCTAAGCTACGTTTGAAGGCACGCCAGAATGTTCGTGTCCTTAATCCCAAATGAAGTTTCGTGACTACGAGACCGCCGGCTTCTTCGACGAAATGATCGGAGAAGGTGGTCGTCCGCGTTCGGCCGTGCGGCACCTCGCGCGCAATCTCGAGGCCTTGCCGGACGGCGAGTTGATCGCGCGTCAGAAATCCGCGGACCGCGCGTTGGTGCAGATGGGCATCACCTTCAACGTCTATGGCGAAAGCGCGGGCGTGGAAAAAACGCTGCCCTTCGATCTCGTGCCGCGAATTATCTCCGGGTCAGAATGGATCCGCATCGACCGCGGACTGCGGCAACGCATCCAGGCGTTGAACCTTTTCATCGACGATCTCTACCACGATCAGAAAATCGTCAAGGACGGCATCGTGCCGTCGCACGTCATCGCATCGTCGAAAGGGTTTCGGCAGCAATGCGTGGGCATGAATCCGCCGCGCGGCATTTGGTGCCACATCACCGGCACCGATCTGGTGCGGCACAGCGACGGGCAGATTTACGTTCTGGAAGATAATCTGCGTTGTCCCTCGGGCGTGTCGTACGTGCTGGAGAACCGGCACCTGATGAAGAGCCTTTTTCCCGAAGTCTTCGCAGCCTCGCGCGTTCGTCCGGTTTCGAATTATCCGCTCCGCCTCCGCGATGTCCTCGAATTTCTCTCGCCGGACGCGAGCACGTCGCCGCGGGTTGTGCTGTTGACGCCGGGGGTTTTCAACTCCGCTTACTTCGAGCACTCGTTTCTCGCGCAGCAAATGGGCGTGGAACTGGTCGAGGGTAGCGATCTAGTGGTGTCGGACGGTTACGTCTGGATGCGCACGACGCAGGGCTTCGAGCGCGTGGATGTGATTTACCGCCGCATCGACGATGACTTTCTTGATCCGGAAGCGTTTCGTCCGGACTCGATGCTCGGTGTGCCGGGCCTGATGGACGTTTACAAAGCGGGGAACGTAGCCCTCGCGAACGCACCCGGCTCCGGGGTCGCCGACGACAAAGTCGTGTATGCCTACGTGCCGCGCATCGTGAAATACTATCTGGGCGAGGACGCCGTGTTGCCGAACGTCCCGACCTACATTTGCGACGAGAAGAAGGACCTCGATTACGTCCTCGAACATCTTCCGGAACTTGTCGTGAAGGCGGCCAATGAATCCGGCGGCTATGGAATGTTAATTGGCCCGCATTCCACGAAAGAGCAGCACGCTGAGTTCGCCAAACGCATCAAAGCCGATCCGAGGAACTACATCGCGCAACCCACACTCTCGCTCTCGCGCGTGCCCACGGTGGTGGGCGATCATCTCGAGGGCCGGCACGTCGATTTGCGACCGTACATTCTCTATGGCAAGGACATCTTCGTGATGCCCGGCGGATTGACGCGCGTGGCCCTCAAGAAAGGATCGCTGGTGGTGAATTCCTCCCAGGGCGGCGGGAGCAAAGACACCTGGGTGCTCGCCGACAATGATCTCGCGGAAACCGACAGCACCGATGCTTCCATGGGCAGCGGACAGACTCAGATTCAGTCGCAATCCCAATCGCAAACTCAAGGAGCCGCCCCGTAATGCTCAGTCGCGTTGCTGAGTCCATTTACTGGATGAGCCGCTACGTCGAACGCGCGGAAAATGTCGCGCGCTTCATCGACGTGAATCTCAACATGATGCTCGATGCCAGCGGCATGGACCAACAGTGGTGGCCACTGGTGAACACGACAGGCGATCACGTCGATTTCGAGAAGCGTTACGGCGCCGCCACGCAGGAGAGTGTGATTCATTTCCTCACTTTCGATCGCGAGAACCCGAACTCGATGATTTCCTGCCTGCGCGCCGCGCGGGAAAATGCGCGCTCCGTCCGCGAGATCATTTCATCAGAGATGTGGCTTCAATTGAACAAGTTCTATCTCACGGTGAATGACGCCGCCGCGACGGGCGGGGGCATGGAGTCGCTGCACGACTTTTACACCGACGCCAAACTTTCCAGCCACTTGTTCACGGGCATTACCGACGCCACGATGACGCATGGCGAGGCGTGGCATTTCTCCCGGCTGGCCCGAAAACTCGAACGCGCCGACAAGACCTCGCGCATTCTCGACGTAAAGTATTTCATCCTGCTTCGTTCCGTGGCTGACGTGGGCACGCCCACGGATGACACGCAGTGGGCCGCGGTGCTCCGCTCGGCCAGCGCGTTCGAAATGTATCGCAAGCGCCAGGGCCGCATTTCACCCAAGGGCATCGTGCAGTTCCTGCTGCTCGATCAGAAATTTCCACGCGCGATTCATTTCTGCCTGAATGCCGCACGGGATTCATTGCACGCGATCTCCGGAACCCCGATGGGCAGCTTTCGGAACAATGGGGAAAAATTGCTCGGCCAGCTTTGCTCCGAACTGGCCTATGCGTCCGTGGATGAAATCGTCAACACCGGCCTCCACGAATATCTCGACGCCCTCCAGGACCGCATGAACCTCGTAGGCGACGGCATCTTCGAAACGTTCTTCGCGCAACGCATCCCGGAACCTGGCAAACAAATGGCAAGACAGCGCACGCAGTGAACTTAAAAGAAGTAATCAGTGAATCAGTAATCAGTCATCGGCGAGGCCGGCGCGCATCCCGTTTACTGATTACTAATTCACTGATTCACTGATTACTGAACACATGGCCATCCACGTCGCACTTCATCATCGCTCGCACTACACCTACGACCGCGCGGTGAACCACGCGCCGCACCAGGTGCGCTTGCGTCCCGCGCCGCACTGCCGCACGCCCATTCTCAGCTACTCCCTGAACATTCTGCCGAAGAAACATTTCATCAATTGGCAGCAGGATCCGTTCAGCAATTACGTGGCGCGGCTTGCGTTTCCCGAACCAGCCACAGAACTCCTCGTTGAGGTCGATCTCGTGGCCGAGATGTCGGTGTTCAATCCCTTCGACTTTTTCCTCGAACCGAGCGCCGAGAAATATCCCTTCAAGTATGAGACCGGGCTGCTCAAAGAGCTGGCGCCGTTCCTTGAAGTTGCGCCCGCAACTCCGCTCGTCGCTGAAATCCTTCGCACCATCGATCTCAAAGAAGTCCGCAGCATCGACTTCCTCGTGGAACTCAACCGCCGGCTTTCGCAGGAAATCAAATACCTGATTCGTCTGGAGCCAGGCGTGCAAACGCCGGAGCAGACGTTGCAACTCCGCTCCGGCTCGTGCCGCGACACGGGCTGGCTTCTCGTCCAGTTGTTTCGTCATCTCGGTCTCGCCGCGCGCTTTGTCTCCGGCTACCTCATTCAACTCACGCCCGACGTGAAATCGCTCGACGGGCCGTCGGGCACTGAGATCGATTTCACCGATTTGCACGCGTGGTGCGAAGTGTTTCTGCCGGGCGCGGGCTGGGTCGGCCTTGATCCCACTTCCGGCTTGCTCGCCGGCGAAGGCCATATCCCACTCGCCTGCACTCCGGAGCCGTCGAGCGCCGCGCCCATCACCGGCGCCGTGGATGAGTGCGAATCAAAATTCATCCACGAAATGAAGATCACGCGCATTTACGAATCGCCGCGCGTGACGAAGCCGTACAGCGAAGAGCAGTGGCAGGAAATTGAAACGCTCGGCCATCAGATCGACACCGAACTCAAGTCGCGCGACGTGCGGCTGACGATGGGCGGCGAGCCGACGTTCATTTCGATCGACAACATGGACGGCGCAGAGTGGAACTTTACCGCCGTCGGCCCGGAGAAGCGCAAGCTCTCGGGCGAATTACTGCGCCGGCTCAAATCCAAATTTGCCCCGCACGGCCTGCTTCATTACGGCCAAGGCAAGTGGTATCCCGGCGAGAGCCTGCCGCGCTGGGCGTTCGCATGTTATTGGCGCAAGGACGGCCAGCCGATTTGGAACGACAATTCCTTATTCGCCGACGAACGCGTGCAATACGGCCACGGGACGAAGGAAGCGTCCGCCTTCATTCATCATCTCGCGCACCTGCTCGACCTCAAGCCCCGGCACATCCTGCCCGCGTATGAAGACACGTGGTACTACATGTGGCGCGAGCGCCGGCTGCCCTCCAACGTCGATCCGCTGAAATCGAAGCTCGAAGACAAAGAAGAGCGCGCACGGCTCAGCAAAATTTTCGATCAGGGCTTGAACAAGGTCGTGGGCTACGTGCTGCCCATGCAACGCCGCGTCGGCGAAGGCCCTTATTGGGTCAGCGGCCAATGGTTCCTGCGCTCTGAGAATCTCTTTCTCACTCCCGGCGATTCGCCGATCGGACTGCGCTTGCCGCTCGATTCCATGCCGTGGGTGGCGCCGACGGATTTCCCCTACGTGCATGGCCGCGATCCCGGCGAGCAACTACCGCCGCTGCCCAGGCCAGAGGAGATCGCCGCGCCGTTTCGCGGGAAAGATCGCGTGGCGCGGCAACCCGTGGCCAGCGTTTCGGTGAGCGGCGTCGCCGGACGGCCACAGCAACTGGCTGCGATGACCGCGTTGGAAGTGGCCGATCCCGATGAGCGCAAACCTGTGCCCAACGAATCGGCCAACTGGATCGTCCGCACAGCGATCTGTGTCGAGCCGCGTGATGGGCGCCTGCACATTTTCATGCCGCCCGTCACGACGAGCGAAGATTACTTGAACCTCCTGGCGGCGATTGAGACCACGGCGAGCGAACTGAGGTTGCCCGTTGTCATCGAAGGTTCACCTCCGCCGCATGACGCGCGATTCAATCTCATCAAAGTCACGCCTGACCCCGGTGTGATCGAAGTGAACCTGCATCCCGCGCACAACTGGGACGAACTCGTCACGAATACGACGGTGCTCTACGAAGAGGCGCGCCAGTCACGGCTCGGTTCGGAGAAGTTCATGATCGATGGCCGCCACGTCGGCACGGGCGGTGGCAATCACATCGTGGTGGGCGGACAGACGCCGGCCGACAGCCCGTTTCTGCGCCGGCCCGACTTGTTGCGCAGCCTCTTGTGCTATTGGCAGAATCATCCGTCGCTCTCGTTCCTGTTCAGCGGACTTTTCATCGGGCCAACCAGCCAGCACCCGCGGGTCGATGAAGCGCGGAATGATTCGCTCTACGAAATTGAAACCGCGTTCCGGCAAATTCCCGATCACGGCAAAGTCTCGCCGTGGCTCGTGGATCGGATTTTCCGTCACTTACTGATCGATGTGACTGGCAACACGCACCGCGCCGAGTTCTGCATCGACAAACTTTATTCGCCCGACAGCAGCAGCGGACGCCTTGGCCTGGTCGAACTGCGCGCGTTCGAAATGCCGCCGCACGCCCGCATGAGTCTCACGCAACAACTGTTGCTGCGCTCGCTCATCGCGAGGTTTTGGAAGCATCCCTATCAACGCTCGCTCGTTCGCTGGGGCACGGAACTGCACGATCGTTTCATGCTCCCATACTTCGTGGAACAGGATTTCCGCGATGTCGTCGAGGACTTGCAGGACAATGGTTATCCGCTGAAGCCGGAATGGTTCGCGCCTCACCTCGAGTTTCGTTTCCCAACTTATGGCCATGTAACGCAGCGCGGGGTGAATGTGGAAATTCGCCAGGCGCTCGAACCGTGGCACGTCCTCGGCGAGGAAGGCGCGGGTGGCGGTGCGGTGCGCTACGTGGATTCGTCGTTGGAACGCTTGCAGGTGAAAGTGCGCGGCATGACGGACTCGCGCCACGTCATCGCGTGCAATCGCCGCGCCGTGCCGCTCCACCCGACGGGCACAGAAGGCGAATACATTGCGGGCGTCCGCTTCCGCGCATGGCAGCCGCCGGAGTGTCTGCACCCGACCATTGGCGTTCACGCGCCGCTCACGTTTGACATCGTGGACGCGTGGAACCGGCGTTCGTTGGGCGGCTGCACTTACTACGTTTCGCATCCGGGCGGGCTAAGTTACACCACGCTCCCGGTGAATGCCTACGAAGCGGAGAGCCGGCGGCTCACGCGCTTCCTGAAGATCGGTCACACGCCGGGCCGCATGGCCGTCGCTGCCGCCGAGCGCAATCCGGAATTTCCGTTCACGCTCGACTTGCGTCACGGTTGATCGAACGGGCCGGGATGTTCTAGCCTCTCCACGCATAATGAGCGCCCCTTCGGAACCCGACGTAGCCGCAGCTTCCATGAAAGCTTTCGGCGGCTATCTGCCGACGAATGGCGTTTACGACGAGAGCGCGACTCCCGACGGCATTGCCCGTCCGCATTGGCGCCATTTCTTTTCCATGTTCGAAAGGCTGGGGCGCGATGAACTCACCATCCGTTGGGAGAATGGCCGGCGCATCATTCGCGAGCACGGCGTCACCTACAACGTCTATGGCGACCCGCAAGGCATGGATCGTCCGTGGGAACTCGACATGGTGCCGCTGCTCATTCCGCCGGAGGAATGGCGCGTTATCGAAGGCGGGCTGATTCAACGCACAAAGCTGTTCAATCTCATCCTCGCTGATTTCTACGGGCCGCAACGGCTCTTGCGCGATGGCCTGCTGCCGCCGGCGCTGGTGTTTGCCAATCCCGGTTTTCTCCGCGCGTGTCACGGCTTGCGTGTTCCGCAGGAAATTTATTTGCACCTCCACGCCGTCGATCTCGCGCGCTCGCCCGATGGACAATGGTGGGCGCTCGCCGATCGCACGCAAGCGCCGTCGGGCAGCGGCTATGCGCTGGAGAATCGCATCGTGCTCTCGCGAATTCTTCCGGACGAATTCCGCGATTGCCAGGTGCAGCGTCTCGCTTCGTTCTTCCGCAACGAACGCGATCTGCTGCGCCTCCTCGCGCCGGGCCGAAGCGACAATCCCAACGTCGTCTTGCTCACGCCCGGGCCGCACAACGAGACCTACTTCGAGCACGCTTATCTCGCGCGCTATCTCGGCTTCACGCTCGTCGAAGGCGGCGATCTCACGGTGCGCGACCGGCGCGTTTTTTTGAAAACGCTCGAGGGCCTGCAATCGGTCGATGTGATCTTCCGCCGCGTCGATGACACGTTCTGCGATCCGCTGGAACTGCGCAGCGACTCGTTCCTCGGCGTGCCCGGATTGGTGGAAGCGGCGCGCGCCGGCAACGTGACCATCGCCAACGCGCTCGGCTCCGGCCTCATTGAAAGCCCGGCGTTCCTCGCTTTTCTTCCGAGCCTCTGCCGCCGTTTGCTCGGTGAAGAATTGACATTGCCGAGCGTCGCGACGTGGTGGTGCGGCCAGGCGAAAGAGCAGCAATACGTCGTCGAGAATTTCGAACGCATGATCATAAAGCCCGCGTTTGCCGCGAACACGCGCAAGCCAGTCTTTGGCGGCGCACTCAGTGCCAAGGAGCGGACGGAGTTGATCGCGGTGATTGGCGCGCGGCCCCTGGACTTCGTCGGACAGGAGCAAGTGGCGCTCTCGACCGCGCCGGTTTGGTTGAGCAACAAATTGGAACCGCGCGGCGTCTCGGTGCGTGCTTACGTCGGGGCCACGGGCGATTCCTTCAGCGTTATGCCCGGCGGATTGACCCGCGTCTCGCCCGCGTTCGGCGATCAAATGGTTTCCATGCAGAACGGCGGCGGCAGCAAAGACACCTGGGTGCTGTCGGACGTGCCCGTCGCGCCCATCACGCTGCTCACGCCGTCGGGCCAGCCTGTCAGCGTTTCGCGCGCTTCCGCTGAATTGCCGAGCCGTGTCGCCGACAATCTTTATTGGATCGGCCGCTACGTGGAGCGTCTCGAACACACCTTGCGCGTGCTGCGCTGCGTCATCGCGCGCATGGCGGATGAAGCGGCGAACGACAGCGCATCCGAACTGACGGCGCTGATGCCGGTGCTCGCCGGCTTGAAGATGCTGCCGAAGCGTTTTTCCGGACGCGTGTCGTTGAAGGAACTGGAGCACGAGGTTCTCCTGTTGGTTTACAATCCGCAACGTCTCGGCAGCGTGCGTGAACTCGGCCTGCGCATTCGGCACCTGATCACGATCGTGCGCGACCGCTTCTCCGTGGATACGTGGCGCATCCTCAACCAGCTTCAGTCCGACTCACGCATGAGGCCGGGCCGAATTCCATTGGCGAATTCACTCGCGCTGCTGAACACACTCATCGTGGATCTCGCGGCGTTCAGCGGCATGGAAATGGAAAACATGACGCGCGGCCACGGCTGGCGCTTTCTCGATTTCGGACGTCGGCTCGAACGCGGCACTAATCTGGTGAACCTCCTGCGCGCATCGCTTCCAGCAAAACCAAAAGCGCCGATTGTGTTGGAGCCTCTGCTGGAAGTTGCGGACAGTTCCATGACCTACCGCCGCCGTTATCTGGCGCAGGCGCAGTTGCCGTCGGTGCTCGATCTGCTGGTTTGGGACAAGGGCAATCCGCGCTCGCTGGCCTTTCAACTCATGGCTTTGTTGGAGCACGCCAGCAACTTGCCGCACTACGAAAACTCCATGAGCGCTAACCTGGAAGAACGGCACATCGCGGAACTGAGCGCGCAGCTTGAGAGAAGCGATCTCGTCGAGCTGGCCAATTCGTGCCTCGGTGGAGAATGCGGACCTTTGGACGAATGGCTGCGCCGGTTCACGAACGGCTTCGCCGCGCTCTCGGATGATCTGACGCACCACTACTTCAGCCTCACCGTCGCGCGGGTGAGTTGAACCCATGATTTACAAGGTCACTCACACCACCACTTACGATTACACGGACAGCGTGTCGTTATCGCATCATCTGCTGCGCCTCAAGCCGCGCGATTTGTTGCAGCAACGCTGCATGAATCACGAGGTGACGATCGATCCCGCGCCCGCCGTTTCCGGACAGCACATCGATTATTTCGGCAACGCCGTGACGTTCGTAACGATCGAGGGCGCTCACCAAATGCTCACGATCGAGTCGATGAGCAATGTCTCCGTCGTGCGCCCCTGCGTGGCTGTGCCGGGCGAAACCCTGGCGTGGGAATCCGTGCGGGAATTCAGCCGGGGCCGCCAGATCGGTCAATCGCTCGAGGCCAGTGAATTTATTTTCGATTCACCCTTTGTTCGAATGGCGGATGATTTTTCGGCTTACGCGGCGCCGTCCTTTCTGAAGGAGCGTCCCATCTTCGAAGCGGTCCTCGACCTCACGGCGCGCATTCATCGCGATTTCAAATTCGATCCCAAAGCCACCACGCTCGCGACGCCGCTGGAGGAAGTGTTTAAAAACCGCCGCGGTGTCTGCCAGGATTTCGCGCAACTGGAGATCGCCTGCCTGCGCTCGCTCGGCCTGCCCGCGCGTTACGTCAGCGGTTATCTCGAAACCGATCCCCCGCTCGGCAAACCGCGGCTCGTGGGAGCGGACGCCTCGCACGCCTGGATTTCATTTTATTGTCACGGCATCGGCTGGCTCGACATCGATCCGACGAACAACGTGGTTCCGACCACGCGCCACATCGCGGTCGCCTACGGTCGCGACTACAATGACGTGAGTCCGATTCACGGAGTCATCCTCGGCACGGGCGACCACACGCTGGACGTCTCCGTGGATGTGGTAGCGTTGCCCGACATGACAGAATCAAAATGAAGGCGTTCCACTGCGGCGAATGTGGCAGCCTCTTGTTTTTTGAGAACGTTCAATGCGTGCGGTGCAATCATGTGCTGGGGTTTCTGCCGGACGTGATCGATCTCAGCCCGCTTGAATCCAAGGGGGATGGAACATGGCGGGCGCTGGCGCCCGCGGCACACGGTCGGATCTATAGACAGTGCGCCAACGGACAGCAGCATCAGGTTTGCAACTGGCTGGTTCCAGCCGAGGATTCCAATCCATTTTGCGTCTCGTGCCGGCTCAATGAGGTTATTCCCGATCTGACGGTGCCGAACAACCGCGAGCTTTGGCAGAAACTGGAGACGGCCAAGCGCCGCGTCATTTACACCCTGTTGCGCCTGCGCTTGCCGACTGAAGGTGCGCCACTGTGGAGGCGTCACCCGCTGCGTTTTCGATTTCTGAGTGATCCGGCCGGCGGCCCGCCCGTGCTGACCGGCCACGACGAAGGCGTGATCACCATCAACGTCGCGGAAGCGGACGACAGCGAACGCGAGCGGCGGCGTGTCACCTTGCGCGAACCTTTTCGCACGCTGCTCGGGCACATGCGACACGAGGTGGCCCACTATTACTGGGAGGAACTTCTGGTCCACACGCGCCAACTCCATCGCTTCCGCAAACTGTTTGGCGATGAAACCCGCGATTACGGAGCCGCGCTCCAGAATTATTATCAGCAAGGTCCGCCGGGGGATTGGCAAATGCGCCACGTCAGCGCTTACGCCGCGGCCCATCCGTGGGAGGATTGGGCGGAAACTTCAGCCCATTATTTTCACATCGTGGACACAGTGGAAACGGCGGCGAGCTTCGGCGTGACCCTGCGGCCCAGGCATCCGGACGCAAAAGCCATGACCGCCGATCCGAAAAATATTTCAGCCTGGAACGGTGGCTTCGATCGCATTCTGGAAAACTGGCTGCCGCTCACCTACGCGCTGAATGAACTCAATCGTGGCATGGGGCTTTCGGATCTTTATCCGTTCGTCCTTTCCGCGCCAGCCATCGAGAAGCTGCGCTTTGTGCATGAAGTGCTGAACATCCGGGCGCAAAGATAAACGTGCGGAGCGCTGCGCGGCACCGGAGCGAGCTGCGCGCCAATGGTTCGGTTAAGCCGTAGCTCCAATCACATCACCGCTTCGATTAGCCGGTGTTCGATCGCCATCAATCGATCCTCTGCCAGCACCTTGCTCCGGCGCTCGTCCGTCAGGAAAAAAATGTCATGGGCAACCTCATCCACCGTGTCGATCAACGCCTCGCTGATGTTCAACTTGTTATCGCCTAACACCTTGAGCATGTCATGGAGCAGGCCCGGACGCTCCGAAGCTTCCACCGTCACGATGGTGTGCTCCGCTGAATCCAGATTGTTAAACGCGACGGCCGGGACAATCCGTTTCATGCGCGGCAGATACTTGTGCGTCTCCAAAGCCCACGTTGAGGCGAAGCTCGGCGACTCGCTCAACCCGCCTTCCAGCAAAAAGACGAACTGGCGCAAACGCTCCGGATCGCTGACGTGCTCCTGCTCGGCGTTGCACAGCCAGAACGAGTCGAGCACGAGGTTGTCGGCCCGCGTGTACACTTCGGCGCGCACCACATTCAGGTGCAGCGCGCTGATGTAGCCCGCGACCTTCGCAAGCAAGCCCATGCGGTCCCACGTACACACGAGTACCTTCGTGTAGCCTTGCTCTTTGAAGTAACGCCAGTTCACGACCACCGGCGTGTCAGCGCTCGGGCTGGCCACTACGCCGTAAAGGAACCGATGCACATTTTGCAGGCCCCAGATGAGTTCACTCTCATCCACCTGTTCCCAATAGCGCGACGGCATGCCATTGAAGTGCGCATCCAATTCTTCCTGCGAAATGTCCTGGATCGGGTTTTCTGCCACCAGCTTGCGCAGCCGGTCCCGCTGTTGTTCCCAACCAGCGCCACGACGCGGAGCAAGCGAAGGCAGCGTTTGAGTCGGAAGCGAGGGCGTGGACGGCGAAATCACTTTCGGTTCGGGCGCGTCCGGCAGGGGCACGCGACCGCCCGCACCAACGGGCTTCGTCTCGACTGACACTTCTTTCCTGCCTTGGGCCATAGAGTATCTGACCCTTAGCCGCTGCCGTGCCACTCAACAAATTTTTGTTGTTTGTCTGATTCGCGCGGGGGAGACCGGGCCAGCCGCAAAGGGGCCGCAGATCGTGCGGTAGCTTTTTTGGCAGTCGGCAAAAAATAATTCTGGACGCGAATGGAACCTGGACCAGCTTTCGCCCCGGCAAACACGCTGTCCCGAGCGTTAATGGGAATGCTCCACCCCCGCTGCATGTTGCCAGGAGTGAACAATGTGATCGACGATCTCTTCGATTCCGACGCCATGCTTCACTTGCGCCAAGACGAATGGGCCGCTGCCGCGCATCTTCTTCGAGTCGCCGGCCATCACGTCCAAGTCCGCGCCGACACCAGCCGCCAGATCCGTTTTATTGATCACGAGGAGATCGGACTGCGTGATGCCCGGGCCGCCCTTGCGCGGGATTTTGTCGCCGCCACAAACATCGATCACCTGGATCGTGTAATCGGCAAGCTCCCGGCTGAAGCACGCGGCCAGATTGTCCCCGCCCGACTCGATGAGCAGAATGTCCGGCTTGAACTTGCGGTGCAGTTCTTCGAGCGCGAGCAGGTTGGCAGAAATGTCCTCGCGAATGGCGGCGTGCGGACAACCACCCGTCTCGACGGCACGAATGCGCTCGGCTTCGAGCGCGCCATTCTTCACGAGGAACTCGCCGTCCTCCTTCGTGAAGATGTCGTTGGTGACCGCCGCCAGACTCATGCGCTCGCGCAAACGTTTACAAAGTTGAAGCATCAACGCCGTCTTCCCGCTGCCCACGGGACCGCCCACGCCCACCGTGAAGGCGCGCCGTGAGAAGTCACGGTGCAGCGGTAAATCGCGCTCATCGAAGCGGCCAGGATGATCGAGCGCCTCGTGTGTGTGGCCGTGCCCGCCATGCTCGTGATCATGTCCGCCGTGAAGAAGGATTCGCATAAGTCATGTTTGAAACAGCCGTGAATACAAACGGTCCTGCGTGCCTTGCCAGAGATCGAGCAACGGCGCCGTCTGCGCGGCATCCTCCAACGCCACATCACCGCAGCGCAGCGCCACGCTCTCTGCTGCGCCGGCAAGCTGATGTTGAATCCCCTGCCCTTCCAAGGGACCAACGATATTCAACCGCACCGCCGCGCTGATCCAGCCGCGCAGATGCACAAACACGAACAACCGCGCCGCGGAATCCGAGTCCAGCCCGAGCAATCGCACGACACGTCCGAACACCGGCGCAAAGTGCCCCGGCAGACTTTGCTCCAGAACGCCCGAGCGAAACGCGCTGATCTCGGTGTTCCCAAAAATCTTCTCGACCGATGCCAGAAACGCCTGCCCCTGCGCCCGGCTCGCGCGGTTCGCGACGTGATTGGAAAGAAATGCGTCGCACAGTCGATCCACTTCACTGAACTCGCGCCCGCTTGAAAACGCCGCGTGAGCGAACGGCATCGCATTGTGAGCCAGTTGGTTCAAACCCGTGCGCAGATACTCGATGAGTTCGCTCCCGCCACACACTTCACGATGTTGCCGCGCCGCTTCGAGTCCGCCCGAATGCGCGAAGCCGCCAGCGGGAAACGCAGAATCCGCGAGTTGCCAGAGAAGCCAGTCAGTCGAACCGCAGAGACGCAGAGACGCAGAGGAGAAAACGGCGTTTTCTTCTTTTCTCTGCGTCTCTGCGCCTCTGCGGTTCATTAAAAAAGGAAGTAACGCTGCGCCAGTGGCAGCACCGTCGCCGGTTCGCATTTCAACAACTCGCCGTCCGCGCGCACCTCGTAGGTTTCGGGATCGACAGTGATCTTCGGCAGAGCATCGTTCCACTTCATGTCGCGCTTGGTGAGCTTGCGGACGTTGCGGACCGGTTCGATACGCTTGGTCAAACCGTATCCTTCCGCCACGCGCTTCTCTTTGCAGAGCTGGCTGACGAACGCGATGGACGTGCCGCCGACCGCACGCCCAAACGCGCCGAACATCGGACGCATGTAAACCGGCTGCGGCGTGGGAATGCTCGCGTTGGGATCACCCATTTGCGACCATGCAATGATGCCGCCTTTGATGACCATCTCCGGCTTCGCGCCGAACATCGACGGCTTCCACAACACCAGGTCGGCAAGTTTTCCGACTTCGATTGAGCCGACGAGATGACTCACACCATGTGCAATGGCGGGATTGATCGTGTACTTCGAGATGTAGCGTTTGATGCGCGCGTTGTCGTTTCCGCTTTTGTCGCCCGGCAGCGCGCCGCGCTGCTGCTTCATCTTGTCCGCCGTTTGCCACGTGCGCGTGATGACCTCGCCGATGCGACCCATCGCTTGCGAATCGCTGCTCATCATGCTGATGGCGCCGAGATCGTGGAGAATATCTTCGGCCGCAATCGTCTCACCGCGGATGCGGCTCTCCGCGAACGCGACGTCCTCCGGTAAATTTGGATCGAGGTGATGACACACCATCAGCATGTCGAGGTGCTCGTCGATGGTGTTGATGGTGTAAGGCCGCGTCGGGTTCGTGGAACTCGGCAACACATTGGGCTCGCCGCAAATCCGAATGATGTCCGGCGCATGACCACCGCCCGCGCCTTCACTGTGGTACGTGTGAATCGTGCGTCCCTTGAACGCCGCGATGGTCGCTTCAACGAATCCCGACTCATTCAACGTGTCGGTGTGAATCGTGACTTGAACATCGTGCTCGTCCGCGACACCCAGACAACAATCAATCGCTGCCGGCGTCGTCCCCCAGTCCTCGTGCAGCTTCAATCCAATCGCGCCAGCGAGAATCTGGTCGGGTAAACCTGCGGGCAGCGCCGTGTTCCCCTTGCCAGTGAAACCAAAGTTGAGCGGAAGTGAATCGACGGCCTGCAGCATCGCGCGAAAGTAAAACGGTGCAGGCGTGCAAGTCGTCGCGCACGTGCCGACCGCCGGGCCGGTGCCGCCGCCAATCATCGTCGTCAGTCCGGCCGCAATCGCTTCATCCGCCTGCTGAGGACAAATGAAATGGATATGCGTGTCGAGTCCGCCGGCGGTGATGATGAGTCCTTCGCCCGCGATGACTTCGGTGGTGACGCCCACGATCATGTTTGGCGTGACGCCGGCCATCACGTCAGGATTGCCCGCTTTGCCGACGCCGTGAATCAGCCCGTTCTTGATCCCAACGTCGGCTTTGTAAATACCAGTGTAATCGACGATGAGCGCGTTCGTGATGACACAATCAAGCGCGATGTCCGCGCCGACGCCCGCCGCTTGGCCCATTCCTTCGCGAATGACTTTGCCACCACCGAACTTACACTCGTCGCCGTAAGTGGTGCGGTCCTTCTCGACTTCGAGGATGAGCGACGTGTCTCCGAGACGCACCTTGTCGCCCGTGGTCGGCCCGAACATGTCGGCGTAGTGCCGACGATTCATGCGATGACTCATGGTTGTTTGAACCGCAGAGACGCAGAGGCGCAGAGAGGAAATTCTGAACTCTGCGTCTCTGCGCCTCTGCGGTTCATTTCAGTTTTCATTCGCGAATTTGTTTTGCTTCACCCGCTCCACGGCAGCGGCTTTGCCCGCTTCGTTGATCTCACCGCTCGCGAGATTGTTCCCGCCGCGAATCACTTTGTTCCCCGCAATTTCCACGAGCTTCACCGTTTTCGTCTCGCCCGGCTCGAAACGCACCGCCGTGCCAGCGGGAATATCCAACCGCTTGCCGTATGCCTTCGCGCGATCGAAGCGCAGTTGCGCGTTCGTCTCGATGAAATGGTAGTGGCTGCCGACCTGCACCGGCCGGTCGCCGAGATTCGTCACCGCTAGCGTCGCCATTTCGCGCCCGGCGTTCAGTTCGATTTCGCCCGCGAGCACTCCGGTTGCGCCGGGTTCGCCGTCATCGGGCAGGGACTTGAACGCAGTCAGCGGCGGCACCGGGAGAAAACTTCCATAAAGCGCGAGCGTCAAATCGCCGTTCTCCGAAGCAATCGGATGATGCACCGTCACGAGCTTCGTGCCGTCGGGAAACGTCCCTTCCACCTGCACATCATAAATCATTTCTGCCACGCCGGGCATGACTTGATTGCGTCCGAGAAACTTGCGACCGAGGTCCATCAATTCAGCGACGCGTCTGCCATCGCGGATGAATTCGAGCAGTTGCGTGGCGATGAGCGCGACGGTTTCGGGATGATTCAATCGCACGCCGCGCGCGAGTCGCTTCTGCGCGAGAACTCCCGCGGCGTGGAGCGTGAGCTTGTCGATTTCGCGAGGAGATAAATGCATCGTTTAAAAGCTCCAAGCTCCATGGTCCAAGATCCAGATCAGCTCCAAATCCCAAGAACCAATCGAATGATCGCGTCGCGACGACGCGCCGTTGATGTTTGGTGCGTGGTGTTTGTCTGGAGCCTGGAGCTTGGTGTTTGGTGTTTTCATCATCACCACTTTCTCTTCCACGGATTGTCATTCAGCAATTCCCGCACGCAGCCCAGCCGCTCGTGAATCGCATGTCCAACTTCCTCGACGCTCGTGCCGACGAAGCGTAGCAACGCACCTTCGTGCAATGGACTCGCAGCGAACACGACGCTGGCTTTCGGCGTGATTGGCTGCGCGCCGCACCAGTCGAGAAGTTCCTCCGCGCAACTCGCGAGCTTTGGGCCGAAGAGCACCGCGGTGGCGAGGCAGTTGAATCGGCCGCCGAGAAATTTGGAATCGAGCGCGCCATCTTGTGAGTCGAGCAACAGCGCATCAACGAGCAGCTTCCTGCCATCGCGCTCGACTTCGTTGCGGCTCAGATAGCGGCGGAAGTTCCAGCGTTCGCCGCGCGCGGTGCGCCCGGCGGACATCCAATCGATGAGCAGAAGGTTTGCGGGCGGAGCAAGTGTGAAGTGCTGGCGCTGTTCGTAACTGGATTCCGCGAAGCATTGCACCGGGTCGGGCGCGAGAATGAGCAGCGCGTCGTCAGCGACGTGGGCGGTGAGTTCGTGCGTGCAGGGCAAGCGCGCCGGATTGCGATAAATCTTGGTCGATGCCTGTGTGCCAAGAAAACAATGCGCGCCGGCATCGACAGTCACTTCCAGCCGGGTGCGATCCCCCGCGACCATGCCGCCGCCGAAGCTGCTGGTGTAAGCCCACACGCTGTCGCCCCGCGAACGCGGCGTGAGCAGCTTCATGGGATTCCGCGCCCACGCCGTGGTGGCGGCACTCAAGCCATGCACTAGCGACACTGCGAGCGTCGCGTCGCCCGAGCGATGATGACCAGGTTGAGGATTTTGGTTCATCGCTCGTGAGCTTTCAGGGATCGGTCGCGCCGGGCAAGCTTCATGGCGCGGCGTCGGGTTCCAGATAACGGATGCGCTTGTGTACGTCCGTGTTTATCGAATGGTACGGCTGCGCAAGATTGCCCGCGGAGAACAAGGTTTGGCGCATGTGCTCGGCGTCGTCCTCGCCGATCGCGTCGGTGAAGATCGGCATGAGGTAATCGATGCCCATCTTGGACGGTTTCATCAGACGCGGGTCGTACAAGTCCGGGTGCATCTTGCGCGCGTGAATCAATCCCCAGCGATCCCGGAAGCGATTGGCATCGAAGCCTTCCACGTGAAAGCCCTTGGTCGTGTTGTACTGCAGAATTGACACCGCGTTGTTGTGTCCTTCCACCAGCAGTTCCACCGCTTTGGCACCAAGTTGCGCCGCGTAAAAACGATCGAAAAGAATCGGGCGCCCGCCGCGCTGCGTGTGGCCGACCTTACGTGTGAAGATCGCTTCGCGCGCGGAATCGCCGCGACGGTAGAGCTGGAAATACTTGTCGCCGATCAATTGCACCAATCGCGTGCGCAGAGCTTCCGATGCGCCCGTGAGCGCCACGTTGCCAGCAGGATCGGTGGTTTTCATTTCCGCACCGAGGTCGCGGCCCTGCTCGTCCACAATTCCTTCGCCGCACACGATCACGACGTTCTTCTGCAAGTCGTAGAGGTGCTTCACCTTCTCCACCAGATGGTCCAGGTCGAGCGGATGTTCAGGGACAAGGATGATATCCGGCCGGCCGTAAGCCGTACCGAGCGCGAGATAGCCGGAGTGGCGACCCATCACTTCGATGATTGCGATGCGGCGATGACTTTCGGCGGTGGTGCGGATGCGTTCGACGCCCTGGGCGGAGACGAACACCGCCGTGGCGTAGCCAGGCGTGGCGTAATTGACGAGTTGGTTGAGATCAAAAACGGCGTTGAGCGGCGAGCGCTTGTAGCGAAAGCCGCCCTTCGCAGTCGCATCGTTCACCCGCACGTATTCATTCGGCTCGCTCGGATAGTTGAGGCCGAGATCATTGTCGATGGTTTTGGGCGCGAGCACGACGGGCAGGCGTTCGGCGAGGGGTTGCAGTCCGTTGAGCGTGCCGTCACCGCCAATGCAGATGAGTCCTTCGATGCCAAGTTTCTTCAGGCGCGAGGCGACGAGATCCAGATCTTCCTTCTTTTCCGGATCGACGAAGTCGCGCGATGAGCCGATGAGCGTGCCGCCTTTCGTCGGATCGAGTTCGGGAATGTCCTGGTAAAGCGGGTTGAGAAAAACATGCGGGACGCGCGGGTTGAAGAGGCAGTTGAAGCCTTTGATGAGACCGACAATCTCCACCTTGAGCTGATTTGCGCGCGTGACAGCGCCGTGGATCGTGGCGTTCAACGCCGGTGTGTCGCCGCCCGCCGTGAGGATGCCGATGCGTTTCATGAGGTTGAGGACCGCGAGCGTTTGCGCCACCGCAGCGCTTGGGCGGAAGAGAACAGAATCACCCCGGCGATCAGCAATGCACCGAGATGGTCGGGACTGAGCAACACGTGAGAAGGCGGCACGTCGGCTGGACCGTGACCGGGATGCGCGTGAGCGATCGATACAGTCAGCAAGGTGACAAGCGCCATTGTAGTACGGGGCGCGGGTCTGTGACCCGCAGCACCGACGTATTCACGAGGCTGCTGCGGGTCACAGACCCGCGCTCCGTCGTTTCGGCGTACGTTCTTTCGTGTCCTTGAGGAATAGCTCTTCATCACACAGTAAGGTGTTGCTTCACAAGCTCGTCGTTCAATTCAGGAATGCCGCCCTGCGCCACGACGCTGCCGCGGTCCATGATGTAGAAGCGATCTCCCACGTCGATGCAGAAGTCGAGGTATTGCTCCACGAGTAGGATGCCGATTTGCCCTTCCTTGTGGATCTGTTTGATGGCGTTGCCGATTTCTTCGACACGCTTACCTTCGTCCACCCCGAGTCCGTGCGTGCGCAATTTTTTTATCGTCTCGCCAATCTGATCGATGATGTTCGGTTGAATGCCCTCGGTCGGCTCGTCGAGCAACAGCACTTTCGGATTCGTGAGCAACGCGCGGCCGATGGCGAGTTGTTGCTGCTGACCGCCACTGAGCACGCCGCCTTTGCGCTGCGTCATGTCCTTTAACACAGGGAAGAGTTGAAAGATGCGATCGACCTCACCGTTCAACTTTTTGTTCTGCGCGACCGCGCCGATGCGGAGATTCTCCCACACAGTGAGGTTCGGAAAAATATCGCGGCCTTGCGGAACGTAGCCAAGGCCGTGACGCGCGCGAGCTTCGGGGCGCGCGCCGCCAAGTTCGTCATTCGCAAGTTTCACCGAGCCGCTATCGAGCTTCACCAAACCGGTAATGGCTTTGAGCGTGGTCGTCTTTCCCACGCCGTTGCGGCCCATGAGACAAACAACTTCGCCAGGCGCGACGGTCAGGCTGACATCGCGGAGGATGCGGGAGCCGTCGTAGCTGACGTGGATTTTGGAGAGAGCGAGCATGAATAATCAGCAATCAGCAATCAGTGAAACAGTGACAAAGTTTGCAATCACGCGTGACCAACTGATCACTGTTTCACTGATTACTTTTTCCTTCATGCCGCCTTCTTCTTTCTCCCGAGATAAACCTCAATCACGCGCTCATCCGCCTGCACTTCATCCACGGTGCCTTCGCAGAGCACGTGGCCTTGGTGCAAGACCGTGACCCTGCGCGCGATCTGGCGGACGAATACCATGTCGTGCTCGATGACGATGATGCTGTGCTTGCCCGCGAGGCTCATCAGCAAGTCGCCGGTCTTGTGCGTCTCTTCATCAGTCATGCCGGCGGCGGGTTCATCGACGAGCAAGAGCTTTGGGTTCTGCGCCAGGAGCATTCCGATCTCGAGCCACTGCTTCTGGCCGTGCGAAAGATTTCCCGCTTTGGTTTCCAACTTGTTCGCCAGCCCGACGGTCTTGAGCACTTCATCGATGCGTTCGCGCTGCGCGGAACTGATGCGCGAAAAGAGCGTGCTCCAAACAGTGCGCGTACCTTCGAGCGACAGCCAGATGTTCTCGAACACGGTGTGGGCGACGTAAACGGAGGGCGTCTGAAATTTCCGTCCGATGCCGAGGCGGTTGATCTGATACTCGTTGAGCTTCGTGAGGTCCGTGTTCTTGCCGAACTCGACCTTGCCTTTATCGGGACGCGTGCGGCCCGTGATGATGTCGAGCATCGTGCTTTTGCCCGCTCCATTCGGCCCGATGATGACGCGCAACTCGCCTTCATCCATGTAGAAGTTGAGATCGTTGATGGCTTTGAAGCCGTCGAACGTTTTGTTCACGCCTTCCAAGGTCAGGATGAATTGTTTCTGTGCGCTCACGGGAGAAAAGATCCGAGATCCAAGATCCAAGATCCAGACAAACACCAAGCGCCAAGCTCCAATTCGTCAACGAACACCGCATGTCCTGTTGGTGTTTGGATCTTGGAGCTTATCTGGTTTTTGGACCTTGGATCTTGGATCTTCATTCCGTCATTCCTTCGCCATTGGTTCAAGAATCACTTCAGCCGGCGCGGCACTCGGCGTCGTTGCATCGCCATTTTTCTTCGTGAATTTCTTCCACAACGCCATGAGTTGCGCGGGCAGGCCAATCAATCCCTTCGGCATGAACAAGGTCGCGAAGATAAACAGGCCGCCGAGGATGTAGGGCCATTGCTCGGCGAAGGAGTGCGTCGCGTAGCTCTTCAGCGCGTTGCAGCCGACGGCGCCAAGAATCGGGCCGAGCAAGTTGCCGCGCCCGCCCACGGCGCACCACACGACGGCTTCGAGCGATTTGTCCGGCGCCATCTCGCTCGGATTGATAATGCCGACTTGCGGGACGAAGAGCGCGCCGCCAAGTCCGCAGATGATTCCCGAGAGCACGAAGACGAACAGTTTGAAATTGGCCGTGGCATAGCCGGAGAAGAGCACGCGGTTTTCGCTGTCGCGAATGGCGCGTTGAATCAGGCCGAACTTGGTCGAGGTGAGCCACCGACAGAGCACATACACGCCGAGCAGCAGCACCACGGAAGCGATGAACAGCCCGCGCTTGGTGGTCGCGCTGTTGTTCTCGTGACCGAGGATGAATTTGAAATCAGTCAGTCCATTGTTGCCGCCGAACGTGAAATCGTTGCGGAAGAACATCAGCATGGCGGCGTAGGTCAGCGCCTGGCTGAGGATGGAAAAATAGACGCCCTTGATGCGCGAACGAAACGCGAGCCAGCCGAAGATAAACGACACTACCGCGGGCACGGCCACGACCATGAGCGCAGCAAACCAAAAACTCTTGAAGGGCATCCAGTGCGGCGGAAGCCCGCCCGTCTCAGGAAAGCGATTGGCAAATTCGAGGAACACCATGAAGTCGGGCAAGTCGGTTTTATACTGGCCGAGCTTGCCGATCATGAGCATGAGGTGCATGCCGAGCGCGTATCCGCCGAGCGAAAAGAAGAGCGCCTGACCGAGGCTCAGCAGGCCGGTGTAGCCCCAGAGCAGGTTCACGCCGATGGCGAGGACCGCGTAGCAAAGATACTTTCCATAAACCGTGATGCTGAAGTTGCTGACGTGGAAAAAACTCGCCGGCGAAACAAAAGCGTTCAGGCATGGCAGGAGAACGATGCCGATAAACGCGGCGATGACGAGGAAGAGCAGTTCGCGTTTGGAAATGGATCTGTTGCTCAACATGCTAATTCAGATCGCGACCGGCCCGGTCGCTCCAGTCGGCGGCCCGCCGACTGGTTCGGAGGTGCGATGCACGACAGGCAACTGATATGGTTACACGCCACACCGAAAACTGCGGGCGAGACGCCCGTACTCCCCGAACACAACCGTTGCCTCACACGATTGTTCATCCCTCCAGACTCCTGCTCTTGGTGACAAACAATCCGGCGGGGCGCCATTGCAGAAAGAGAATGATTCCGGCGAGCACGGTGATTTTTCCCATCACGGCGCCCAGTGTGGGCTGGAGAATCTGGTCCGTGACGCCGACGCCGAGCGAGGCGCTGACGGTGCCGACGAGATTGCCCACGCCGCCGAGCACCACGATCATGAAACAGTCCACGATGTAAGCCTGGCCGAGGCTCGGGCCGACGTTGCCGATTTGGGAGAGACACGCGCCGGCCATGCCCGCGAGACCGCTGCCGAAGGCGAAGGTCATCATGTTCACGCGATCCGTGCGCACGCCGAGCGCGGAAGCCATGTTGCGGTTTTGCATGACGGCGCGGATTTGCAGACCCAGCGAAGTGCGCGTCAGCAGGAGGTAAGTGAGCAAGACCACGAATACAGCGAAGCCGATGACGAAGATGCGATTGTAAGCGAGCAACACATCGCTGATGACAAAGCTGCCCGAGAGCCAGCTTGGCGAACTCACCTGCACGTTGGCCGCGCCGAAGATATGGCGAAAGATTTGTTGCAGGACGAGGCTCACCCCCCAGGTGGCGAGCAGCGATTCCAGCGGGCGTTTGTAGAGGAAGCGAATGACACCGCGTTCCAGGATCAATCCCACGCACGCCGCGACAACAAACGAAACAACGAGCGCCGCCACAAAGTAAGAATCAAATCCGCCACCACTTGCGCCAAACCATTTCGTGAAAACATTCTGCGTCACGTAAGCGCAGTAGGCGCCAACCATGATGACCTCGCCGTGGGCCATGTTGATGACGCCCATCAAGCCGAAGGTGATCGCGAGGCCGAGAGTTGCGACGAGCAGAACAGCCGCGAGGCTCAAGCCGCGAAAAGCCGTGCCGAAGAACATTCCCCAGCGCATGTAATTCTCGATATCGTAAATGGATTTGCGAACGGCGGTGATGGTCTTTGTGCCGTATTTCGCCGGTGCGGCCTTGGCGTCTTTTTCCAGGTTCTCTAGGAACGCGAGCGAAGTGATGGAACGCATCGCTCCCAGCTTTTCGATGGCCGTGACACGAAACGCTTCGTCTTCCGAAACAATCCCGGTGACCGCGATGGCTTCATGCAGGGTCTTGACTACTTCCTTGGCTGTCTCGGTCTTCAGTCGCGCTTCGAAGAACGGGAGGTATTCAGTGTTTTGCTCCTGGCCGAGCTTGGTCACGGCGTCGCGGCGCAGTTTGGGATTTGGGTTGGCCAGCGCGAAGAGATCGAGCGTGATCTTAATGGCTTTGCGCAGCTTCGAAGTGGTGTCAGCCGGCGTCAGATCGCTGGCGGAAAAGAGCAAGGGCTGGCCTGCTCCATCAACGAGCACCGCACCGTCGAGAACTTTCGTCCCCTTCGCGCGACCTTCCGCATCCGTCTGCGCATCGAGGAGGAAGGGTGTTTTTGTATCGTTCGTTTCCAGGATGTAGAGGGAACCGCCGCGCCACGCAGTGAGAGTCTGCTCGATGAAGGCGTCGCCCGATGTCGCGAAGCCTTTGACGAGTTCAGTCTGGCGCGCGGCGTCTTCGGAAAGAATCGCTTCCACCAGATTGGTGCGCGGCGTGGTTTCAGCCGCGAGACTGTGAACCGCCAGCAGGGAACTGAAGAGAAGACCAACGATGAGCGCAGCCCGGCACGCCATCCAATGATGGAAACTGCGTTGCGTGCGTCCGGTCGGTGACAAAGGGTGTGGTGTCATTCGCGGCGAGAAAGGGATTCGTCTTTGCCAAAGAAGGCGGGACCAGACAGATCCCGCCTTCTCGTGAACAACGCGAGAACAAACGCGACAGGAAATCAATTGGCGCTCGCGGTTTCCTTGGGCAGGAATTTGTCACTGAACGGCTCGCCGGCGACGCCAGTAAAGCTCTTGATAATCTTGAATTGGCCAGTGGCCAACGTCTCACCGATGAACACGTTGTTAATCAGGTGATGGTTCTCCTGCATGGTAACTTCACCCGCGGGGCCTTTGAATTTCTGGCCGATGAGCGCGTCGCGGACCTTATCGACATCGAAGGAGTCCGCCTTCTCGACCGCTTGCTTCCAGAGATGCACGCCCATGCGGGAGAGGTTCATGGGGCTGCAGGTCACGCGGCCCTTGGTGTCGATGCCGGTGACGTTGTAGTCCACACCCGTGACTTCCGGCTTCTTGATCCATGACAAAAAGTCCTTCACGAACTTGGCGTTTTCAGGCGACTTGATGCTCATGAAGTAAGTCCAGCAACCGAGGTGGCCGGCGAGTTCCTTGGCCGGGAGACCGCGGAATTCGTCTTCGGAGATCGAGAAGGAAACGACCGGGCAGTTCTCCGAGGTCAGACCCGCGTTCGCAAATTCCTTGAAGAAGGGAACGTTCGTGTCGCCATTGAGCGTGCTGATGATGCACGCCTTGCCGCCCGCGGAGAACTTCTTCACCGCTGCAACGATCGTCTGGTAATCCGTGTGACCGAACGGTGTGTAGATTTCCTCGATGTCCGAATCCGGGATGCCCTTCGACTTCAAATACTTCTTCAGGATCTTGTTCGTCGTGCGCGGATAAACGTAATCCGAACCGAGCAGATAAAACTTCTTCTTGCCTTCCGCGAGCATGTAATCCACGGCCGGGATGGCCTGCTGGTTCACCGCTTCTGCAGTGTAGAAGATGTTCTTCGACAACTCTTCACCTTCGTATTGCACTGGGTAGAAGAGCAGCCCGTTGTCCTTCTCGAACACCGGGAGCACCGACTTGCGGCTCACCGAAGTCCAACAGCCGAACACCGTCGCGACTTTGTCCACTTCAAGGAGCTGCTTGGCCTTTTCGGCGAACAGCGGCCAGTTGGACGCGGGATCGACCACCACGGGTTCGATCATGTAGGGCTTGCCGCCGACTTTGACGCCACCGGCTTTGTTAATCTCATCGAACGTGAAGAGAAGCACGTCTTTGAGCGAGGTTTCGCTGATGGCCATCGTGCCGCTCAGTGAGTGCAGCACGCCGACTTTGACGGTGTCCGCAGCCTGCGTGGTGAACGCGACGAGCGCGACACCGGCTGCGATAATGAGTTTGAGCATGGAACATTTCATATTCTGTTGAGTCTTTTTTGGTTAGTAAGGTTGGCGGTTAAAACAGGTAGGAGACGCCAGCTCCGGCGATGAAGCGGGATTTGTGGCCGTCCAGACCATTCTTGTACGAGGTGGTGTCCCAGCGAATTTCCGGCTGGATCTTGATGTTGGGTGCCGGCTTCCAGTTGAGCGTCAGGGTAAAGCTGGCGAGATCGCCGTCAGTATCAGTCGTGACAATACCTGCACCTGGGCGAACCGCCGGCCCGAGGACGCCATCAGGACTGCTGATGTAATCCGCGCGGAAAGCGAGACCCACCTTGGATGTGAAGTCGTACCAAACCCACCCGCCAATGGACCAGAGGTCGGAGGAGTTCCCGGGAGCGTCGAAGTTGAAGTAGTCAACTTCGTAACCAGTGCCCAGTTTCTCAGTTATCTGAACTCCGCCGATAGTGCCGACTCCCTTGGTTACTACACCTGCGGGCTGAACATCGTAGAACGGGTAGATGTTGAACCAGAAGTTGCTGCATGGCTTAACGTTCAAGCTGGCGCTGAACGCCTTGCCCTCGTTGTTGTCCACCGGGCCCTGGAACAGTCCGTTATCCACGCGCGCCGTAAGGCCCACCTTGTCGGTAAAGTTGTAGGTAGCTTGCACACCAGCCGACGGACCGTTGCCGGTGAACCACCATTGGTTGCCTTGAGAAAAGTTGACGTTGGCCGCGCCGCCGTCGCCAGACTCGTAGTTCAAGAGCGAAATGAGTTCACCCGCCTTGATGTTCAGCCCGGTGCCAATCGGCACATTGAGTTCCACATAGGCTTCACGCAAATCATTGAAGCTCGAATTGTTGCCAGGAGTATTGAGTTGTGGGGCGTCCTCGCCAAAAATCAACGAGGCTTTGAAGCCGGCATCCCACTTGTCCGACGCGACCGGTTTGCTGGCGACGGTGAGCTTGAATTTGTTCAGTGAGAACGATTCGTTCTGGGAATTCCACAGATATGCGTCGGAAACCCTGTCATCCGGTTTAGCTGCATTGTAGAAATACGACGCCTGCACGAAACCGCTCAGTTGGATTTCCGACAGTGCCTTGACCAGATAAGGCGGCGCGTTTGGTGTCAGGCCCTCCTTCTGCACCACGCCCTCAAGCGAATCGAGACGCTTCTTAAGCTCGGCGTTTTCTTTTTCAAGACGCTCCATTCTCACGGTGTTGCCGGTTTCCGCCTGCGCAAACGCCGGCGTGCCGGATGTGAGCAGAGCCGTGCCCACACAGGCACCCATAGCCATGGAAGACACGTGCGAAGTTTTTCGTTTCGGGGTTTTTTGCCTCATAGAGTTTGTTTCTGGTTTGTTTGTTTGGTTGCGTTCCGAACGCGGTCGGGGTGAAACAGTGCGCGTGCCACTTTTGAAATGACCGGTCCGAAAGGCTGAATGAATTCTATCGCGTGAATGAGCGAAATCGCTATCGCTGATGCCGCGCAGATAAGACTAGGGCGCAGTGGAGGACAAACTTCCCCTGCGGCCCATTAGATTTGTCGATACGGTCGAGATGAGGTATGGCGGGTCGCCAAGCTTCGCTCGCGCAGAAGAATCACTGTGGTCAAAGGTCAACAGATCGAAGGAGACGCGACCGCGCGGACTTGTTCTGGCGGAACTGGCGGTTGCGCTTCTTAGCCGAAACGATTCAGCATGAACAGAAGCGAACAAGGAAACGAAGCCGGAAGAAGCGAGGTTCTGGCATTTTTCAACTGAACCCGAGCCCGACCGTTTGGTCGGCGTGCGGCCAACGCTCGGAATGGAAAATGCGCCCCGGCCCGACCTTTGTTTTCTTCGTTTGCTTCTGTGGAAGTTTGAATCGTTCCGACCTGGGAGACGAGAATGGCGCTAGAATTCTTACGCCAATTGCAACACACGCGCATCCCGCGGCCCGAGCTGGCACTGGCCTTTGATCATTTCACCCGTGAGCAGGTCGCGGCGAATCCGCGGCCCAATGTCCACGAATTGAATCGTGGCATTATGGTTCAACAGAAAGAGAAACTCTCCGTGCTCGTTGAAGCGCGTAGTCGCTTCGACACCCGCGGGCGCCCGCATCGGCGGACGCACGCCGCAGTCGCTGCAAATCTCGGTGAGGAACGAGCGCAGGAAAGTCGCTTCCGGCTGCGTGCCCACGTAGTAAGCGAGGCCGCGCCCGACCGCGTTCCGCGTGATGGCGGCCCGGTGTGCATAAAAATCCTCGGTGAACGCGGCTACAGCTTCCGCACCTTCGAGTTCAATGATGTCCGCCCACAAGGTGCAGCGCGCGCCGCGCAACGACGTCTTGATGTGGCGCAGTTGCGCGCCGAACACATCGAATTCTTCCACGTGCAGGCCGAGCAGTTTTCGAAATGCGGCCGGATACCCCCCGGGCAAAACCCGCACACTTGCGTCCACGATGCCGCTGAAAAATGTCGTCACGAGAGTGCCGCCGTTGTCCACGAATGCGTGGAGGTTCTCGGCCAACCCGGGACGCACCACATGCAACGTGGGCGCAACGACGAGCTTGTAGTTCGAGAGATCCGCTTCCGCCGGAACGATGTCGATCGGGACGTCCGGCTCGAACAACGCACGGTAGTAGCTGCGCAATAATTCGGAGTAATTGATGCGTCCGGGCGCGGAATCCAGTTCCACCGCCCACATGCTTTCCCAATCGAGAACCAGGGCGACTTCGGCCCGCGTCGTCGCGCCGAGAATGGCCGAAAGTTTTTTCAATTCAGCGCCGAGTTCCTCGGCTTCGCGAAAGGCGCGGGTCTCAGCCAGGCCGTGCGGAAGCATGGCGTGCTCGAATTTGTGCGGCCCGGCCATGGGAGCGCGCCATCGCGAAAACGTGATGCCGTCCGCGCCGTGCGCGAGCGCCTGCACGCTCCACAGGCGCGCCTGTCCGGGACGCATCACCGCATTGTGAGCGCACGCGGCGCCCGGCAGGGCCGCGTGCTTCAGCAGCCACGGTTTACCGCCACCGATGCCGCGCTGCACATCGCAGGCGAACGCAATGTCCGCCGGGTCTGCATCCATGGGATCAGGCGCGGAATCGCAGGCCACGAAATCGACATGCCTGGACCACTCGAATCCATTCACGCCGGCGGCGAGGCCGTGCTCCCCGGAAAAATGGGTCGTGACAGGAATCTCGGGCGCAAATTCACTGAGCAGACTCTTCTCGTTTAAGAAACATTCGAGCAGGGAATCGCTGGTGAACCGCCGGAAGTCCAGTTCCTGCGCGGGATTGGCCAGACCCGCGGTCGCCTTCGGACACAAAATTTCATCCCAGTGATGATAGAATTGGCTGGAGTCCGCCGAACCCCAGTGTTCGTTGAGCACATCGAGCGTTCGATACCTTGATTGAAGCCAAACCCGAAATTGAGCCGCGCACGCAGTGCAATGACACGGCGCATTGGTGGCGTCCCGATTATGATTCACTTGCCAGAAGGCGAGGGCGGGATGCGCGCCGTAGCGACTGGCCAGTTGACGCACGAGCCGGCCCGCGTGATCGCGATACACCGCGCTGTTCGCGCAGCAGCCCGGCACAGCGTGTGGGCTGGATTTCACGGCCACTGCTTCGGGATGAAGACGGGCAAACCACGGCGGTGGCGAAGCCGTGGCGGTAGCGAGCCCCACCAGGATTCCATGCCCGTGCAACAGATCGATCACGCGATCGAGCCAATCGAAAGTGAACGTGTCCGGATTCGGCTGGAGCTTCGCCCAACTGAGGTCGCCGAGCGTGACGAGATTCACTCCCGCGCGCCGCATGAGCGCGGCGTCCTCGGTCCAGACCGATTCCGGCCACGCTTCCGGATGGTAGTCGCCGCCGTAAAGCAGTTGCGCAATCTTCGGAGTCATCATGGCAACGGTGTTCGCGAACGAACATCGTGGCGAAGAAAAAATTGCGCAAAGAAAAAAGGCGCTCGGGTGCGAGCGCCTTCCAAGAATCCCACCAATTCTATTGCGGCGCAAAGATGATGTCCACCGGTTCGCCCGGGATGAGCTCGAGGCTCTTCGGAAGACTGACGAGAAACGCCAGGCCAAACTCGACTTGGGTTGCGCCTGGGGACGCCATCGAGGGATCGAGTGGTTGGACTTGGGGCGCCACTTCCAGGACCGTGGCGTAGTCCGCTTTGCGCTGGGTTCCCATTCGTCGCACTTGCACGCGATCCCCAATTTGCGGTTTGGTTTCAAAAGGCGGCTTCAAATACCCGACGATGTGTTCAGAATTATCGGCCACGATGATAGCAATGGGAGAGCCGGGCATCACGACCTCTCCAACCCGGTTGCTGAGGACGGTGATGACCCCATCCATGGGAGCACGAAGCACCACTGGCTCGCCCATCAGGTTGAGAACCTTGGCATGCGCCGCGATTGCGTCTTCGATCGATTTCTCGTAGGCTGTGGACCCAGTGGAAACCCGGTAACTCTCCACCAGCTTTTCCATCGTTGCGACCAGCTTTGTCTTTTCTTCCACTGCCGCGCCCAAAGCGTCACGGGCCGCTTTGGCCGCATCGTATTCAAATTGGGAAATGGTGGCGGGCGGGGAAAGCATTTGCATTTCGGCGCGCGTAAAGTTCGTCTCCGCCAATCTGAAATTGATTCGTTCCGTGGCCAGGTCGGTTTGATGCGCCAGCAAATCCATGAACAAACCAGCAAAATCCTGATCGGACCGCTGTTGCGCGACGATCATCTGCGCCTTTTGCACCGTGAGATCCGCATGAGCGGCCGCAACTTCCGCTGCGGTTGTTTCAGGGTTGGTTGCGACCAGAGCGCCAATGACTTGTCCTTTGGTGACTCTTTGGTACTGCTTCACCCGCAAGTCCACCAGTTTGCCCGGTACGGAGGTCATGATCTGGCTTTGCACTACTTCCACGCGCGCCACCACGTTGGCGGGCAGGACATAGTTCCGCCACAACATCACCACGCAACAGAGGATGCCGATGAAAGTGAGCACCGGCAGCGCCTGAATGCGAAACTCACGCCAGCGCTGGGCTGGTGGTGTGGGAATGGGTGCAAGTGGATCCATGTTAAACCTCTGATTCGTCTTCGGCCTGCATGCTCGTCACGCGGGAAACGCCGGTTGTGCTGCGCAGTTCGGTCAGCATTTCTTCCACGCGATTGGGATCGCGGAGCAACAATCGATAGGAAAGATCGGTGCCTTCATAGCCTTCGTGCGAACGCTGGCTGGCGCAAAGCGTGCGGCGGCTGTGGCGGTTCAAAGCTCGGCTCAATTCGCCGAGGTCCATCAGAGGCCTGGCCCAGTGCAAATTCACAATCACGTCATAGCGATGCCGGCTGCCGAAGGACGTGGTCCACAAATACAACATGCCAATCGCCGTGAGCGCGCAGCCAATGACGGCGGTGGTGAATTTCTGCGAGCCGCACGCCAGCCCGATCACCAGCACGGTCAGCACGTAAGTCGTGTCGAGCGTATCGCGCAAAATGTTGCGGAAGCGAACAATCGCGAACACAGCCATCATTCCGAAGGCGGTGACCAGATTGTTGGAAAGCACGCTCATGACGATGGCCACGATCGTGGGCATGATGACCAGGGCGTTCACGAAGGACCGCGAATACGAAAGGCCCGCGTGCGTGAGCATGTACACCCACGCGATGATGTGCCCCATGGCGAAGGCCAGTAGAAGCCCCAGCGCCATGGCCGGGAAATTGGTCGGCGCCACGCCGTAGTCGCCATGCGACAAAGCCGTTAAAAATGAATCCAGCATAAAGTTTCATCGGTGCAGCAATGCGCTAGTGCCGTTGCCCCGGTGAGATTGACGCATATTCTTCACAAAAATGCTTCCGAGTTGTCAAGCACACGACCCATCCGGGGAAATACGGCGCGTGCCTCTCGTGAACCCCTCACCGCTTTTTGGCGGCACCGCGAAGGAGAGAAGAGGCGAAGAAAAAGGCCAGGACGTGAACCAAATCCCTGTCCTGCCTTCGCGCCCTTCGCGCCGTTGCTGTTCATTAATCTCAAAAGGCAAATTAGCGCGACGCACCCTTCAGCCGGGTAATCGCCTGCGCGGCGGGAGCGAAATCCGGCCGAAGCCGCAAGGCTTCTCTAAAGGCCGCCAGCGCTTCGTTCGTTTTGCCGATGCTCAGGTAAGCGGAGCCGACGTTGAAACGCGCCTCCACATAGTTCGTATCGAGCCGCGCCGCCTCCTTAAAATGTCCCAACGCTTCACCCGGCTGGCCCTGTTCGGCCAAAGCGCGTCCCAGATTATTGTGCGCCGAGGCGTCCTCGGGCGCGAGCTTCAGCGCCGCGTTGAATTCCTCGATCGCCTCGCTGAAACGCTTTTGGCGCGTCAGCACATTGCCGAGATTGTTGTGGGCCTCGACGTATTCCGCGAACAGCTTCAACGCCTCTCGATAATGGTGCTCCGCCTCGGGAAGCTTGTTCATGCGCGCAAAGACGACGCCGAGATTGAAACAGATTTCCTCATCGTCCGGCTTCAACTCCAGGGCGCGCTGATAACAAAGGAGCGCCGGCCCGGCCCGGCCCTCCTCCAGCAAGCGCGTGCCGATGTTCAGCAACTCAGCGGGATCAGTGTTGTTCGTGAGCCACGCGAAAAAGAGGCGAGGGTCAGCCGCGTTCGTCACCGGAAGTGCGGGCGCGACGTTCGTCGGGCCGAGAGGGGCGGTTTTTTCGATGCTTGATGCCTGCCGGATATTTTTCGGTTTCAAAGCCATCCAAATTGCTGCGGCGGCAAGCACGAAAAGCGAAACGGAAAGAGCGGCGAAAGCTCCACGCCGAGATGGCCGCCGCTTTTCTTTCCGTTGTTTGGGCACGCCAAAGCTTGCCGCCATTGGGCGCTGGGTTCAATCTTCCATGCAGCGGCCATAAAAATTGTTCCGCCCTATCACGCTGGCCCTTTCACGGCCGGCTCCTTTCGAGCAGTTCGCTGCGGGAATGACCTTGCCCGGCCGATGGCCTCCACCGCTTAATCAACGCCATGGTGCAACATGATTTCCTGACATGAGCATTGCCACGCGAACCGGCGACGACGGCACCACCGCGCTGATGTATAATCGACGCGTCGCCAAGACCCATCCGCGCGTGGAAGCCAATGGAGTGATCGACGAACTCAATGCCGCCCTGGGAGTGGCTCGCGCGAACTCCAACGACGAATGGCTGCGCGGGGAATTGTTCACGACGCAGAAGCAGCTCGTGGACATCATGGGCGAACTCGCGACCGCTCCTGCTGACCTCGAACGTTACGCTCGTGATGGATTTATACTCGTCACGTCCACGATGACGACGCGGCTCGATGAATTGGTGAAGAATCTCGAAGCACAAAAAATTTCCTTCAAAGGCTGGGCCACGCCGGGCGCGACGCCGCTCGCAGCCGCCCTGGATTTGGCGCGCACCGCTTGCCGCCGGGCGGAGCGCCGCGTGTGCGCCATCCGTGAGACTGGTGATGCGCTGAACGCCGAGATTGTTATTTACCTCAACCGCCTTTCGGATGTGCTCTGGCTCATGGCCCGCTGGGTGGAAACTCAGGCGGGTGTGGACGGCCAGTGATCGCGGCTTGCTTCGCAGCCCAGGCCACCGAACGGCTCGAAGTTTTTGAATGCGCCGTTCACTTCCCTGTTACGGCAAAGTTCCTTGTGAAGGCGCGTTCCGTCCCGTTAACTACTGCGCTTTAACCGGAGAAAATTCATGAGCAATGAGTCACCAGTGGCCGACCAGGATTTGCAGGCGGTCGAGCATCTCAAGGAAGCGGCGGCGCGCATCAAGTCCGAGCTGGGCAAAGTCATCGTCGGCCAGGAGGAAGTCGTCGAGCAGGTCTTGATTTCCATTTTCACGCGCAGCCACGCGCTGCTCGTCGGCGTGCCCGGCCTCGCCAAGACGCTGCTCATCTCCACGCTGGCGCAAACGCTGCACATGTCGTTCAAGCGCATTCAGTTCACGCCCGACCTCATGCCCAGCGACATCACCGGCACCGAGGTCATCTTCCAGGACCCACAAACCAATGCGCGCGAGTTCCGGTTTCTGAAGGGACCGATCTTCGCCAACATGATCCTCGCCGACGAAATCAACCGCACGCCGCCCAAGACGCAGGCCGCGATGCTCGAAGCGATGCAGGAACGCAAAGTCACCGTGGGCGGAAATGATTTTGCGCTGCCCGATCCGTTCTTCGTGCTCGCGACGCAAAACCCGATCGAACAGGAAGGGACTTATCCGTTGCCCGAAGCACAACTCGACCGCTTCATGTTCATGATCCTCGTCGATTATCCGAGCGCCGAGGAAGAATTGCAGATCATGAAGATGGCCACGGGCGCGCCACTGGAGAAACCCACGGCCGTGTTGGGCACGGAGGAAATCCTGCGCCTGCAACAAATCGTGCGCCGCATCCCGGTGGCCGATCACGTTTACGCCTATGCCGAACGTCTCGTGCGTTCGACGCGGCCCAAAACTTCCGAAGCGCTCGACTTCTGCCAGAAGTGGCTTTCCTGGGGCGCCGGTCCGCGCGCCGGGCTCAATCTGATTCTCGCCGCCAAGGCCCGCGCGATTCTCAACGGCCAGACTTACGTGAGCTGTGATGATGTAGCATCTGTCGCGCTCCCCGTCTTCCGCCACCGCATCGTCGCGAATTTCGCCGCGCAAAGCGAAGGTGTGACGAGCGACAACATCACGCGCCGCATTCTCGAAACGATTCCAAAGGACGAGAAGCTGGCGGCGTAAGGGAGTGTGAATCGATTCAAGAAACGCGGATGACGACGAAGGCGCCAGCAAAGAAAAAGATCAGCAAAGAGGAGTACGATAAGATCTGCCAGGACATCGAGCGGGATAACGTGGAGGCGATCGAGCAACTCCTGGCGTCGGGCTTTCCCGTGGAACAGCAATTCGCCAGAATGGGCGAGGCGTATGGGAGCCTGCTGGTGCTGGCCAGCCATTCGGACGCGTTCAAGATTTTGCGCCGACTGATCGAGAAGGGGGCGAAGGTGAACAAACGCAGCGGGTGGTCGCCACTAATTGCAGCGTGCGCCGGGGGCCATTGGCAAGGCCCCGACGAACGCAGGGGTGGAGCGGTCGAGACCGTGAAGTTGCTGCTGGCCGCCAAGGCCAATCCGAACGAGAAGTTCAGTGACGATGAGGACGTCGGCATCACTCCTCTCATTCTCGCGACCGAGGGGAACAATCTCGAGATCGTGCGCTTGCTGCTGGAGGCCGGCGCCGACCCAACGGCGGAAACGCGCAAGGGAGATACGGCGCTGAAGCTGGCGGCTGAAGCAAACAATCATGAGATGGTTCAGCTTCTTTTCCGATCCGGCGGCCGGGGACTGGATCACGCGTTACTGGTGCCAGTGTTTGAAGCGAATGTGCCCCTGGTGCGCCTGCTCATCGCTGGCGGGGCAAACCTCAACGCGTGTCTCAGCCTCCAGAAAGCGAAGTGCGCACATGATGGGGCCGGCAACGGAACGCCGCTGGCAACCGCCATCACACAGAGATCGCGTGAAAGCATTATTCTGGACCTGTCGGAGCACGACGAGCCGTCTGCCAGAGAACGTGAGAACGAAGCGCGACAGAAGCGCGCGGCGCTACTGGAGATCATGGAGGAACTCGCGCGAGCCGGTGCGGATGTAAACCTGCTTTCGACCTCTCGGCTCGCCAAATCCCCGCTTTATGCGGCGGCTTCCAACAATGATGTGGAGGCTGTTCAACTTCTTTTGCGATATGGAGCGCGATCTCAAGACACCGGCGCGTTACATGAAGCAGCGATCCAAGGGCACATCGAAACGGTGAAATCATTGCTGGCCGCCGGCCTGGATGTGAACGAGAAAGTGGACGGTCAGACGCCGCTTCAAATGCTCAAGGAGCGCGCGCAATCCCCGAAAAGCGAATCGGAGTGGGTGTTGAACATTGGCCCCGAGTATGAGCAGCAGGAAGCCGAACGAGAAAAGGATCGTGCGGCCCGCCGCGCGCAAATCTTTCAACTCCTGGAAGCTCACCGTTAAATGGACCAAGCCCACCTTGATCAACTTCTCGACCCGCAGACCATCTCGCGCGCGGAGGCGCTGGGATTGCAGGCGCGCTACGTCGTCGAGGGCTACATGGCGGGCGAGCACAAGTCGCCGTATCGCGGCTTCGCCATCGAGTTCGCGCAGCACCGCGAATACACGCATGGCGACGACACGCGACACCTCGATTGGAAAGTCCTCGGACGCACCGATCGTTACTACATCAAGCAGTACGAGCAGGAGACGAACTACGTCGCGAACATCCTGCTCGATGGCAGCGAGTCAATGAAGTACGGCTCGGGCAAAATTACAAAGTTCGACTACGGCAAACAAATCGCCGCCTGCCTCGCCTTCCTCATCCTGCACCAACGAGACGCCGCGGCGCTCGGCATCTTCGATCAATCGATGCGCGATTACTCGCCGCGCAGCGACAACCGCTCGACGATTCATCGCCTCATGTCGCGCCTGGCGGCCTTTCAGCCCACGCAGCAGACGAGCATCGCCCCCGTGCTGCACGACATGGCGAACCAGCTTCGCCGCAAAGGCATCGTCATCGTCATCAGCGATTTCTTTGACGACGAAGCGAAGATCCTCGAAGGCATTCAACACCTGCGCTTCGGCGGTAATGAAGTGATTTGCTTCCACGTGATGGATCCTTACGAACTTGAGTTTCCGTTCACCGGCCTCGTTGAGTTCGAAGGACTGGAGAACCTCCCCAAGATCCTCACGCGCCCGGCCGAGCTTCGGAAAAGCTACCTGCGCGAAGTCGAAGCGTTCCGCAATCGCCTGCGCGAAGGCTGCGAAAAAAACCAGTCACACTACCTGCTCGTGAACACCAAGGAGCCGCTGCATGAAGTGTTAAGCGGGTATCTGGCGTTTAGATTGAGAACGGCGTGAAAGCTTCAAGCTCCAAGCTCCAAGCTTCAGAGAAGCATCAAGCACCAAGCTCCAATGCATTGCTGCGCGCTTCTTTCGGTGTTTGGAATCTGGAGTTTCTCTGGAGCTTGGAGCTTGGAGCTTGGAGCTTCTAAATGGCTTTCCTCAACCCACTCCTCCTCCTCGGTCTCGCAGCGGTTTCCGTCCCAATCATCATTCATTTGCTCAACCGGCGGAAATTTCAGAAGGTGGTTTGGGCGGCGATGCGTTTCATCCAGACGAGCGTGGAGCGCAATCAGCGCCGGATGCGCACCGAAGATCTAATCTTGCTCGCCCTGCGTTGCCTGTTGCTCGCCCTGCTGGCGTTCGCGCTGGCGCGGCCTGCGTTCAAGAACTCCAACAGCGATTTCCTCGGGCAGTCGAAAGTCACCGGCGTCATCATTCTCGATAATTCCGCGAGCATGGGGATGAGCGACGGAACGGCGACGCGTTTCGAGAAGGCAAAGAAAGGCGCGGAACAAGCGCTCGATACGATACCCAACGGTTCCTCGACGGCGCTGTTACTCGCGTCGGACATCGCGAATGGCGTCATTCCTGAGCCAACCTTTGATCTCAATCTCGCGCGCAAAGCCATTCGCGAAGCGCCGCTCACGGATCGCGCGACGGATTTGTTGCCGTCCATCCAGCGCGCGCTCGACACGCTCAAGCAACGCATCGGCATCCGCAAAGAGATCTATCTAATCACCGATGGCGAACTAGCGGGCTGGAAGCAGATGGGCGAAATCCAGAAGCTGCTGGAGAGTTCGCAGCGCGACGTGCGCAGTCACATCGTGCTGGTGAGCGAACACGAGGAGCGCAATCTCGCCGTGACCGACTTGCGCAACGCCAGCGGCCTCACGCCTGTGAATCAGCCCGTACGTTTCGAGGCGCGCGTGAGCAATCTCGGTCGCGAGGCGGTGAGTAACATTCGCGTGAGCCTGAGCGTGGACAATGAGCCGCCCAGCGACGAGTTCACCATCGACACGCTTCCGCCGGGCGGTAGCAAGAACGTCTCGCTGTTCGCGAAGTTACGCGCGGAAGGTTTCCATTCCATCGTCGCACACATCCCCGAAGATCGTTTGCCCGCCGACGACAAACGGACGCTTGCCGTCCGTGCGATCAAGGAAGTGCGCGTGCTGCTTGTCGATGGCGATCCCGGCGCCGAGCCGCGCGACAACGAAACTTTTTTTCTCCGCCACGCGCTCATCCCCGTGCCTGCGAGTGAGCAACCCAATTATTTCATCAAAGTCTCGCGGTTGACGACGCCGGAATTTCCAACCGCGCGCCTCGATGATTTCGACGCCGTGGTACTCGCCAACGTGACCAGCTTCGCCGATCCCGTGGCGAAGAACGTCGAGCAATACGTTCGCCGCGGCGGCGGGCTGATGATTTTCGCGGGCGACAAGATCACGACGGCTTTCTACAACGAACAGTTATCGGCGAAGCTTCACTTGCTTCCCGCGACGTTCGGTCCGGCGCGCGGCAACGCCGAGCAGGACGTTGATTTCTTCACGCTCCAGGATCGCGGATTAGAGCACAGCATTGTGTCGCTCTGGAACGATCCCAACGCCGGTACGCTCTCGTCGGCGCGGTTTTATCGCGCATATGATTTGCTGCCCTTCCCTTTCAAAGCGTCGTCGGACAAATCAACGAACGCCGCGCTGGACGAAGCCGGTCCGCCGCAAATCATTGCGAAGTTCAGCCACGGCACGCCTGCGATCATTGAACGCACTTACGGACTCGGCCGCGTCGTGATGTTTGCCAGCACTGCGGACACGGCGTGGAATGATTTCCCGGTGCGCCCGTCCTTCGTACCGCTCATTCACCGCACGCTCGGCGCAATGGTGCAGCGGCAGGACGAAGGGTTGAACGTACGCGTCGGCCAGAAATTCGTGCGCCGCGTCGCGTCCGAGTTGCTCGACAAGGAAGCGCGCATCTTCAAACCACGCGACACCGATGCGCTGCTCGATCAACGCCGCATCGAAATGGTCAACGGCTGGCCGATGCTGCAATACGATGGCACCGACCTGAGCGGCATTTACGAAGTGGCCATCGGCGACACGCGCGGCGCGTTGCGTTTCGCCGCGCAACCCGACGCGACCGAATCGTCCCTCGACGAACTTTCCTCCGAGCAGAAGAAATTACTCAGCGCATCTGCCCACGTGGTCGAGTGGGCGCCGAACATTTCGCTGAAAAACCAGGTGCAATACGCAGGCGCGGGCGCGGAGTTCTGGCTGCCCATCGTGATGATCGCGATGCTGGTCGCGGCGGCGGAGACGTTTTTGGGGCAATGGTTCAGCAGGCCGAAATGACCGAACTCCTCCTCAAACTTCTCGGCACGCCGGTGGACGACGCTCTCGCCATAAGCAAGACGTCGCTCGCGTTTCGCGGCGGCGTGCCGTTGCCGTGGATTATTTTCGGCGCGCTGGTGCTCGGCGCGCTCACGTGGTGGAGTTACGCGTTCACGCCGCAAACCATTTCACGCCCGCGCAAATATCTGCTCACGGCGCTGCGGCTCGTTTTCTTCGTGCTCGTGCTCGGCCTGCTGCTCCGTCCGATTCTCGCGCTCACGGTGGAAGGCAGCATCCGCCGTTCACTTGTCGTGCTGATCGATGATTCTTCGAGCATGAACATCAAAGACCCGCGTCTCGACGCTGCCGATCAAAAGCGCGCCGCCCTCGCGCGCAACGTCCTCGATCCATCCAAAGGCTTGGGTCAGAACCTCGATGCGGGGCGGGGCAAAGAGAACGACCAGGTCGCCCGCGTCGAAGTCGTCCGCAACGCGTTGAAGAATCCTCGGCTAAACTTGCTGCCAAGGTTGGAGAAAAACTTCGACCTCGATCCGTTCACCTTCGGCCAGAGCGTGGCGCAATTGTCGCAGCCGGAAACCAAGACCAACGAAGCGCGCCAGATCGAAGACTACGTTTGGATCGACAAACTCGCGCCTGCCAGTCCGCTCACGCCCATCGGTGATTCGTTGCGCGACGTCATCAATCGCAAGCGCGGGCAGCCGCTCGCCGGCGTCGTGCTCGTGACCGATGGCGCGAATAACAGCGGCTCGCAGCCTCGCGAAGCGGCGGCGTTGCTGCGGGCGGAGGGCGTGCCGCTCTACATTTACGGCGTCGGCATCACGTCGCCGCGCGACATCATCGTAGCGAACATCTTTGCGCCGGACGTCACGTTCGTGAAAGACGAGGTCGCCGTGACTGTGCGCGTTCGCTCGCAAGGTCTCAGCGGCCAGAGCGCGCGCGTGAAGTTGCAACTCAACAGCACGACCGTGGCGGAGAAGGAAATTCTCTTTGGCGCTGACGGCGAACAGGTCGTGCCGCTCAGCTTCACGCCACAGAGCCAGGGACAGTTCGAACTCACCGCCTCCATCGATCCGCGCGACGACGAGACGGTGAAGGAGAACAATTCCGCGACACACCAGCTTCGCGTCGTGGACAGCAAGATTCGCGTGCTGCTCGCCGATCAATCGCCGCGCTGGGAGTTTCGTTACCTCCAAGCGATGCTCATGCGCGACCGTCGTGTGGAGTTGAAATGCTTTCTCGTCGAGTCCGACCCCGCCATCGCGCGCGGCACGAACACCCCTTACGTCGATCATTTTCCCGCGCGGCAGGACGACATCGCAAAGTACGACTTGGTGATTTTCGGCGACCTCGATCCGCGCAAGCTCACGCCCGGGCAATTGGAAACGGTGAGCTACTTCGTGTCGGAACTCGGCGGCTCGTTCGTGATGCTCGCGGGCAAGAAGTTTTCTCCGCACGCGTATCGCCGGACAATTCTCGACAAAATGTTGCCCGTGGAATTCGACGCGCCAGCACTCACTGCGACCGAGCCGATTGCGGACAAGCCTGTTCGCCTCGAACTCACCGCTGCTGGTCGCGCAAACTTGATGATGCGCCTTTCCGACCGCGATGAGGAGAGCGCCGCGATTTGGAAACAATTGCCGCCGATTTATTGGGTCGCAAAAGTTTCACGCCCGAAGCCCGCCGCCGAAGTGCTGCTCGTCGATCCCGATCCCGGCAAGGAATCGCGCTTCGGCAAAATGCCCGTCGTCGCGATGCAGCAATATGGCCAGGGCCAGGTGATGTATGTCGGCACCGACAACACGTGGCGCTGGCGCAAGAATGTCGGTGATCTTTATTACACCGCGCTGTGGGGCCAGATCGCGCAGCGCATGGCGATGCTGCACGTCCTCGGCGGCTCGAAGCGCACGAGGCTCTCGACCGACAAGAAAAGTTACGTGACCGGCGAGCGCGTGCTGGTGTTCGCGCGCTTGCAGACGCCGGGCGCGGAGCCATTGCAGGACGGGTCGGTGAAAGGCGTGTACGGATTGCGCAGCGGCGGCAAGCAGACGGAAGTGATTCTGCGCTCGGCGCCCGATCATCCGGGCCTGTATCGCGGCGAGTTCATCGCGCCGTTCGCGGGCCAGTATCAGTTCTTCATCGAGCAGGATCTCGAGACGCCGCTCGACTTCACCGTCACGGAACCGAAGTTCGAATTCGGCGAAACAGCGATGAACGAATCGATGCTGCGGGACATGGCTACGGCGAGCGGCGGCGCATTCTTTCGCGAGGAAGATTTGTTCAAGTTGCCCGACACGATTGCGGCGAAAACCGAGCGCGTGAAATCGCCGCTGGAAGTGGAACTGTGGTCTTCGCCGCTTTATTTCGTGCTAATGCTGCTGGTGTTGAGTGGCGAATGGGTGTTGAGAAAGATGTCACAACTCAAATGAAAGCATTCATCTCACGCTCAGATCTTGGAGATACGCTGATGCTGGTAGGGCGCGCTGTCCTCAGCGCGCCGGGTCGCGATTTGAATTCACGCGATTATCGTAGTCGTGGCCGCGGCGCGCTGAGGACAGCGCACCCCAATCTTTGGAGGATTTCATGACCGCTGTAATCCAAGAGTCAGCCGAACAGCGCATCACCCCGAGCACGCTGCTCGCGGAAAAGGTTTCCGCGGTGCGGCGCAAACAGGTCAACGTTGCCGCTGGCACGGGCGCGGGTATGGCAATGGGCGCGTTCATCATCCTGCTCGCGGCGGCCATGCTCCTGGATTGGTGGCTCGACTTCCCGCTCTGGCTGCGCGCAGTCGCTCTCGTCGTCGTGCTTGGCGTCACGGGATTCATCACGTGGCGTTTCATTCTCACTCCCATTCGCCGGCAACCCGACGATGATTCTGTCGCGCTCCGCATCGAGAAAGCTCACCCGTATTTTCGTTCGCGCCTGATTTCTTCAATCCAGTTCCCGCGACCCGGCGCCATTCCAGCGGGCGCTGCCACTTCGCTCGCGCGCATGACCATCGCGGAAACCGAGGAGATGGCTGCGCCGATGGACTTCACTCGAATCATCTCAACCAAGGAATTGAGCAAGGTCCTGGCGTGGTCGTTCGCCGTGCTGGTGCTAGGCATTTTCTCGTTCATGTACGGCGGCGACGTGAGCCGCGATTTGCTCAAGCGCGCGTTTCTTTCCTCGACGCTCGTGCCGCGACATACCCGCGTCGAAGTGTTAACCGGGAACACGCGCATCGGGCGTGGCGACGTGATTCGTATCGAGGCGCTCGCGCGCGGCGTGGTCCCGCACAATGGCAAGCTCATCGTCAAGATGTCCGGCAAGCGCACCCAGGAATATCCGCTCGATAGGGACAAGGATGGCAAATTCGTCCGCGCGCTTGAGAACGTGCAGCAGGAATTCAGTTACACCGTGCGGCTGAACGATGGCGTGAGCGACGCGCATCAGGTGAAAGTCGTGCCGCGTCCCAGCATCGCCTCCATTCAGTGCGAGCAAACGTTTCCGGCTTACACCCGCCTGCCGAACATGAAACGCGCCCCCGGCGATCTCACGTTGCTCGCAGGCAGCAAGCTCTCAGTCACCGCCACGGCGACGCACGACATCAAGCGTGCCGCGATCCGCCTCGCTGGTCTGATCAACGACGTGCCGATCCAGATCGATGCGCAGAAACCGCGCGAGTTGCGCGGCGAGTTCGCGATTCCATCGAAGGGCCTGAGCGGATTCTCAATCGAGATGTTGGACACGAACGGGATGGAATCGCGCGACGCCGCCGTCTATCGCATCGATGTCGTGCCGGATCGCGCGCCGAAAGTCCGCATCGTTTATCCCGATCGTCGTGAGGAATTGGTCACGCGCCAGGCGGTGCAACCCATTGGCTTCGAAGCCACGGATGATTTTCGTCTCGCGCTGGCCAAGCTGCGTTATCGCGTGGGCGAATCCGAGGACGCTGAAATCAAAACCATTGACCTCGAAGTCGGCACAAACGTGGTGAAGGAGATGAAGAATCGCTACGAATGGATCATCCGCGACTTCCAGCCGCCGCTGCCTGAAGGCACGCGCATCGAGTTCTGGCTCGAGATGCAGGACAACAACGACGTGACCGGTCCCGGCATTGGCGTGACCGAGCACCAACTCCTGCGCGTCGTGAGCGAGAACGAGAAGCGCGCCGATCTGCTGAACCGCGCCGGAGATTTTCTTGGGACCATCACCGACGTGACGGGCGACCAGGAGAAACTGAACTTCACGCTGGGCACTTTGATCTACGAGCGGAAGTGAGCGGACATGGATTCGAAATGAGCCTCTTTGCCCCGACTGCTACTCTCGCACCATGAAATGGCGCACGCGTTTATTCCTGATTCTCCTGAGCGTGCTCATCGTCGCGTTTCTCGTGGACCAATGGCGGCGCACGCATCTCGAATCCAGCCAGGACAAAAACATTCTTGCCGCCGCGCGCAAATACGACGTGGATCCGGCGCTCATCAAGGCCGTCGTGTGGCGCGAGAGCCGGTTCAATCCACGTGCGCACGGCAGCAAAGGCGAAACGGGCTTGATGCAAATCATGGAGAACACCGGGCTGGATTGGGCGGGCGCTCAACGTGTTCCGCTCTTCTCATCTTTGACACTGCGCGACCCGGTGCAGAACATCGATTGCGGCACCTGGTATTTGAGGAAGTCGCTCGCGCGCTATGCAAAGACGGATGATCCGGTGCCGTATGCGCTGGCGGATTACAATGCGGGCCGCGGCAATGCGTTGAAGTGGATGACGGGTGAGGCCGTGACCAACAGCGCGGCGTTCGTGGAACAAATTGGATTTCCTTCCACGCGCGACTACGTGCGAGCGGTCCAGCAGCGGCAGCAAAAATATGCGCGTGAGTTTGAGGCGCAAAAATAGCCGGTCAATCTTCGGTCAGCGCCATCATGCGCTGTTGCAATTCGGCCTTGAGCACGAGGCGCTGCTCTTCCGTCAGTTCACGTGGGACGGAAAGCGGCATCCCGATGCGCACTTCACAATATGAGAATGGCCATGGAATTTGAAACTGGTCCCAGCTTTTCAAAATGATCTTTCTCCGTATCCAGACCGACACCGGCAGAATGGGCGAGCCGCTAAGCTGCCCGAGAGCGACAACGCCGTCCTGGATGACGTAACGCGGGCCGCGCGGACCATCGGGCGTAATCGCGACGCTGTAGCCGCGGTCGGTGTAAGAAGTCAGTTCGAGCAATGCCTGCGCGCCACGGCGGCTCGACGAACCGCGCACAGCCTCCACTTTGAAGTAGCGCAGCGTCCGCGCGAGCAGACCTCCGTCATGGCTGGCGCTGATGAGGGCGGCCAAACCGGAGGAGTGAATTCGCTTCCGGCCAAAGCGTTTCCAGATCGTCATGGAGAGCGCGAGGCGATTGTGCCAGGAGCAGAAAATCATTGGGGGGTGAGGCTGGTTGAGAAAGCCGTGCGGGTCGAGGAAGCGGCACCGCCACGTGAGCGAAACCAAACGAAACCCAAAATAGATCAGAAAAGCGCCGAGGTGATGACGCCACTTGAGTTTGCGCGGCACAATGACGCGGCCGTTCTGCGCGCCAGTCGCGGCTTGAGGCTGGGAAGTGTCCGTCACGCTACGCGCCTTTCTTGAGGGCCGCGCGGACCAACTGTTCCACGCTAGCTGGCGCGCCAAGCAAAGCCTGCGCCCCGCGCACGGCTTCGTGGGCGTCGGGTTGTTTGAAGCCGAGCGCGAGCAGTGCGGCAATCGCGTCGTTGAATTTCTGATCGTCAGGAGACAGAGCCGCGCGCGCCCCCGTGCCGGAATCGAGCGCGGCGGATTTTCCGAGCTTGTCCTTGAGTTCGACCACGATGCGCTCCGCCGTTTTCTTTCCCACGCCGCTGATTTGCGAGAGTGATTTCACATCGCCCATCACGACCGCGGTGCGCAACGCGCCGATATTGACGCCGCTCAGAATGTTCAACGCTGTCTTGGGTCCGATTCCGCTCACCGCGTTGATCAGCAGGCGAAACATCTCGCGCTCGGCGGCGGTCATGAATCCGTAGAGCACATGCGCGTCTTCGCGAATCGAGAGGTGCGTGAGAATGGTGAGGTCGCCGCCGCGCGGAGGCAACTTGTCGAACGACGAGAGTGGAATCAGCACTGCGTAGCCGACGCCGCCCACGTCCACGATGATTTGCGTGGGCAACGCTTCCACTAATTTACCGCGAAGAAAATGAATCATGTGGGTCGGGCCGAGGCGTCAGACGCGCTTCGGCGGATCGAAACTATAACGTGACGCGCTTTGGCCGTAAGCCAGCGCCAACGCGAGCGCATCGGCGGCATCGGCCTCGGGGATCTCCGCGAGGCTCAACATGCGCTGGACCATTTTGGCCACGGCCAGCTTTTGCGCTGCGCCATAGCCGACGATGGTTTGCTTCACTTTGCGCGGGGCGATTTCAAAAATTTCCAAACCCGCTTCCGCCGCCGCGACGAGGCTGGCCCCGCGCGCTTCGCCCATGATGAGTGCGGTCTGAAAATTTTGCGCGTAGAACAATCCCTCAACGATGCACACAGTCGGGGCATGTTTTTGAATCTGTTCGCGAATGGTCCGGACAATCTGCGCGAGACAACGCGAACGTTCCCAACTCGCGGGACACCGCACCGTGCCGTGTCCCAGCGCCGTGGCCTGCCGTTTTTCCAGACGAATCACGCCATAGCCCGTGCCGCGCACGGAAGGATCGATGCCCAGGATCGTCGCGTGAGTGAGGTTGGGACGAACGCTAGCCGCAACGGCCGGAGTCGCCCGGCGGCTGCGGCCCTGGAGTTGTTCGAATTGGCGAAGCGTGATTCCCACACGAGGATTGAACCACAAACGATCTTTCGCTGAACACTGAATTTGCTTCCGTAAAAAAAGAAACTCTGGGCCGTTTGCAGCCCGGAGTTTGTGAAATCCTCTGACTGATCAGCGTCCGCCTCGTTCGCCACCACGACCGCCGCCGCCGGATTCACCGCCCCGGCCACCACCGCCTCCGCCACCAGCGGGCGTGGAGCGCGCCGGCGCCGTCACCGAACCGCCGCCCGCTGAACGTGGCATGGGAGAACTGGGAGCGACGGCCCGGGGTGTTTGCTCAGAATGACGCGGCGAGTAAGTCGGCGCTGCGCTACGAACCGAAGGCGTCGCCGGCAATGGCGTCGCGCTTGGCGAATAGACGCGGCCGCTGGGAGCGGCTGACGGCGCAACGTATCTTGGCTGCTGTTGTTGTGGTTGCGCCTGCGGCGTTTGAGCACGCGGCGTGGCCGCAACCGGTGGAGCAGCCGATCGCGGCACACTCACATTGGACTGCGCGGAGCTTCGAGGAACATCGCCAAAGAGCGGTGTGTTCACGCGCGACTGCTGTTGCGCTTGCGGCTGCACACGAGGTTGCGAGCGGGTTTCCGTATTCTCGCGGACGACGGTCCTTTGATCACTCACGTTGGGCGTGACGCGCGGATTCACTTGCGAGCCAGCGCCCGCCTGAGCGTCCCTCCTGGTTTCTGTGGTCGTTCCCACTGCGGTCCGGCCTGGTGAAGTTGGCGCCCGGCCCTGCGTAGCCGGTTGCGTGGCTGCTGCGTTGTTGCGGACTGCGGTGTTGCCTGCGGCAGGCCCGCGACCGACTGAGGTCGGAACTTGTCCGCCCTGGCGGCTCGCGAACTGTGTTGACCTGATCGGCGGCGGCGTGGCGGGCAACTGCGGGCGAAACACCACCGACTGGCTGCCTTGCCGCTCCACGCGATCCATCCGGCCCTGGGAAATCCTTTGCGCCGACACATCCCGCACCGCGACCTCGCGGATTCTGTTCGGGTTCGAACGCGCGATCGTTTCACGACCGACGCCGCGGTTGATGACGGTGTTGTTGTTACCGACGATGTAATTGTTCACGACCGTCGTGTTCCGATAAACGTTCCGCACGCTCGAACGCGGCACGAAGTGACGGTAGGGCGCGTAGTCGCAAAAGTTATTGATGTGAACGAACGAGTAGTGGAAATCGCTCAGGCCGAAATCAAAGCCAATGCCCACGTGCCGGCTGCGATACGTGAAACCCACTCCGCTGACGAAACGGGCTTCCGGCGGCAACGGCGCCCAGCCGCAATAGCCCGGCGAATAGCGCCAGCTCACCCACGAGGGAGCCCAAACTCGGCCGGGGTTCCAAACCCAGCCCGAGCGAGGGTGGCAATACCAGCGGCCATAGTGAAACGCTGCCCAGCCCCAACTGTAATCCGAGTTCCAATACCAGCCCGCATCGGACCAGTACCAGCGGCCGCGGTCACTATAAGGACGCCAGGTGTTGACGGAAACCGCCACCGTCGGCTGCCAGCACCAGCCGTAGCCGGAGAGATACAGCCAACTGCCGTAAGGCGAGAGTGAGTCATAAAAATACGCCGCGTCCGTGGAAGTGGGCGGCGGAGCGACGGTGGTGGCCACGGGCGCCGACGGAGGCTCGACGACTTGTTGCGTCTCCGGCACGTTGGATACGACCTGAGTTTGCACGGCTGATGGGAGCGGCGTTGCTGGCACGGGTGCCGCAGCCGCCTCGCTGCCATCGTGCTTCAACATGGAAGTGATCACGGTGCTCGAGACTCCAAGATCGTTTAGATAAAGAATCTGGTCCGCGCCCACATCGAACCGGCCTGAATATTTTTCGACGTAGGCGAGAATCACGTCTTCGCCGACGCCGGATTGCGCGAGCTTCACCACTTCAGAAAGGCCGGTGGACAACGCAACGTTCTCGGGATTCGCCGTGGGCGGAATGCGCTCGATGATAGCGGGAGCGTTGGTGTCGGTGACAGCAGGCTGCCCCGGTTCGGCATTTGTCGGTGCCGGCACAACGGGTGCCGTTTGCGCCACCAAGGCGATCGGCGGCGAGGTCGGCGCGACGACCGAGCGTGGTTGATCAGGTTCCGCCGAAGGCCGGGCGCAACCGAGAAAGAACGTCAATCCAGCCGCCAGACCGACGCTGTACTGCCGGACGAATGAGATTTTCATAAATACTTTCCTTATGGCCCCCAATGCCGTTTTGCCTTGGGTGGCAATTGATTATACAGGATCGGACTAGCGTTCTCCACTGGCTATTCAGAGGGCGCAAAGTGGCTGCAAACATTGGTGATTTCGCACGAAACCAACGTGCGAAGTGCGCTGGCTTTTACCAGCGCAATGCGGTTGTAGGTGTTAGTCCCGCATGGGCGTGGATGAAGCCGCTGACAACTTCAATGATGTGCGCGCGATCGCACCGAGAGCTTTGGGAATCGATGTTCAGGGACGCGCCGGCTTGAGGCTCTCTGGATAATCCAACAGGAACGTTCTCCGCTGATCGGCAAAACTTTTCAGACTGATTGAGCCGCCACCGCCCGGACCAAAACCTTTTCCCGAAATGTCTTCAGTCAGACTCTTCACGAAGTCATCCGAGCTATCGAGCTTGCGCGTGTCTGCCCGCACGTCCGCGGCGATCATTGATTGATACTGCTGCGCGAGTGGGCCGAGATTTTTCCAATCCAGCCATTTGTCCGCGATGTCGCGCACGTATCCAAGATAGCGCGTTCGCAGCGCGGGCACGGCGAGCAACTTCGAGATGAGCGGCTTGTCGGGATCGTTCGCGGCCACGAGCGGGTCGAGCTTCACGCCTTCCACTTTGATGCCGCCGCCGGGACCACGCCCTCCACGTCCGCGTCCGAACGGAGGCGGGCCTGGCAAGATTTCGGTCAGGCCAGCGCGCACTTTTTCTTCCGTGAGCATGCCAGCTTTCGCGGCGTCCCATTTCGCAAACCAGTTTGAAAAAACGTCCGACATTTCCGCGCGAGTGAGCGTGCCGTCTTTGTCGCGATCGAGCACGTCGAACAGTCCGGGGCCGGCGAACGTTTTCGGTTGAAAACCACCGCGCACTGGCGCGTCTCCGCCGGGTGCGCCATTCGGCGCTGGCACAAGGAACGGACCCGTGAACTGCTCCTGCGTCACCTTGCCTTCTATGCCCTTGTCCAACTTATCGAACCACGCGCCCGCCAGTGCCACAAACTCTTCGCCCGTGAGTTTCTTGTCGGAATTCTTGTCTCCCTGCGAAAACATTTCCGCCGCGATCGGCATGGCCGGTCCAAACACGACTCCACCGAAGCCCGGCCTGCCTGGCCTGGCAAACGTCTCGTTCATGTCGTGCGGCAGAATGTGAAACTTCCCTTTCGCATCCTGATAAATGTTGTAGTCGCTCGTGCGAACCCAATACCCGTCGTTGTTGATGAGCGCATTTTCGAGCGCGAGAAATCTCAGCACGCCGTCGATGTCCAGCAACGGCGCGAGCGCCGCCTCCAGTTTGTTGCTGGGCGTTTCGTTCAACACTTTGCAAAGCTGAACAAAGTCCACCCACGCCTTGGAATCTTCCTTGGATTTGAGTTCGTAGATACGCTGGTACTTCGCCACATCGTCGCCGAGGTATTTCAGGTTCCCCTGACCGTTCGGGCTGCCCGGCACTTTCCAGCGCGCGTCGGGTCCTCGTGTGAGTTCAGAAGATTCAGTGTGCGATAACCACCGATGTTTTGTTTGTCGTGGGCGAAATCCAGCGACAGATTCAACGACCGCTTGCGCCCTTCGCTCACAGTGAAATACGACGACGCGCCGCGGAAATGAACGCCGACATCACGATAAGTTTTTCCATCGACCATCAACTTGGCCGGAACTTCCACGTCGGTGTTGTTGAAATCGGAAAGCTCCTTCTCCCAATCCGCATTGTCGAATTCCAGGAAGAATGTGCGAACGACATTCGACGCGTAGAGCGGTGCGTCCGGATAAGATCGAACTTCGGTCGGCGAAACTTTTGGTCCCGGTTGAGGCGGCTCCTGCTCCTCGCCACGGCGATTGAATGCGCCCGGTCCGCGGCGTCCTCGTCCAGCCGCGCGTTCGCCTTGGATGAATTCGCGCGCCGCTTTTCGCTCGGTCGCGTCGAGACGCTTGTTCCCGTCCTTGTCGAACTGCGGCACAAGCTTCGTCTCTGGCTGCTGCATCGGGCCGAAACTTCCACCCTGCCCACCCGGCGGCGGCCCGCCCTCGAAGTTCTGCGCCAGCAAAGAGCACGCGCCGCATAGCGCCAAAGCTTGTAAAAATAGTTTCATTTGGTGTCCACAGAGTTCAACCGGCGAGACATTAAGCCATCGTTAAGCGTCTCAATCTTCTACATCCAACATGCGCGAATGGTTCGCAACTTCCGCCAGGATTTTGGACTGCTTGTCGGCCCAAGCAGAGCCGCGTTCAGCGGCGCGCGACCGTCATCATGCGCCTCTCCGTTCGACGGTGACAAGTCACCGCACTCCACATGGCTGCGGTTGCGACTTACGATCCCAATTTCCGCAGCACCGCGCCCAGTCCTCCTTCGACGGGCTCAATTTCAATGGGCGCATCGGACTGCGCCGTCGTCGCCGGCGCAGCGTGTTCCGACGCCGGCGCAACAGTTGGTTTGGCCATCTTGCTCCGCCCTGCCTCCGCTCCCGGCAAAGGCGCAACGTCCGCTGGTTCCGTGTCCGGCGCTTCGTCGCCGGCGTTCGGCAGATGCCACGTCGTGCGCTTGCTCAGCCATCCTTGGTAGCGCGCGAAGGTCCACATGCCCGACTCCGCGCCCGTCTCCATCACCTGATTGATTTTGAAGAACTCGCGATTGCGGATGAACATCTTCACCGGATTATTCGGGATCAAAATCTCGCACTCCGGCACACGGATGTTGAGGTCCGCGCGAAACCGCAACCGCTGCGCAATCACCGCCACCAAAGAGTCCGCGAGTTGCGCGGCCACCGCATTTTGAATTTCTGCCGGGAACGCGCTAACCACGCGCTGCAACGCTTCGATGCACGTCGAGGAATGCACCGTCGCCAATACAAGATGACCCGTCTCGGCGGCGTTCAGCGTGAGCCGCATCGTCTCGGGATCGCGCATCTCGCCGACCATTAGCACATCGGGATCTTCGCGCAACGCATCGAGCAACGCCTGTTCGAAACTCGGTGTGTCGCGCCCGACTTCGCGCTGACGAATGAACGCATGCCGTGGACGAAACACGTACTCGATCGGACTTTCCAGCGTGATAACATGCCGCGGTTCGCCAAGGTTAATCTCCTGAATCATCGCCGCCATCGTCGAAGATTTTCCGCTCCCGGTCGGTCCGCTCATGAGGACGAGTCCATTCGTGGCGGAAACCAATCTCTTCAAGTCAGGGTGCAAATTCAGATTCTCGACCGTCGCTTGAAACGTGCTGAGTAACCGGATGGCAAAGCCAACGCCGCGAGAGGTCTGAAGAATGTTGATCCGGCAGCGGACGCGCGAAATCGTTTTCGAGAGGTCGAAAGAATGCCGCGCTAAAAACTCGTTCCAGTGCTGATTGCCAATCACGTCGCGGGCAAACTCCACCAGCGTCTTCGGCGACACCGCCTCGCCCATAGTGCGCAAAGCGCCACGCACCCGCAGGGTCGCGGGCAGCCCCGGCTCCAGGTGCAAATCACTCGCCCCTTGCTCGCGCGCCACGGAAATCAGCGTTTCCAGATTCATGCTTTCTCACCACGCTCAGATCCGTTCAACAAAGGAGACGCGCAATGGTTGCGCCGAAATCGCTCGGACACAACCCCGGCCTCGGGCCAACGCGAAAGACAGGCGCAGCGAACATGCGCTCCATGAACACCGTTGCTCGCTTTTGCCCCGCAACTGAGTTAAAAGTGCCGCCAGACAGGCGAAAACAATCGATTTTTTTTCACCGCAACGTAACGTGGCAAGCCTTCCTCAAAGCCGGGCGTTCAGCGATAACACGAGGAACAAATGACTTTCGAACCCGCGCATTTCTTGAATCGCGAACTGAGCTGGCTGGAATTCAACCGCCGCGTGCTCAGCGAAGCGCGCGATCCCGCGGTGCCGCTGCTCGAACGAGTGAAGTTTTTTTCCATCTTCAGCTCGAACCTCGACGAGTTCTTCGAAGTGCGTGTGGCGGGGTTGAAGCAACAGATCGAGAGCGACGTCGTCGGGCGCAGCGTCGATGGACTCACAGCCACGGAGAGATTTCAGGCGATTCAAAAACGTGTTCACGAGCTGGTGGACGAACAATACACTTGCTGGCGCGAGCAACTGGTCCCCGATCTGGCGAAACACGGCACGCGCTTTCTCAACGTCAACGATCTGAGCAAGGAAGACTTGTCGTGGATGAAGGACTATTATCTCGCGCAAGTCCGTCCGGTGCTCACGCCACTCGCCATCGATCCGGCGCATCCTTTTCCGCAACTGCTCAACAAGTCGTTGAACATGATCGTGCAGCTCGAGATGCAACAGGGCGGCCAGGTCCTGCAGCATCTCGCTGTGGTGCAAGTGCCGCGCGTGCTCCCGCGGCTCGTGCGCCTGCCGCGCGCCGACAATCGTTCCGCCGACTTTGTGTTCATGGGCCAGCTCATTGGCTATTTTCTGGGCGACCTCTTTCCCGGCACAACGATTCTCGGCTACTGCCATTTTCGCGTGACGCGAAACAGCGAGCTTTATATCGATGAGGAAGACATCGAGAACCTGCTCAAGGCCGTCGAGAACGAACTGCACAACCGGCGCAAAGGCGATGCCGTCCGACTGGAAGTGGAATCCAGTTGCCCTCCGGAAATCCGCAAGGCGCTCCTCGGCACGTTGCGGCTGGACGAAGAAGATTTGTATTCCATCGATGGCCCGTTGAACCCGACGCGACTAATGGCGATTTATCACGGCGACCATTCGCCCGAACTGCGTGATCCTCCGTTCATCGCGCCGCAGGCGTCCACACTGCGCGGACAGCGCGATATTTTTGGCGCCATTGCCGAGCGTGACATTCTGTTGCATCATCCGTTCGAAAACTTCAATAGCGCCGTGGAGTTCCTCGAGCAGGCGGCGGAGGATCCGAAAGTCCTCGCGATCAAACAGACCCTCTACCGCACGGGAGGCGATCCGCGCATTACCGGCGCGCTCATGAATGCGGTGAAGAACGGCAAGCAGGTCACTGCGGTGGTTGAATTACGCGCGCGCTTCGACGAGGCGAACAACATCCATTGGTCGCGTCAGCTCGAAGAAGCGGGTGTGCATGTGGTGTATGGGTTGGTGGGCTACAAGATTCACGGCAAGATGCTGCTGGTCGTGCGCAACGAGAACGACGTCATTCGCCGCTACGTTCATCTGAGCACGGGCAATTACAATCCCACGACGGCGAAGCTTTACACGGACCTTGGCTACTTCACCTGCCGCAAAGAATTCGGAGAAGACGCGACCAACCTGTTCAATCTGCTGACGGGCATCGGGCAATTTCAGGAGATGCGAAAATTTCTGGTCGCGCCTTTTGAATTGCACGAACGCGTGCTGGCGCTCATCGAGCGAGAAACAGAGAACGCGAAAAAGAAACAGCCCGCGCGCATCCTCGTGAAGATGAATTCGCTCGTGGACCCGCAGGTCATCGAGGCGCTTTATCGGGCCTCGCAGGCGGGTGTTAACATCGATTTGATCATTCGCGGTATCTGTTGCCTGCGGCCTGGCGTGAAAGGCATCAGCACGAACATCACGGTGCGCAGCATCGTGGATCGTTTCCTGGAACACAGCCGCATCGCTTACTTCGAAAACGGCGGCGAGCCGCAGGTGTTCGTGATGAGCGCCGATTGGATGCCGCGCAATTTTTTCCGCCGCCTCGAGATCACGTTTCCCATCGAGGAGCCGTCTTTGCGCAAGCGCATCTGCAACGAGATTTTCCCGACGCTGTTGAATGACAACACGAAGGCATGGTCGCTGCACTCGGACGGTTCTTACACGCGAATTGCGCCGGCGAAAGGCGAAAAGGCGTCGCGCAGCCAAATGGACTTTATCGCGGTGTCCGATGCGACGGGAAAGACCCAGCGCAAGAAAGCCATTCGCGCTCGGAGATTCCCCATTGTTGAGCTGGCGCCGAATCCCTGGAAGTAAGGGCCGTCGATCACCGCGTCTTCTCGCGCGCCAGCACCGCCGCACCGGTGATGCCCGCGTTGTCCCCGAGCTTGGACGCGATGATCTCCACGTTGCGATAGGTGCCCGGCAGGACGTGCGACTTCGCGCTCTTCACAATCGCCGGCATCATTTCATCCGCGAGCGCCTCCATGACGCCGCCGCCGAGGACCACGATCTCCGGATTTAGAATATTAACGAGATTGCCCACGGCGATGCCAGTGTACTCCGCAGCTTCCTCGACAATTTTTTCAACCGTCTTGTCCCCGCGGCGAATGGCTTTGCGAATGTCGCCGCTGCGCAGGTCTTTCAAATCGTCGCCGAGCATTTCGGTCAGCACGCTCTTCTGGCCGTCTTTGACCGCGGCCTGAATGGCGCGGAACAGCGCGAGGCGGCTGCTGAAAACTTCGAAGCACCCTTTGTTGCCGCAACTACACTTGGGACCGTTGACGTCGATGACCATGTGGCCTAGCTCGCCCGCGGTGTGGCTCGAACCGGCGTAAAGTTCGCCATTGATAATCATTGCGCCGCCGATGCCGGTGCCGATGAAAATGCCGAGCACGTGGCGCTGCTTCCTTTTCAGCTCCTGTTCGTACACGCCCAGCAGGCAGGCCTTGCAATCGTTTTCGAGGAATACCGGAATGTCCAAGCGCTTCTCCAGTTCCTTGACGAGCGCGACCTCCTTCCAATCCAGGTTGGGCGCGAAAATCACTTCACCATGCTCCGGGTCCACCGCGCCCGGCGCGCCGATGCCGACGGCCCGCACTTGCTTCGTTGAAAGATCGCACTCATCGATCGCATCCAGCACGCAGCGCGCAACTCGTTCAATAACGGCATCCGATCCGCGCTGCGGCTTGGTGCTGATCTTGGTGGTCCCGAGCGATTGAAGTTTCGTGTCGAACACGCCCGCGAGAATTTTCGTTCCACCGAGATCGACACCAATGACGAAATTCTTTCCGTTATTGTCGGCCATGGATCAGCGTGATCGCGACGTGGCGCGTGAGCAGATGTATGCGGGTTTCAAAACGGACAATGTTTGGATCAGTCGCCGTGTGCTGTCACGTCACATTACGGTGTCAGCCCGGGCGGAAAGCCGCGACTGGCCAAAATCACTTCGCCAGCGCGACCAAATAACGTTGGAAGCGGGCGGTTTCCTCCGCCTGCTCGTTGTGCAGATAAATCTGGTGCAGGTTGGCGCACATGCGGAGCAGCATCCGTCGCGGCGTGACGGGCGCGAGGTAACCCTCCTCCAACCCATGATGCGTGTGCAGCAGATATTTGATACAGTCCGCTTTCGTTAGCAGCTTCCCGCGATTGAAGGCATCAATGTAAACCTCGACGGTCGAGGTCTGGTAACGGCAGACGAAATGCCCCGGTAACCCGATGCCCGTGATGGGCAATTTCAAGCGGCGCGCGAGCAAAAGGTAAATCGTGCAAAGGCTGATCGGATTGCCGGTGCGCTGGTCGATGACGCAGTTAAGGAAACTGTTTTCCGGGTCGTAATAGTTCACCTCGTTCGGCGTGAAATCCAGTTCGCGAAAGAGATAATCATTGATGGCGCCGATGATTTGCTCGACGTCGGCCGTGAAATCGATACGGGTGCGGAGCGACGCCGTGAACGCGTCGAGCAAGGCGTCGTAAGCGGCAAGATTGATCTCGGGATACTGCGTTTGCGCGAGCAGCCACACGCCTTCCTCCAGCGGCAGGTCTTCACCGCGGCTGCCACAGAATCCCATGAAACGTTCATCCGCCGCCTGCCGGCCGAAATAACGAATGATTTCCTGCGCCCGGCGGCGCAACAGCGGCTCATCGCTGAGCAAGGACGGGCGAAGCCATTCCATGACGGGTGTGCCGAACGAGAGAAGTTTGCTGCGGACCGTTTGATAAACCGCCGCGTCCTCGTCCGCGAGCAGAGTGATAAGCGCGGCGCGCTGACTTTCGGAAAGCCGTTCTTTGGTTTGCGTTGGCGCGAACGTTTTCATGTCCTGCGACGCCGCAACATCGCGCACTCATTTCAAATGTCGAACAAGAAAGTGCGCGGGGAAGTACTTAATGTGAATCAGTGCGCCGCCGCCGCGAAATCGCCGACAAGTCACGGCCCCTGAACCTGCACCGTGTATTGGGCGCCTTCCTTGCGCACGAAAACTTTGCTGCGGGCGTCGGGACTGACACGAACATTCGGCACGGCAATCTCTTTGCCGGGCGCGTCCATCAGCACTGAATAAACGCCCGCCGGCACCTTCAACTCGCCTTTGCCCGTCGTGCCTTCGCTCAACATGATGCCATCGGAATCGACGACCTTGAACGGCAGCGTCATGGGAATTTCCAACACGGCGTGCTGGATCGCCTGACGCAATTCCGTCGTCGTGTTGGCGTCAAAAAAGTGTCCGCCGTAATTTTCAGCCAGCCGCCGCACGTCCTCGCGCACCTCTGGCTTCAATCCAAAACCCACGATGATCAACCGCACCTTGAAACCCTGCTTCTGTAATTGCTGCAGCACTCCTTCCGGATCACCTCCCGCTTCTTCCCGCCCGTCCGTGACCAGCACCACCGCGCGGTCGCCGCTGAAACTGCTCAAGTCATTCGTCACTTGCGACAGCGAGTAGGCGATCGGCGTCGTGCCGACGGGCTGCAATCGGTTGATGCGTTCCTTGAGCAACGCGCGATCGAGTAGCTGCGCCGGCACCACCAGTTCCGAATCAAAGCGCGCCTCGATTTTCTGCGACGCCATGCGATGACCGAACAGGCGCAGCGCGACCTGACGTTCAGGCGGCAAGCCGTCGATCGTTTGCGACATTACTTCCTTCGCAATTTCGATCTTGCGCCGGCCTTCAATTTTTTCACGCATCGAACCGGAGGCATCGAAAATCAATTCCACCACCGAAGTCTTGGGCGAGATTCGATCGATGCTGCCGGCGGAAACCTGAAGCGCACCTCGGCCCAGTCCGAAGCGCGGCGTGAACGCGTACTTGGCTTCGCTCCGCAAATCATCCGCGATGATGTCGTAGAGCACGCCCAACTCTTCCGGGTCTTCCGTGAAAAACTCCCATCCATCCGTGGCCATGGAAATGTGTTTGAGTGTGCGCCGTGGCGAAGCGCCGGTGCGGCCCGAACTCTGGTTCAAGTTGCCGCCCAGCCCGATGGAATAGATGCGGATGCGCTTCTCCTCGATCTGTTTCCAAAACGCCGGATAGCTCAAACGGCTGCTCGAGTCCGCGCCATCAGTCATCACGATGATCGCGCGATTGCCTTCGACTTTGTCCAGCAACGTCATGGCATTGGTCATCGCATCGAAGAAGGACGTGCCGCCGCTCAACTTGAATTTGCTCTTGATTGCGGCCTGGAGCTTCCCGGGATCGCTGGTGAAGTCCGGCAACAACGCCGCGGTGTTACGGCTGAACTGCACGAGTTGCAAACGCTCACTCGGCCTTACGCGCGAAATGTACGTTTCGATTGCGGTCTGCAGCTTTTTTTCGCGACCGCTCATGCTGCTGCTGGAATCCCACACCACGACGATGCTGCTGGGCGGCTCGTAGATGCGCAGAAAATATCGGCCCGGTTCCACGCGCCAGGACAGTCGCGCCTGTTGCGCGGGCGGCCGTGCCGGATCGAAGCGTTTCAATTCACTTCCCGCCTCGCTGAGCAACGAAACGCTCGTGCGCACGTTGGGATGTCCGTCCAGTTCCAGCGTCATCACCTCGGCGCCCGGTCCGGGAACTTTGAAGGAAAAATAATCTTCGTCCGAGCGCGGGTCGATCGAGCCTCTCATCGTTTTGCCCGAAACGAGATCAACGGCCTGAACAGAACGATTGTTTGGTTCCGCTTCAGGAATTCCAACCGCCACAGCCGCCAACGCATTAGTGTTCGCTTCGCCTTTGCTGGACGACGCGAACGCGCGGATCGGAGTCATCAGCAATGAGCGATAATCATCTGCGCGCCCTTCGATCACTTTGAACTCACCGAGGCTGGCGTTGGTTCCACCTTGATTCTCCAGGATCCGCAGCTTCACAAATCGCCCGCGACGGCGGACGCGAAATTCCTGTTCACGTGGCTCCGGTTCGATGGCGAAAATTCCAATCTCCTCAAATCCATCGAGCGGATGCTCGGCGGAAACGGAGATGCTCACACGCCGGGGCCACGATTCCTTGGGTCGCTTGCTCTGCGGATTCAGCACGACCCGATCGATCAGCGCGGCGCGATCTCCGCGAAAGGCCAGCACCATTTCAGTGGGCAAATTGTTATCGAGTGTCATCCAACCATCGTTGCTCACCTGGCCGTCGAACAACTGCGTGAGATTCGTCTGCGGCGATGAAAAGCGCACGACCGCGCCCCCAGCCGCCGGTGCCGCGAGATTGATCGCCACGTCAGCGACGATCGATTTTTCGGGAACCGCTTCATAGACTTCGAGCTTCGAAGCCTGAAAGGCCAGGCCGCCATAGTTCGTCTGGAAATTCACCTGCAAAAACTTCAAGGCCGTTGGTGGAAATGAAATTAACTCGCGTCCCGGCTTCTTGCGCAAAAACACATTCGTGATCACGACGAATGACTCCGGCTTGTTTTCACGCGCGCCGCGCAATTCGACTTGCTGCGGTAAATTGGCCAGGGCCGCAGGCGTCAGTTCGGAGATTCTCGTGTCGATGACCACGCCGGAGATCGTAGCTGTTCGGGTTTTGTTAAAGCTCAACGTGATCTTCTGCGGCGCGTTCGTGTTCTTCGACTTCCACGACATGAAGTCCGCGCCGATCAAATTATTCGCCGCCCACTCCGTGCTGTTGGACTCGGAGGGTTTGCCGACGATGCGCCCGCCCAACGCGTAGAGAGCGATGTTGAAACCAGGTGGCTCGTTGAGAGGACCGACGGGCACGGCGATATCGACCAACGGGTCTTGGGCCGACGCGCACAACGCCGTCAGCATCAGCACGCACATCCGAGTCATGGCTGTTCGGGTCATGGCGAGATGCTTAGCCGCGCGCGGCGTCTTCCGTCAATCACGCTATCTCCAGAGAAAATTGAAATCAGCGGACAGCAGTGCGCGATGCACTTACCTGTCTCGGTTCCTCTCAACAAGTAGGTCGGGATGAAACTGCAAAGAGATTAAGATTACGACTACGAGAAATGCGCCGTCTCGCCGTTCTTAATCTTAATCTTAATCGTAATCACCGCGGCCCCTTCACACACCCGTCGCTCTCTTAATCTCCTTCAACTTCTGGAACTCCGGCTTCGCAGAATAGAACTTGTCCAACGGATAGCAGCCGCTGATCAATCCATTGCGCGGCGCGGTCGTGCAATCGCTGAATGTGCGGCAAATCAATTTCGACGTGACCGCCCCCTGCCCCATCGCGTCCGCGAGCATGTTCGGATAGCTCAACGTCATTCGCCCCAGGCCGATCAAATCGGTCCAGCCCTGGCGCACGGCGTGTTGCGCAACGTGCGGCAGATATTCCTGGAGATAACTATAGGCGGTGCCAATCACCGCGAGGCGCGCGCCCACGCGCTGCTTCACCTGCCGCGTCACTTGAATCTGCCGCGCCACGTCGATGAGCGGATCGTGCGCCGGTTGATAACCATCGCTGGGCGGATACGCCGCCGGACGTTGGATGTGCGGATTGTAGTAAGGCGAACCCGCGCTGAGATTCAGCAGCTTCACGCCGAGATCCGCACACAATTCCGCGAAACGAAACGTCTCGGTCAGATCGTATTCGACCGGATTGTTTTCATTCACTCCGAAGGCAAAACGATACGGCAGACAGTGCGAGTATTCCTCGGGAATGCCGGGGCCGAGCTTGCCCGGTTGCGATTGCGCCGCGTCGGGCTTGAACGGAACGAAGTCGAACGCGCTCAAACGCACGCCAATGTCAATGGCGTTGCCGCTCGCGCGAATGCCGCTGACGATGTCGCGAAGGATGCGCGTGCGATTCTCGAAGCTGCCGCCAAACTTTCCCGGTCGCGTATGCGCGCTGAGAAATTCGTGCAGCAGATAGCCGTGGCAATGTTTGAGATCCACGAAGTCGGCGCCCACTTCGTCCGCGATCTTCGCCGCGCGGATGTAGCACTGGATCAATTCTTCGACTTCACCATCGCTCAAGATCTGTTCGTCGCTCGTGACGTTGAACTTCTGGTCGAGAATCGGATGTCGATAAGCCACGCGCGATTCCCAACGCTTCTTGTCGGTGGGCCGGCAGAAGCGGCCGGAGTGCGTGAGCTGAAAGCCAATCACGAGATCGTCCGCCGTCCCATAGCGCTCCCGATGGGCTGCGATCAACGTGTCGCGCAGCTTCGCGATGCCCGCCTTGTTCTCGTCGTTGAGGATGAGTTGATTCGGATTTGCGCGCCCGTCCGCGCGCACCGCCATCGCTTCGCCGCCGAAAATTAGTTTCGCGCCGCTCTCACCGAAGCGTTGCCAGCGGCGCACCATCTCATCGCTGATGCCGCCCGTCGTCGTGCCGTCCCAGCCTTCCATCGGCTGAATGGCAATGCGGTTGCCGACGCGCTTGCCGTTGACCACGACGTCCTTGACCGGTTGCGCAAGCGGCGATTCCGGCGCGCGGACGATCGCGTCATCGCAGGGCAACTCGACGCCGAGCAACGCCACGTGATTGCGAAAATCAGCGACGGTCTTGAGCGACGGAATGCGGACGAGCTTGAAAGGTGCGGCCATAGTCAGTTCAAAATGAATTCACGCGTGATTTTCCCTTGGATGCCGCATCCGGTGTTTTCGGCGCGAGAATGAAAAGAGATTGTGCCGGCGACATTCTGCGTTTGCAGTAACGCCCATCGCGCGCATCGCGCCACGATTTTGTTTTTCTGCCTCCACCATCTGTTGTCCGCATTTCAGTACCAATACTGATTGACCGCTCTTGTTGCGTGCGCGCAAGTATCGGGCATGGAGAAAAAACCATCTGCCTTTTCCAGACTGCTGGAGACCACCTTTACCGAAGAGGAAATGGCGCGCTTGAAGGAGCAACCCCATTTTCAAACGGCTGTCGCGGTCATGAGATCGTTTGGCGAGTTTGATCGAGTGTGCGCGATTGGCCGGCGACTGCTCGCCAAACGGCAGCCAGCGAATTCGCCTTCCGCGGCGAGCGCGTGTTTTCCAGCGGACGATCCAGCGACGACTCAGAGAACCGTCATTCGGGTGTCGCTCGCCACATCCGATCAATCTCATTCCACCGCTCACCCTCGCCACCGGCGCTGAACCAAACGGCACGCTTCCGTTCTCTTCACGTCTCGTCCGCGCTCCGTAGCCCATACGATGGAGCGGCGTGGAGATACGGGGAGACGCGATGAGAACTACGGAGCGAAGCACTCGCGGTTCCACCGATTCCGCTCCTCAAAAAATGCTGGCAACCTGTCATCCGGTTTCCACAGCCGGTTTTAGGTGCGGAGAGGACATCGCAGTGGCGAACTGCGGTTGTGGAAAGTAAAAATCGGTTCGCCACAACGGTACCATTGCCGGGCGCCAGTGGAAATGTCCTCCGCGCCCAATCCTTCCCGCACTAGCTGAAGCCACGGTCTGCCGCAGTTCAGTAAGCGAAGAACGTCGGGTACGATTCCCCACGCGCCTCGCGCAGGATGAGCAACGCGAGTTCACGCGCATGGTAGTCGCCCCACATCGAGCTTTCGCCATTTGGGACTTTTTGGCCGGGGGCGATGTAGTCCCAGCCATTCGGGCGATGATAAACCGAGTGGAGGATCAATCCCTGATGTTTCGGATTCGTGGAAAGATACGGTTCCTCGAAGAGCGTTTTCGCGATGGTCAATCCGGCCTGACGGTAGCGCGCGCCATTCTTCCTGTCGCCGTTCGCATTCAAATAGTTCCCCAAGCGAATGAAACCCTGTGCCGCGATGGCCGCCGCTGAAGAATCGACTGGTTCGTAGTGATTGAAGGGATTGGAAGGCTTGCTGAGATAATTGGCCGGAAGCCGGTGCAGATTCGGTGCGCCCGTGTCCCACATTGGCACGCCGTCGGCACAGGAATTGGCGAGGTAGTAGTCAGCGGTGGCAGTGGCTGACTTCAGCATCATTCCTAGGATGGAACCCTTGCCGTCGAAAATTGGTATCAGCCGACCATTCACTTCACAGGTCGGAAACAGAGCTTCTGGAACACGTGATAAAAATTCGATCTCCTCCGCAAAGCCGCAGATCGCCCAAGCCAGCCCACGAGTCCAAGTGCTAAACGGCGAATAGCCCTGCTGCGAACTAGGACAACGAGTTGACCGGCTCAGGATGTTGACAATGTATTCATGCGCCGTTCGCCCGCGCACGTCGTATGCATCCCACCCTTCACCAAAGAAAATATTGTAGCATGCCGTGGACTCGACGTGCTGAATCAACCGGGTGAGAAGAGAAATCTCTTTATCTTGTTCGCCCATGAGGACATGTCCTAGCTGATGTGCGATGGCCAGTGAGCGTAACGAGCGGATCGTGTCAATGAAGAGGGAATGAGGACCGTTGAATGAATAGATAAAGCCGCGCCCGTACGTCAGATCTGTCCATCGCGCCGCCTGCACGGCACCCGAAACCTTCAATGCCAGTTCATAAAAATCGTTCTCGTATTCATTCCGGGGAATTTTCCCCTCGCGCATGAGCCGCCAGAGATTTCCGTAAGTCGAAACGTTGTTGAACCCGTGATCATGCACGCCGGTGTGCGAGACGTGCGTGGCCATCCGGTCGATCGTATTGCGCCGGCCAATCTCCAAAAACTGTTCGTCACCCGTCGCATCGAATTGCAGCAACGCCGAGCCGTATTGAAACCCCTGCGTCCACTCGGTCCAACCGCGCGAAGTGTATTTCCCGCGCACGGTGAAGACAGGCGTGCCGTTCTCCGGCTTCCACGCTCGTTCGATGTTTAGAATCTTTTCCGCCGAAAGCTCGAACAGCCGGTGGATTTTCGGAACGAGTTTTTGCGGCGTCAGTGACGAATCGATGCGCATGAACGTGAAATTACACGCCGTGAGAAGCAAACTACAACCGGCGCAAATGAAACCCGCCGTCCACATTCAACACCTCGCCCGTGCTGAACGGGAATTGCTCCTGTGCAATGGCAGCGACTGCTTTGGCCACGTCTTCAGGCGTGCCCCAGCGTGAAATGGGCGTCAGGCCTTGCGCGATCATCTGATCGTATTTCTCCTTCACCCCGCTCGTCATGTCGGTCGCAATGATGCCGGGCCGAATTTCGTAAACGTTGATGCCGAACTCCGCAAGCCGCGCCGCGAACAATGGCGTGAGCATGGCCAGCCCAGCTTTGGACACGCAATAATCCCCACGCGTCACCGACGCCGCGTAAGCGCTGGCGGACGTGATGGTCACAATTTGCGGCTTGCGCCCGGTGAACCCAGGTGCCGTCACCTGTTCCACCATCCAACGAGCGGCGAGTTGCGTGAGAAAGTACGGGCCTTTGAGATTCACGGCGATCATGCGATCGAAGCTCTCCTCGTTGGCGCCCAGAATATCGGCGCGCAGTTCCGGCGCGATGCCGGCGTTGTTCACGAGCAGATCGAGACGGCCAAACTGCTGACGCGCGAAGGTGATCATTCTTTCCCGATCTTTGCTCAGCGAAATGTCGGCCCGGATAATTTCCGCGCGCTGATGTCGGTCCTGGCTCATCCCGATGGCGTGACAGGAAATGGCCGTGTCCTGGGCGCCCCCTTGGTTGCTCAGGTAGTTGATGATCAGATCATAGCCAAGTTCTGCGAGCTTGAGCGCGATGCCGCGGCCAATGCCGCGAGCGCCGCCCGTAACGAGTGCAACCGGATTCATGCGGGCGGGAGAATAGGACGCGTTTCTGCCACGCCAAACACTTTTTCATTCGCGAGACGATCGAGAGCGATTCGCCGCAGCTTGGGAGCCGGCAAATTGACACGCCCCGGCCAGTTCGTATCCTCGCGGGCACATGGCTCTGCAACCGAAGATGATCCGCGTTTCCCTCGCTGCTCGCAGCTACGACATCGTAATCGGCACTGAAGTCCGCCATCAACTTGGTGCGCGCTGCCAGGCGCTCGGCCTGGGCCAGCGATGCGCAGTCATCACGGATTCAAAGGTCGTAAAACATTACGCGAAAGAAACCCTGACCAACCTGCGCGAGACTGGCTTCGAGCCCGTTGTCATCACCGTGCCGGCGGGAGAAACGGCCAAGAGCCTTCGGAATGTGGGCCGCTGCTTCGATCAACTGGCGGCGCATCGCCTGGAACGCAAATCATTCGTCGTCGCGCTGGGTGGTGGTGTCGTGGGCGACCTCGCTGGATTTGTCGCCGCGACTTACCTGCGTGGTGTTCCGTTTGTGCAAGTGCCCACGACATTGCTGTCGCAAGTGGACTCCTCGGTCGGCGGCAAAGTCGGGGTGAACCTGGCCGCCGGAAAAAATCTTGTCGGCGCTTTTTATCAGCCGCGCCTCGTACTCTGCGATCTCGCCACGTTGAAAACGCTGCCGCCCTGGGAATTTCGCGCCGGTCTCGCCGAAGTGATCAAGTACGGAATCATTTTCGATGCGACGCTTTTCGCCCGGTTCGAACGTGATCTGCCGAAGCTCTTGAAACTTGAAACCAAAACACTGGGCGAGGTCATCGCACGATGCTGCGATATCAAAGCCAAAGTCGTGGGCCAGGACGAAACCGAGAGCGGACTGCGCGCGATTCTGAATTTCGGCCACACCATCGGGCATGCTTTGGAAGCCATTTCGCGCTACGGAAAATATCTGCACGGCGAGGCCATTTCGATCGGCCAAATCGCGGCGGCAGAGTTGTCCACTGTACTCGCCGGCCTGCCGCCCGCCGACGCAGAAAGAATTACGGATCTGTTCCGGCGTGCCGGGTTGCCGACCAGCGTGCAACTGAACAAACGCGAGTTGGAGAAACTTCTCGCCGCGATGCGCCTTGATAAAAAAGTTAGCGGCGGTGAAATCAAATTCGTACTCGCGAGACGAATCGGCGAAGTGGCTTGGGGACAAAGCGTGCCCGAGGATTTGATTCGTTCAACGCTGAGCCATCAGTGATCGCTCCGTTGCGCAGCGTTCTCGCCTGCGGGTTCGCCCAGCGCCTCGCTGGGAGCTGCAGCGAGCGGCGAGACGCCGCCTCAACCCGCAGCCGAGGACGGCTGCGCTACTCAGCGCACTTTCGCAAACGGCCACGCACCCGGCGTTTGCAATTTTCGCCGATAAACTTTGTCCGAGCTGCACGCGTAAAGATATTCGAGCTTCGGCCCAGCGAACGCCACGTCATGGAAGGCGCACCGGCGTCGAGTGTGCCATCCGCCTTCACGCGATACGTCCACACGTTGCTGCCTCGATATTCGGACACAGCGAGCGTGCCGCCATCCGGCGACAGCGCGATACCATTGGGCGCGTTCAACTTTGTCGCCGCCGTGAAGACCTTGCCCGCTTTCACGTCGATGCCGGTCACCTGTCCTTTCGGAGTTTCAGTGAAGTAAACGAATCCTTTGGCAGAAACGGTCAGATCATTCGGCTGCACATCATCGGCGAGCACCGTGATTTCCTTCGAGGGCAGCGCGATGGCGAGCACTTGCCGCTTCGGTCCTTGCGTACACGCGTAAAGCCGTCCATCCGGTCCAAACTTCAGGCCGCTGATCTTCGGGCCGCCTTCCATAAACAACGAAATCTTTCCGTCCAGCGCGACTTTGTGGACGACCGCTTTGGGCAAATCAGAAAAATACAAATTGCCGTCCGCATCGCTGCACGCGCCATCCGTCATCCCGAAACCCGACGCCATTTCCTGCCAGCCTTCGCCCTCGATCAGCACTTTCGAGAGCGCTTCGTCGCCCGCCAGGTTCTGCGCGAAAAGTCGAATGGCAGCGGTCAGGATAACGGCAGCGGTCAGGGAAAATTTATGCATGGCGAGAGTTCAACCACCCCACGCGAGACTGTCGAGCACGCATGGGTGATCGAGTCGGCTGCCCTGTTTTCCAATCGCGGAGCGATTGAACGTGAATAGCCCCGGATGAAATCCTGGGTCAGCGTGCAAATAGAACACGCGACCCCGACGGGGGTCGAACCGGCCGAGTATCGTTCAACCCCTTCCGGGGTTGTGGCTATTGGTCAACGTTCATCCCGGATTTCATCCGGGGCTATTCACGTTTGGCCCATTCGGAACCAGTCACCGCCCATTCAGAAATTGAGATGCACTTCGCGCCATTCCGCCACTCTCTCCTCCACGGCCTCGGAGATCGCGTCGGCTCAGTGCCTGAATGTCTTCACTGCTTCGCTGGCTTTGAACACCGAGAGAAAGCCGCGCGCCTTCGCGATCGTCTCGTCGTATTCCGCGGCAGGATTCGAGTCGGCGACGATACCGGCGCCGACGTTGAAGTGCGCGCAGCCACCTTGGGCGATGGCTGTGCGGATGATGATGCTGAGCTGGCTTTCGCGATTGAACCCGAGATAGCCGAGCGCGCCCGTATAAGGCCCGCGTGTGATCGGCTCCAGTTCATCGATGATCTCCATCGCGCGAATTTTCGGCGCGCCGGTCACGCTGCCGCCGGGAAAGCATGTAGCGAACGCGTGAAAGTGCGTGACGCCGCTGCGCAGCCGTCCCTCGACCGTCGAGACGAGATGCTGCACGTGCGCGTAGCGTTCGAGGCGCACGAGTTCGGGCACTTGCACGGAACCGTATTCGCAGACGCGGCCCAGATCGTTGCGGAGAAGGTCCGTGATCATGACCAGCTCGGACATTTCCTTGGAACTGGTTTGCAGCTCGTAACTGAGTTGCGCGTCACGGGTCAGGTCGGCGGAACGCGGGCGTGTACCCTTAATCGGGCGCGTGAGAATGTGGCGTCCGCTCAGGCGCAGAAACAATTCGGGCGACGACGAGGCGAGTTGGAAACCACCGCCATCGAGGAAGGCAGAGAAAGGCGCGGGCGAAATTTCACTGAGCCGCTCAAACAAACTCCAGCCGCTGATGTCGCACTCGGTGGCAAGCCGGTGCGAAAGGTTCACCTGATAAATGTGACCGCGCTGGATGTAGTCCTGAGAGCGCCGGACCTTCGAGATGAATTGCTCGCGAGTGAGGTTCGAAGCAATTTCCGGCTTGCTGCCTGCATCGGACTGCTTATTACGTCTCGTGCTCTTCTTCTCTCGAGTCGGAACGGAAGAATCGTCGAGGGTACGCAACCTCTTGTCCCAGAAATCAAACTCACGTTTCGCGCGCTGTTCGTCACGGGAGCCGTCCGCGTTCAGGCCCGTCGAGACAATCCACGTCTTGCTGATGCGATGATCGAACACCACCAGGCTGCTGTAGAAGCCGACGCAACAGTCGGGCAATTCCAGATCGTTGACGGCAGTTCTGGGAAGCTTCGGCTCGACGAAATTTTTCAGATCGTAACCCCAATAGCCGAAGCAGCCACCGAGCGGAAACGGAAGGTCCACTTCATCAAGCAGCTCATAGCGCGACATCAACGCATCGAGCACGTGCCATGGATTGCCGAACTGTTCGTGCGTGCCATCGGCCGAAGTGATTTCGCAACGGGAACCATGCGAGGTGAAGCGAAGGAACGGACGCGCCGCGACGAAGGAATAACGCGCGTGCGCGGAATCAAAGCTGGCGCTGCGCAGGAGCGTCACGCCGCGTTCACCCTGAATTCTCCGCACTAGCGCTTCCGGTGAAGCGGCCACGGAAATTTCCTGGAGGAGCGGACGCATAGTCACCAGGCCAGCAGTTCGGACAAACGGCCTTCCTTCTCCCGTGGAGAAATCAACGCCAAGTTCAGCCGTGAGGGTTGAAAAAACTCCCGTGCCGCGCCGCGCAGTCCGGACGTCGTCACATTGGACAAGCGATCCTTTGCTTCGGCCGGCGTCACGATCTTGCCGTAAGCGAGGATGCTTTCTCCCAGCCAGTTCATCTGGCTCTCCGTGCTTTCGAGATTCAATTCCATCTGGCCGATGACAAAATCGCGCGCACGACGCAACTCTCCGTTACCCACTGGTTTTTCCGACAGCCCACGCAGTTCACGCACGATGATGCGCAATGCTTTCTCGAGGTCACCATGATCCAGTCCGGCGGAAATCGTCATCGCGCCTGTGTCCTCCAGAAAAGCCCACGAACTGTAAACGCTGTACGCCAGCCCCTTGTCCTCGCGCAAAATCTGAAACAGCCGCGAGCTCATGCTTTCGCCGACGATGGCGTTGAGCACGCGCAAGGCAAAGCGGCGTTCGTCGTGACGCGAACAAGCCCGAATACCCAGCGCGATCTGCGTCTGCTCCGCTTGCTTGGTGTGCAAGCGCACCACCGGCGCACTCTGCTTTGTGCCCACGGGAACAAAGGCAGGCTTCCTGCCCGGGCGAAATTTGCCGGCAAATTTTTTCACCACGCGCAGCACTTCGGCGTGTCGGAGCGGCCCCGCCACGACGAGCAAGGTGTTTGGCGCGGCGTAGTTGGTTTGAAAAAAAGCGAGCAACTCGCTGCGGCGAATGTTGTCGAGCGTCTTCTCCGTCCCCGTAAGCGCACGGCCCAACGGATGGTTTGGCCAAAGCGTTTCGTGCAGCAGATCGTGAACGAATTGCGCGGGCTGGTCGCGATACATCGCGATCTCTTCCTTGATCACGTCGCGCTCTTTCAAAATGTCCGCCGGGCTGAAGCGCGAATTCAAAAACATGTCCACCAGCACGTCGATCAAGTCACCGAAGCGGCTGACGTGCGCGCGCGCGTGAAAACAGGTGTGTTCTTCCGTCGTGAAGGCGTTCAGGTAACCGCCCACACCTTCGACCGCCTCGGAAATTTCCTTGGCTGTGCGCTTCTCTGTCCCCTTGAAAAGGACGTGCTCGATGAAATGCGCCGCGCCAGAAAGCGGCTCCGGCTCGTAGCGTCCGCCCACGCCCACCCACAATCCCACCGCGACGCTGGCCATGTGCGGCATTTGGGCGGAGGCGACGATGAGGCCATTCGACAATCGGGTGAGTTGATACACGCGCGGCGAAAGTTACGCGGGTCATGCGCAGACACAAGCGAAGGATATTCACACGCAAACCCTTTTGAGGTGTGGCGGCAGGCGTCTCGCCTGCCGTAGAGCCGTGGGGTCCGCCCGACGGATCGATCACACTCGATGTTCACGCTCTCGAATGATCGCGGCTCGCTCCGGGCGGCGGGACACCAGCCCTCTACGTCAGGCGAGAACGCCTGATTCCACGGTGCGCCGCGATGCTTCAACAAACAAAAAGAGCGAAAGACTTCTTCCGCTCTCACTAAAATGCCGTCGGGGTTACTTGCTGTAACTCCAGCTCTTCACCTTGCCGTCCTTGTCGAACTCGACAATGCGGAGCTTCGGGCGATAACCGAAATTAAACGGAATGAACTGTTCGCCCATGTTCAGGTTGTAGATCCAGCTTTCGCCGTCGCTGCCCACGCGGACGTTGTCCGTCTTGCCGTAGAGCGCAATGACCTGGTTCTTCGTCATGCCGACTTCAGGATTCTTTTCATTTGATTGCGCCGCTGGCTTGGCCTGCGAACCCGAATCATCGCTGGCGCAGCCGGCGAAAATCAAAGCGGCTGCCGCCAATACAGGAATCAGTTTCTTCATGAGTCGTTTCGTTGAGTTTCTATTTCAGCTTGCCGAGCGTTTCACGAATGGCGTTGAAGTTCGGCAAATCTTTGGGCGTCGGCGTCTGTTCGCTGTATTGCACCACGCCGTTCTTATCGATGACGAATGCGGCGCGCGCCGCGGTGGAGCCGAACCCGCCCAGATCATCGAGCAACACGCCGTAGTCTTTCGATGTCTTCTTGTTCAGATCGCTCGCGAGAGTGACGCCGATTTTTTCCTTCGCCGCCCAGGCTTCCTGCGCGAACGGACTGTCCACGCTGATGGCGATCACGTCGGCGTTGAACTGCTGATACGCGTTCAGGCCAGCCGTCACATCGCACATTTCCGTAGTGCAGACGCCGGTGAAAGCGAGCGGGAAGAACAGCACGACGGTGTTTTTCTTGCCGAGACTGTCCGCGAGCTTCACGTCGGAAACGTTGCCGCCCTTGCGGGATTTGAGAGAAAAGTCAGGAGCTTTCGAGCCGACTGGAATTGCCATATTTGATCCTTAAGTTGTTTTGCGCCGCGCGCGTCGGGGTTTATAGAAGCCGCCGCGAGCGCGTGTCAAACAAGGTTTCCACGTGACTCATACCTGTCAAAGGCCGTCCCGGGGCGGACGAAGCAATGAGGTTCGAATGCGGAACGATTCAGCAGGACAGAAGCGGACAAAGGAAACGAAGTTGGAAGAATCCAGTTCCCGGCACTTTGTCATTGAACCAGAGCCGGACCGTTTGGTTCCACGTGCGGCGCTCGGAATGGGGAACCGCCCCGCGCCGAAATCTTTATTCCCTTCGTTAGCTTCTGGAGGTCTGAATCGTTCCCGCTAACGAAGCCGCCGTTACTGCGCGCCGGTTTCGCGCCATTCATCGGTGACCGCCCAAAGATTCTTCGGCATCAACGATCCCCCGAAGCGGAGCAAGCGCACGCTGCCATCAGCGAAGCTGAAATTCGCTCCCACGCCGTGCCGCGTCTGATCGACGACTTCCAGATCGTTGCCGCTGCCCTGGAGATAATCCATGTGCCGGTGCGTGTACTCGGGACGCATCTCTCCAAACATAATCGTTTCTGAAGGCTGTTTAACCGCCGATTCAGGCAGCCCCTCGGGAATCTGATAATTCAAATAAGCATCCAGATTGTCCCCGAGTGTCTCCGCAAAATAATCGTTCCAACCATTCATCAAATAGCTGCGCTGGTGTGCTGGGAGGTCGGTCGGACAATGCAGAAGATTGCTGTTCACATAGTAGGTGAGCAATCGCTCCGGCCACCACGGCGCCATGCGCGGGGTGAACTTCCCTTCATTGTCATCGGCAAACATCTGCTCGGAGAGTCCGAGCTGGCGCATGTTGTTCACGCACGAAATTCGGCGCGCGCTTTCTTTGCCCTTCGCGACCGCCGGCAGCAGCATGCTGGCAAGAATCGCGATGATGGCGATCACCACGAGCAACTCGATGAGCGTAAACGCACCGGTTCCACGCGGGCGCGATACATGACGACACTTCTTCTGTGTTAATTCCATAGGTTGAATTTCCCGACCGGCTTGAGTTCACCGATCCTGCGTTCTAACGCTGCATACTGACCGAGATTATTTCGGCACTATTCAAACATTTCTTAACGGCGGTCTTCGCGGTCGCGGCAATCACTTCTCCGTACCGATCCAGTTGCGCAGCACAGCAAGGTCTTTTTTCAACGCGGCGACCAGTTCCCGGCCCGTGCCCAACGGATACTCGAACTGCTGCGTGATCGGCCCGTTGAAACTGGACTTCTTCAACGTGTCGAAAAACTGCCGGCTGATCATGCCTTCGCCGAGCGGACACCATTCGGCGCGCCAGCCCTTATCTCCTTTCGCCCACTTGAAATCTTTCACGGACACCACGGAGAAAAATGTCTCCATCAGCTTCGCCTGCACCGGCCACGAATAGCCGCCCTCGATCGTCGCGTGCCCGATGTCGAAGAAGACGCCCATGAATCGAGGATCGAGTTCGCGAATCAATTCCCAGAGATCCCATACGGGCGCCCCCACGTAATTTTTCCCCGAGTGATTTTGCACCGATCCTTGCAACGAGAGTTCCTTGTTCAATTGCGCCAGGCCCCGCAGTCGCGCCCGAAAAATTTCAAGCTGCGGAGGAATGAGTTTCGCCAGATCATAGTAGTAGTGCTTCAGCCGATACCGCTGAATGCCCAGCTTGCTCGCGGTCTTCAGAACTTTCTGCGCTAGCGGATCAGTCGCGTTCTCCACGTCCGTGCAAATGACGGACATCTCCAGCTTTCGGCTGCGCAACGCCTCGGTCAGCTTGGGCAACTCCTCCTCGACTCGCTCCGGCTCGATCGCGCCGCCTTTTCGTACCGGACACTCGATTCCGTCCCATCCCACCTCGCGCGCGATATTGGCGATCTCATCAAACGGAAGTTTCTGAAATGGCTTGATGAAGCCAATGATCTTGAAACGCGCCGGAGTCGGTGGTTCAGCGCCAGACAAAGTTGTCGCTGTCGCCAAAGCCAGCGCCGAGCAGCCAATGAATTCCCGGCGGGAAAACTGTTTTGACGAAGTGGAGTGCATGGTCCGTTTCTAATTTCTTTCCCGCGGAATGGAAAGCGCCGATGCAAGAGGCCTTGGCAACGTGCTGCCGGTTTGCAACCGGCAGTCCGGTTCCTTCCATTCCAACACCTGGAAAATAAGTATTCACACTTTCTGAACTCAGCACGCTTCTGCCAGTTGCAAACTGGCAGCACTTTGGTGTGATTCCATGATCGCGGGCGTCGCGCCGATGCAGAAGTCCATTGACGATCCAATTTCGTCCGGGCGACGTTCGGCCTCAATGCGAACAAAGGCCCGACTCTCATTCAGGTTCCTTGCCGTACTGTGGCTAGGCGCAGTCGGAAGTGGCCTGGGCCAACCGGCAGCGCCGGCGAAACAGTCCGCCCTCGCAACAGACCAGCAGCACAGTCTGCGAACCTTTGCTGATTGGAAATCCGCTTGCGGCAAGCTGCCTTCCAATCGTGTGTTGCAAGGCCGAATGCCTCCCAAGAAGTTACTGCCGCTGGCACGCTTCGCGGAATTCGATGAGGTGCTGTCCGCGTTTTTCGTGATCTGCAAGACGGGTGCCTTGGCACAGGCCACAAACTGGGTTGGCCAACCACCAGCGACGAATGCATTTCTCAACACGGCCACAGCCTATTTTCTTCCTTCGCCAACAGCGCCATCGTCCTCTGCCATTCCCTTCGAACCCTTCACCCAAAAGCTAACCGTTCCCGACAAGAGCGAAATTTTCTTTCGAGCCGATCTGCATGGTGACGTTCATTCGCTGATCGCCAACCTGACCTGGCTCAATGAACAGGGTTACCTCCGCGGTTTCGGCATTGCTCGGACAAATTTTCACATGATCTTCCTCGGCGACTACACCGATCGCGGATCGTATGGCGTCGAAGTGCTCTACACGCTGCTGCGGATGAAGCTGGCCAATCCCGACAAAGTATTTCTGCTGCGCGGTAATCATGAAGAAGTAAGCCTTCAATTGCGCTACGGTTTTGTCGCCGAGGGGCGGGCGAAATACGGCGCGTCCTTCGATGCCGCCAAGGTGGAACGCGCTTACGATTTCTTCCCGGTCGTGATTTACACGGGATCTGGCGATAACTTCATTCAGTGCAATCACGGCGGGATGGAACCGGGGTTCGCGCCCGGCGCTTTGCTGGATTCCGCCACTGCTAGTTTTCAATTCCTGGGCATACTTGAACAAAAAAAGTTCTCTGCCGCCCATCCTGAATGGCTTGCAGATGCTGACAATGAATCGCGCCGGACGGCTGCCAAGTTTTTGCGCGACTTCCACCCAACCGATCCTCTTTCTCCTGTCACACTCGGCTTTATGTGGAACGATTTCACTGTGGTCGCAGATGAACCTCAGTTGGCCTTCAATCCTGAGCGATCCTTTATCTATGGCGCTCGCGCAACTCAGTTCCTTTTGCGCAACACCGGCACGAAAACCAAGCAGGTTCAGGCCGTGTTCCGCGGTCACCAACACTCGTCTGCGCCGAATCCCATGATGCGCCGTCTCGTGGCCAGCCGCGGAGTGTTCCGGCACTGGCAAGATTCGGATTCACCTGCGCTGCTGAACGTTTCTGTCAAAAAACTCGCGACCGTTTTGGAACAGGACGGGGTGCGTTCTATTCCACCCCACTCGGTTTGGACATTCAACGTGTCGCCCGACAGCGTTTACGGAGAAGCCTGCGGTTTTGATTTTGATGCGTTCGGAATTTTGAAAATCGCCGGGCAAATTTCCGATTGGCGCCTGCAGGTTGTGAACGTACCGGTGAAGCCTTGAGCGGAGCCATTCCGCGAAACAGAATCCATCGTTGACGAAATGGTGCGCGGTAGAGGTTTCGAACCTCTGACCCCTACCGTGTCAAGGTAATGCTCTACCACTGAGCTAACCGCGCACTGAAAAACGGGAGCGCATTTCGCCAAAGCGCCCCGGTGATGGCAAGCGCAGAAATTCCACCCTCCGAGCCGAAGGTCAAATGGAGTTTTCAATATCGAACCCAGGAAACCAGGAAAAGGTCGCGCGCGACTTCAACGCATGCCTCTGTTCCTGAGTTCCAAATTCGGCTTTCGCCAGTTCCGGCTTGCGTCGAAACCTTCTTCTGGGATTTTAGCCGCCCTTTATTTTATGGCAAAAGTTCAACGCGCACTGCTTTCCGTCTCCGACAAATCCGGTCTGATCGACTTCGCGAAAATCCTGGTGGGCGCGGGCGTGGAACTGATTTCCACCGGCGGCACGGCGAAAGCCATTCGCGACGCCGGCCTGCCGGTCAAAGACATCAGCGCGCACACGGGCTTTCCCGAGATGATGGATGGGCGCGTGAAAACGCTGCACCCGAAGATTCACGGCGGGCTGCTCTACATTCGCGGCAACGCCACCCATGAAGCCGCCGCGCGCGAACACGCCATCGCGCCGATCGATCTCGTGGTGGTGAATCTCTATCCGTTCGAGGAAACCGTGGCCAAGCCGAACGTCGCCTTGCACGACGCGATTGAAAACATCGACATCGGCGGCCCCTCCATGCTGCGCAGCGCGGCGAAGAACCACGATAGCGTCACGGTGATTGTTGATCCCGCAGACTATGCGTTGGTGGGAGAACAGATCAAACGGGCCGGGGAAACGAAGCTGGCTTTACGGCGCAAGCTTGCGGCGAAAGTGTTCATGCGCACGTCGCGTTATGACGCCGCGATTGGCGCGCATCTGAGCAAAGAGTTCGCGGCGGAAGAGGCGAACGTCAGCATGGGTGAAGGGTTGTACATCAATGCTGGGATTGCGCAGACGTTGCGCTACGGCGAGAACCCGCACCAGACGGCGGTGTTGTGCGGCCGATTCCACGAATACTTTCACCAACTGCACGGCAAGGAACTTTCCTACAACAACATTCTCGACCTCACGGCGGCGGAGCAATTGATCGAAGAATTCAGCGGAGAAAAGCCGACGCTGGCGATTCTCAAGCACACGAATCCATGCGGCGTCGGGCGCGGGGAGAGTCTGCGCGCAGCGTGGGACAACGCATTTGCGACGGACAAACAGGCGCCCTTTGGCGGCATCATCGCCGTCAACAAGACGCTCGACGCGAGTTGTGCGGAAGCCATCGCGGAGATTTTTTCTGAAGTGATTGTGGCGCCGGACTTCGCTCCGGGCGCGCTGGAGATCCTGCAAAAGAAAAAGAACCTCCGCTTGCTGAAGACGTTGAAGCCCATCATGCAGTCGAAGCTCAGCGACGTTCGTGGCGTGGGAGCAGATTCATTTCTGGTGCAGGATCGCGATCTGAAAGTGACGCGCGCCGCGGATTTGAAAGTGGTGACGAAGCGCGCGCCCACGGACGCTGAGTTGGAGACGATGCTCTTCGGCTGGCGCGTCGTGAAACACGTGAAGTCGAACGCCATCGTTTACGTCGGCGCAGATCGAACGCTCGGCATCGGCGCCGGCCAGATGAGCCGCGTGGATTCCAGCCGCATCGCCGTATGGAAAGCCGGCGAGGCGAAGCTTTCGCTCAAAGGCAGCGTGGTGTGCAGCGACGCGTTCTTTCCTTTCGCGGACGGACTCATCGCCGCGGCCGAAGCCGGTGCCACCGCCGCCATCCAGCCCGGCGGCTCCATGCGCGATGCCGAAGTGATTGCCGCCTCCGACGAACGCGGCGTCGCGATGGTGTTTACGGGCACACGGCATTTCCGGCATTGAGAGAATTTCTCAAATTTTTCACGTCCAACAAGTAAACACCGCCTCGACCGTTCGGCGTTTTAACTTTTCAGCACTTGTTTTGGCTGCCACGCTACAGCCACGCACTCGAACCGCACCGCTACTCCGTGCCTTTGAATGAACGAAGCCGATACATGCCGGAAGTTCGTAGTTCCCAAGCTTCAAGCCGCTGGCTGGGATAGCGAGCCGCATTCCATCGCCGAGCAGCGCACCATCACCGATGGCCGGATTGTTCCCGTGGGGAACGGCTTCCCGCGCAAACTCTGGTCCTCGCGCTGGAATCGCAATGTTTCACCTAAATGTCTGTGAGCCCGCACATCGAACTGAGTTTTGATCAGGCAATCAATTACGCCTTCCAGCAGAACGCAATTCCCGTGGTCAGAGAGTTTCGGTTCAAGAATGACGCCACACCGCGCAAGAACCTCATCGTCCGCGTCACCACTGAACCAGTCTTTGCCGAACCGGTGGAAGTGCGCCTGCAAAGCATCGAGGGCGAAGCAGAGTTTCGCATCGCACCGCTTGATCTCAAACTCAGCCACGACTTCCTCGCTAGCCTGAATGAAAAGGTCTCTGGCTGGCTCAAGGTTGAGGTCGTCGAGGGCGACTCCGCTGTTTGTGTCCGGACCGATCCCATTACGCTCCTAGCCCGCAACGAATGGTGCGGGCTTGTTTCGCTTCCCGAGATTCTTGCCGCCTTCATACTGCCCAATGATTCGGCGGTGATGACCGTCTTGAGTCGTGCTGCGGAACTTCTTCGCGAACATACTGGTCGCGCTGCATTCAACGGTTATCAGGACAAGAGCCATAAGCGAGTTTGGGAACAGGTGGCGGCCATCTACAAGGCGGTTGGCGAACTCGGCATACGATACATTGTGGTGCCGGCGAGTTTTGAAAAAACCGGACAGAAAGTTAGATCACCGTCCGACATTCTTGCACAGCGCTTCGCCAATTGTCTCGACTTGGCGCTCCTGTTCTCTGCCTGCTGCGAGCAAGCAGGATTGCATCCTCTCGTTCTGATGCATGAGAGCTACGCCTACACCGGCTGCTGGTTAGAAGAACGCACGTTGCCTGAGCCATCCGGCGACGATCTTCAACACGTCCGTAAACTCGCCACTGACGAACTGATCACCGTATTCGAGTGTACGCTTGTAGCCGACGAGACACCCGGCACCTTGAGGGACGCCGAACTTCTGGCTCGCCCGCATCTGCAAACTAAATTGCCTTTCCGCCTCGTGCTGGATGTCCGCCGCGCCCGTTTTGCCCGAATTCATCCTTTGCCAATTCCGGGCCAGTCCAGCGACTCAACCACGGCGCCCGGCATTGTTGGCAAGCCGCCGACTGTTGCTGGCATCGGCAACCGTGAGTTTACCGAACTGCTCGAACCCGCGCCGCAAGCATCCACTAAGCTAACTACTCGCATTGACCAGTGGAAAAGCCACCTTTTAGACCTCAGCCTTCGCAACCGCCTCCTCAACTTTAGAGAGACCAAGTCAACCATTCGCATCCTTTCCGCGTCGCCGGAGCACATGGAAGATGAACTCGCCGACGAGCGTGAACTCTCGCTCCAGCCTAAGCCCAAACTGATGAGCGAGGACGATCCGCGTAACGATGTGACTTACACCAAGCAGCAACGGTCCGATGCTGTGGCCGATCACTTGCGCGACGAACTTGAACACGGTCGCCTGCACCAATCTCGACGGATCCGAACACTCACGCCGCCTCACGGATCTCTTCCGTGCTGCCCGCAATGCTCTCGAAGAAAACGGCACGAATACCCTCTTCGCTGCCGTTGGTTTCCTCGAATGGCGCGAAACCGAGCACAGCGACCGCGTCTTTCGCGCTCCGCTCCTGCTCATCCCGGTTGAGTTGAAACGCAAATCGGTGCTCGAAGGTTTCTCGCTGCGACGCATAGACGAGGAGACGCGCCTAAACGTCACCCTCATGGAAATGCTCCGTCAACACTTCCGCAAAGAGATACCTGGTCTCGATCCACTACCCGAAGACCACAGCGGTGTGGATGTTGGCCGTGTGCTCCGAATCTTCCGCGAGGCCGTGCGCGATCTCCCTGGTTGGGAAGTGAAGACGGAAGTATGGCTCGCGCAGTTTTCCTTTACGAAATTTCTTCTCTGGAAAGACATTGCCGACCGGCTTGAGGAGCTTACGCGCAACCGCATCGTCCGCCATCTTGTTTACGATGCTGGCACACAGTATCCCAATCCTCCTGATGATGTGCGCCCACACCAGCTTGATGATGAATTTCACCCTCGTGACATCTTCTGCCCGCGTAGTGCCGACTCTTCCCAACTCGCCGCTGTAATGGCTGCCGCTGCCGGTCATGATTTTGTGCTCGAAGGGCCTCCTGGCACCGGAAAATCACAGACGATTAGCAACATCATCGCTCATTGCCTTGCACACGGGAAACGTGTGCTCTTCGTAGCGGAGAAACGTGCCGCGCTCGATGTTGTTTACCGGCGCCTGCGGGAGGAAGGCTTGGAGCCATTTTGCTTGGAACTGCATTCCAACAAAACCGGCAAGGGCGACGTTGTCGCGCAGTTTGACCGTAGCCTCAAATTCATCTCCGACTCAGACGCGCCGGACTGGGAGCGCCGCGCAGCGGAATTGGAGCGCCTGCGAGCTTCGTTGAACAGCTACACTCGCGCACTACACCGTCGTCACGCTTGCGGACTGAGTGCCTATCACTGCCTCGACTATCTCCTGCCGCGTCAGAAGGAGCCTACCGTCCGCTTGGAAACTTGGCCCGCCATCCTCGATACGCCAGCCGAGACACTGGAACGTGCGCGTGACGTTGCGCGTCTTCTGCAAGAGCGTTCTCGTTCCCTCGTTCCTCTCGCTGACCACCCGCTTTCGCTGCTGGCTTGTGAGGATTGGTCGCCGGCTTGGGCCGACCGCGCGCTCGACCGCGTGCGCGAACTCGGAACGATCACCCAATCGGCCATAGACGCAGCCTGCGACCTTCGTGCATGGCAGCGCTGTCCTGCTGCCGCTACGTCACATGCCGACTTGGTAAACCAGTTTGCATTGGTAGAAAGTCTCCTCACGCCAGAGGCGGTAGGGCCTGCCTTCGCTACAACTCCGTGGAATCAATTGTCAGTCGGTCTCGATACGTGGATCGCGCTCGTCCGTGAACGTGGCGAGTTGCGGGAAAAATTGGCGAGTCTCTTCAAACCTCAGTTGCAGGATTCGGCAGTCATGCCGTGTGAAGTTTGGTCGCCGAGCGAAGCCGAGCGCATTTTCGAACGAAGCCGTGAAATTCAAGTCTTGACCAAAAATGCAATTGAGGCGGCACGCGATCTTTACGCGTGGCTCCAGGTTCCGCGGGCAACTGCGTCCCGAACAGACATTGCTCATTTGGTGGCCTTGGTTGACAGCTTGCTCGCGCCCGCACCGGTTGGAGAACACTTTGCCACTACTCTCTGGCACGAATGGGTGACCGACTTTGACCACTGGATAGCCTTGGCTCGTGAACGTGTCGAATTGCGAAGACGGCTGACAGGTTATGAAGAACCGAAGCTTCTCGCGCTCGAATTGGATACACTCAGCCAAAAATGGCAGTCTGCTCAAAATGCGTGGCTCCTCCCTAAATGGCTCCGAATTGCCAGCGTTCGCCGACAACTTCGCACGGCACGGCCTGATCAAATTCGCCCCGATGTCACTAAGATGGGTGACGTGATTCAAGCGGCGTTGCGTCTTCGCGCCATCAATGGCGAACTCGCGGTAGCCGGTTCCAAGGCCGCACTGTTACTCGGCCCGGTCTGGAGTAAAGGCGAGCCGCAGATCGAGCATCTCACACTGGTGCGAGCGTGGGGAGCGGCGCTACATGAGCGGATGTCTGCCCTTACTGGAGACGATGCGAATTGGCTGGCCCATTTGCGCAAGTTACTAGGCAACCTTTTTAAGGAGGAGCCTGCAAGTTATGAAGCCGGCACCACGATTGGAAATCACCTCAGTCGCTACCGCGATGCGATAACGAAATTCGACGAGGCATACGAGCCTTTAACAGAATCGGCTACCTTGTATCGGGGGCCTCTGGATGAAGCAGCCGACCACTTGTCGGCTGTTGCTTCGGTGTTCAGCCAGTTGCTGAAAAACGCAATACGCGTTCGTGTCATCAACGCCGAACTTATTGCTGCGGCTTCAACCGCTGCGGACTGCCTCGGCATTTTGTGGGCGAAAGGCGAGCCGTCAGCCGCAGCGATTGTCAACGTGCGCGCTTGGGGACAAACGCTCCATGCCGGCATACATGCTTGCGCTGGCAACGATCTCGCATGGCTCGGCCAACTGCGTCAGTTGCCTGGCCAGCCTCTTTGTCGAGGGACCGGCAGTTTATGCGCCAGGCACAACTATCGGCAACCGGTTGACTCGCTATCGCGATACTCAAGTGCGATTTAACACGGCGCTCGATGCCTTTGCCGCCGATGTTCGTCTCCGCCGCGAAACAGTTGATGCTGCCAGCGACCATCTCGCGACCGTTATGGTCCTGACTGAGCGCATTCCGACAGAATGGTCCAAAATCCGCGAGTGGTGCTATTGGCAGAAGGTTCGGCGTGAAGGGATGACGCTTGGCATCGCGCCGGTGATCGGCAAACTTGAGTCTCCTGATGGCCATTCCCTCGATATTCCAACGCTGTTCGAGCGGAGCTTCCGTCGCGCTTTGCTCTTCGCCGCCATTGAGCGCGAAACCACATTGCGTGAATTCTTTGGTAGCGAACACAACGAACGCATTGACCGTTTCCGGCAGGTCGACGAAAAAATTGCCACGCTAACTCGCGAACTCATAAGGGCCCGACTAGCGGCAGGCATTCCGCGCGATCAGGCGCGGGACGACATTCCCAAAGCCGAGATAGGCTTGCTTCGTCGAGAGATTGCAAAGAAGACTCGCCACATTCCGGTGCGCCAGCTTCTGAGCCGCATCCCAAACCTGCTCCCACGGCTAAAACCATGCGTGCTGATGAGCCCGCTCTCCGTTGCACAGTACCTTGAACCTTCGCATGAACTTTTTGACGTAGTAATCTTCGATGAAGCCTCGCAGATACCTGTTTGGGATGCCGTCGGTGCTATCGCCCGTGGAAAACAACTCATAGTAGTCGGCGATCCGAAGCAGCTTCCGCCAACAAACTTCTTCAATACCAGTGGCGACGACGAGGAGGACCTCGCGCCCGAAGAATTCAAGGACCTTGAAAGCATCCTTGATGAACTGATGACGCATGGGCTACGTCACAAACGCTTGCAGTGGCACTACCGCAGCCGCCACGAAGGTCTAATCGCATTTAGCAACCGCAATTACTACGAAAACAATCTGCTCACGTTTCCTTCCCCAGAAGCTGCTTTGGGAGGGGTAAGGTTCAGGCATTTGCCGGAAGCGCGCTACGACAAAGGAAAGTCCCGCACCAATCGTGTCGAAGCTGATGCCTTGGTAAAAGAACTCATCGCTCGCCTTCGCAAACCCGACGGTCCGCGTCGCTCCTACGGAGTCGTCACCTTCAGCTTGGCCCAACAGCAACTCGTTGAAAACTTACTTGATGAAGAACGCCGCAAGTATCCGGAGATCGAACTCCATTTCGGTGACGAGCCGCCAGTCGAGAGCGAGCCGGTCTTCGTGAAAAATCTGGAGAACGTGCAGGGCGACGAGCGTGACGTGATTTTCTTCTCCATCTGCTACGGGCCTGACGAAACGGGAAACGTCTCAATGAACTTTGGCCCTCTCAACCGCGATGGCGGTGAGCGTCGCCTTAACGTCGCGGTCACCCGCGCCAAGCATGAGGTGGTCGTCTTTAGCGGCCTGCGAGCCGACCAGATTGACCTGACTCGCACGCGTGCGCGTGGAGTGCGTGATCTCAAATACTTCCTCGACTATGCCGAGCGCGGCGCCAGAGCCTTGGCTTCGGTGACATCTGTGTCAGCGAGCGCGGAACCTGACTCGGAATTCGAGCGCATGGTTGGCGACCGGCTGCGCGCCGCAGGTTATGAAGTCCACCACCAAGTTGGTTGCTCCGGCTACCGCATTGACTTGGGTGTCGTTGATCCAACCACCCAAGGTCGCTATCTGGTTGGCGTGGAATGCGACGGCGCGACGTATCATCGCGCTGCTACTGCTCGCGATCGTGACAAACTGCGCCAACTGATTCTCGAAGGGCTGGGCTGGGAACTCTACCGCATCTGGTCCACCGATTGGTGGCACGACAGCGACAAAGAGACAAAGAAGCTTCTTTCGTATCTCAGCGAATTAGCAAAACAAAAATGACCTTAACCGGTTGGCGCAGCTTCGCCTCCTCCGGTTGCCAATACTCACGTGGATCATGTTCCTCAAATTCCTCGATGACCTGGAGTTGCAGCGCGCGGAGGAGGCGAAGCTCGCGGGGCCGACGAAAGCGACACCTCACCCTGGCCCTCTCCCCGGTCGAGGCGGAGAGGGGAATCGCGGGGGAGTATTCATTTTTGGAACACCAGCGAAGTCCGGGTTATTGGGTCACAATCGATTGTCTGCGCAATGAACAGCGAGCCTCGCATTAGCAGTAGCAAAATGGATGCGTTGCAGGCGGAGGTGGACACGCTAAAGCGCCTGCCAATTCGTTTCCGTCGTGATCCTGCTGATCTGGCCAGGATCGATCCTGAACGCGGGACAATGCGATCCAAACATCCCAGGGCCTATTATTTGGATGGGCAACCCGACTGTGCGAAGGGGCAGAACAATCTGCTGCCCGATTCGGCCATCCTCGACCGTGCCTTCAAAGGAGAATTGTGAATTCGTGCCTTCCAGAATCCCAACGGAATTCCGTCACGCAGCCCAAGGTTGCCGAGTCGGCGAGGCTACCTTGGGTCGGCGACGAAATGATCTTCTACACCAAAGGGGTGGCGTCATTGACGGAACGCCGATTCGCCAAATCCTTATTTGCCCAAAAGGAGGCCGTATGTTGTATTGCACCCGAGCCGCCGAACATCCGGCCCATTAATCTATGGAAACAACGACAATCGAAAGTCCAGTCATCGAGAAAACCAAGGAACTTTGTGAAACGATCCTGAGCCAGCCGGAATATCAGACGCTTCGGAGCCAGGTGGACGCCTTCATGAACGATGAGGCGGCACAGGCGGCGTATCAGTTGCTCTCCTCGAAGGGCGAATATCTTCAGCACAGGCAGGCGCAAAACCTTCCGCTGTCGAGCGAAGAGATCGCGGATTACGAGTCGCATCGGGAGAACTTTTTCAACAATCCGGTCGCGAAGGATTTCGTCGGCGCGCAGCAGGCGATTCACAAGATGCAGGAAACGGTCGCGCAATACGTTGGCAAGACGTTCGAGTTGGGCCGACTGCCGAACGCGGATGATTTCGAATCCGGCTCGTGCGGTTCGGGCTGCGGCTGCCATTAAGATCAGGTTTCCGCGAAGCGCAGAAACGTGAAGCGATTCACGATTTCTGCGCTTCTTTTTTCGTTCACGTTCCGCTGACATGGCGCCGATGAACTCGCGCCCGGATATCCATGCTCTTCTGCTATGCACTTTGCTCTTCGCGATTCTTTGGCCGGCTCCGGTGCGGGCGGCAGACGACATCCTCGTCGCTGATTTCGAGGGAACGAATTACGGCGCGTGGCGAGTGACTGGTGAAGCATTCGGCGCGGCACCGGCACGCGGCGCATTTCCCGGGCAAATGTCCGTGGAGGGATTAATGGGCAAGGGTTTGGTGAACTCATTTTCCGGCGGCGACAAAAGCACGGGCACGCTCACTTCACCTCCATTCAAGATCGAACGCCGTTACCTGAGCTTCCTCATCGGGGGCGGCGGGTACGCGAATGAAACGTGCATGAACTTGCTCGTGGATGGGAAAGTCGTGCGCACGGCGGCAGGCCCAAACACACAACCGGGCGGCGCAGAGCGACTGCAACCAGCAGGCTGGGACGTGAATGAGTTGATTGGGCGCGACGCGATCATCGAGATCGTGGATCAACGCACGGGCGGCTGGGGCCACATCAGCGTCGATCAAATCGTCCAGACGGATCGCAAGCCGCCGATGGAACGGAAAGACGCCACACGTGAGTTCGCGATTGAAAAGCGCTTCCTGCATTTCCCCGTCAAGAACGGAGCGGCGAAGAAAAAGGTCGAAGTGCTGCGAGACGGCCACGTGGAGCGGTTCTTCGACATCGAGTTGGCGGATGCCAAAGCGGATTGGTGGGCGTTCCTCGATGTGTCGAATTGGAAGGGGCAGAAACTCACCGTCAAAGTGAACAAGCTGCGCGAGGACTCACTTGCTTTTGATTCGATTTCGCAAGGCGATGAAATCAAAGACGCGGAGAACCTGTATCGCGAACCGCTGCGCCCGCAGTTTCATTTCAGCGCGCGGCGCGGCTGGCTCAACGATCCGAACGGCCTGGTGTTTTATCGCGGCCAGTATCATCTCTTTTTCCAACACAACCCTTACGGCTGGGATTGGGGAAACATGCACTGGGGCCACGCCGTGAGCAGCGATCTCATTCATTGGAACGAAGCTGGCGAGGCGCTTTATCCCGACGGGATGGGACCGATGTTTAGCGGCTCAGCGGTCATCGATTGGAAGAACACGAGCAGCTTCGGCAAGGATGGCGAGCCACCGATGGTGCTGATTTATACGGCGGCGGGAAATCCAGCGGTACAAGGCCTGGCTTACAGCACGGATCGCGGTGGCACGTTCACGAAGTTCGCGGGTAATCCGGTGGTGAAACAAATCACGGAAGGCAATCGCGATCCCAAAGTCTTCTGGCACGAGCCAACGCAGCGTTGGGTCATGGTGCTGTATGTCGGCTTCGACGAAAACAAGGACGGCAAGAAAACGACGCGCCACACGATTCATTTCCTCACCTCTCCCGATCTCAAAGCGTGGACCGTGCGCAGCCAAACCGAGGGCTTTTACGAGTGCCCGGACTTTTTCGAGTTGGCGATCGATGGTGACGCGAAGAACACAAAGTGGCTGCTCGCCGGCGCGAGCAGCGAATACATGCTCGGCTCATTCGATGGCGAAAAATTCACGCCGGAGACGCCCAAGCTGCCGGGCCATCGCGGCAAAGGCTTCTACGCCGCGCAAACGTTCAGCGACATTCCCGCCGCGGCGGACGGACGCCGCATTCAGATCGGCTGGCTCCAGGCACCGTCGCCCGGCATGTCGTTCAACCAGTGTATGAGTTTGCCCCTCGACTTGAAACTGATCTCCACGAGCGAAGGTCCGCGGCTGGCCATGACGCCCGTAGGAGAAGTGCTGGCCCTTGATGATTCCACCACCTCAGCGAAACTTTCGCTGCAGCCCGGCCAAACGAAATCGTTGATCAAAAATGAAACGGGGCTCTTCAAAATGATCGCGGAGTTTGAGCCGGGTGCGGACAGCGTGATGACGTTCCACGTCAATGGTGTGCCGGTCCTTTACGACGCCGTGAAACAGGAACTCAGCGTGAGCGGCCATCGCGCCCCGGCTCCGCTGCGCGACGGCAAGCAGCGCCTGGTCATCTTTGCCGATCGCACAGTTCTGGAAGTTTTCGCGAGCGATGGACTGACTTACCTGCCGATGCCGGTGATACCGAAGCCAGGCTCCAGCGGAATCACGGCCTCGCTGACCGGAGCGCCGCTCAAGTCACAGCGCCTTCAAGCCAGCGAACTGCGCTCGATCTGGAAGTAGCGCCGGCGTCACCGCGTGGAAAGCAGCTTCTTCCAAAGGTCGTCCGCGATGTGCAGTTTCTGGAAGAATTCACGGCTGTCGCCGCGGCGCACGGGCGCGTTGCCGCTGACGGGAAATTGCATCCGAAACTCGGTGCCCTGCCCGGCCGCGCTATGCGCTTCGATTTTTCCCCCGTGGTAATGAACGATGAAATAGCACGCCATCAAGTTGATGCCGTGTTCGCTCGGGCTGTCGCTGCGGGCCGTGAAGGGATCGAAAATCGTACGACGCGTTTCTTCGGTAAGGCCCGGCCCGTTGTCCTGCACTGAAACTTTGATCTGCTGGCCGTCCGAGCCTTCCAGCAAAGCGGCGGAAACCTTCACCACGCTGCCTTCCGGCAAGCTCACGATCTCATCTTTGAGGAGCAACTCGAACAGGCGGACGAACTTCGCTTTGTCCACGGTGAGGATGGGCAGGCTTTCAGGAATATCTATCTCGACGGTCACGCGCTTGGCCGCAAGGGCATCGCGCAAACGCATGGTCACGTCGAGCATCACGTCGTGCAGATGAACTCGATCCGTGAAGGCGAGCGCCGGCGTTTCCGCGACCGCCCAGAGTTCCTTCAGGAGGTTGTTTATCTTTTCGAGGTGCAACTGGGCGCTGTGATGATAGTCCGTCCAGAATTCCGCGTTCTTGCTCTGCGCTGGGTCAATGTTTTCTTCGCGCAAATGGCTCGGCACGAGATCGATGAACGTCTTCACCGGCACGAGCGAATTGCGGATGTGATGGCTCATGCCCGCCGCCATGAAGCCCAGGCTGACCACGCGATCGGAAACCATCATGTTGTGGAGCACCGACATCTTTTCGCGAAGCAGTTCGTCGCGTTCGCGCTGCACGGCGAAAAGCTGGAGGGCGTGGCGCATGGTGTTTTCCAACTGCGCCGGATCCCAGGGCTTGGTGACGTAATGAAAAATGGCGCCACTGTTTACGGCCTCAATGACGGCGTCGAGATTCGAGTAAGCCGTCGCGAGGATACGGAGAATCCCGGGACGCAACTCGCGCGTGCGTTCCAGCAGCCACACGCCCTTCTCACCCGGCATGAGCTGATCGGTGATGAGGAGACCGATGTCGTCGGGATGGCTTTCGAGAATCTTCAGGCCGGCCGCCGCGTTCGAGGCAGTAAGGATCTTGAAATGATAACCGAACGCACGCTCGAAGGCTTTGAGCGAACGCTCTTCGTCATCGACGTAGAGCACGGAGTATTTCTGGTAATCGTTTTGAATCATATTCAGGCGGCGATCGAGTCAGCCGCCGCATCCGGCAGTTCAATCGTGAATTGGCAATAGCGCCCGCGCTCGCTCGTCACCGAGATGCTGCCGTGATGTTCCTGGATGATGCGATAGCAAATGCTCAAGCCCATGCCCATGCCTTTGCCAATGTCGCGCGTGGTAAAGAACGGATCGAAAATTTTGGACATATTCTGCGTCTCGACGCCTTCGCCGTTGTCGCGCACGAAGATGATGACCTTGCCATTCTCGCGCCGCCCGACGATGCGGATCAAGGGCGGTTCCGTCCCTTCCGGTTTGTTCCGTAAGGCATCGAGAGCGTTTTGAATCAGGTTCACAAACACTTGGGTCAGCTTGTTCTTGTTCGCGCGGCACAGCAGGTCAGGCGGCACCGCCTGATCGATCTGCACTTTGTCACGCCATTCGTTGCTGAGGAAGCGCAATGAGCCAGTGATGACCTCAGCGACTTTCACGATCTCCTGCTGGTTGGCGTCCGGGTGCGTAAAGGAGCGCAGGTCGCCGACGATATTTTTCACACGCTGCAAGCCTTCGTCGATGTCCTGGATGACTTCCGAAAACTCCTCGGGCTTTTCCTTGGCCAGCCGCTCGCCTTGATTGCGCAGCACGTAGAGGCCAGTGGAAGCGAAGTTCAAAGGATTGTTGATCTCGTGAATAATGCCCGCGCTCAGGCGGCCGAGTGAAACGATCTTTTCCGTCTGCACGAGTTGCAGCTCGGTTTCTTTCAATTGCTTCAAGGTGTCTTCGAGCACCTGGTTTTGCGCGGCCAGTGCCTGGCGGCTCTTGTCGAGTTGGTAGGTCGAGGCAAACTCGCGCAACCGCAGGACACCATGAAAGTAGCTGCCGGTGATGATAATGACACCTGTGGAAGCGAGGAAAGCCGTGTTGTTCAAAAACAAACCAAATTCCCCGCCAAAACCTTTCAAGACGCAAGCCGTCAGGTAAAGCACCAGCACCAGGGCGACGGCGCAAAGACTTTCCCAAAACGTCCAGTCCAGCACGAAGGCCAGAACCATCAGGACAAGATTCAGCCCGGCGTAATACGGCGACGACGCGCCCGTGGTGTCATAAATCATCCACGTGATGGCCGACGCAGGAAGCATGAAGAGCACGAGGCCGTTCACTCGATAGAATTTTCGACCGACACCACTGCGAAACAGCCAATAAAATAATGCGATCAATCCCGAACAGCAGAGACGAATGATAAGAAAATCGTTCTGTTTGTCCGGGTAAACGACGCGGTCGATGACGTTGAAAGCGGGCACGAGCACAAACCCGATCGCGCAGGCGAGTCGAAACTTCCGAATGGTCAGTTCCCGATCGTGTTCGCGATAAGCGGACAGAATCTCTGGGGAGACGGCTTCCATATTCAGGGAGCGGCCGCCTTTCGCACATGGGTGAAAAGGTTCACGGTCGTCGGTTCCGCAATCACCGTCCCGGAGGCGCCGGGTGTGTTGGGGATCAGAGTCATCATGAAACGGCTATCGCGATAAATCAGGTGCCAGTCGAGAAGAAACTCCACCATGTAGCGAAAAGGTTTCGTGTCGTTCATGTTCGCCACCAGGATCAGGCCGCCGGGCTGAAGCCAACTGTAGAACAGATTGACAATCGCCTTGCAGGTGGCGTCCGAAAGATAGTCGAACAATCCGGCACAATAAATAAGATCAAAGCGATCGTTCTCGACCACGGATTTTCCCTGGAGCGCGCTGCGCAACAACTGTTGCACCGACGCGTGACGCATTTCAACGCGCGCCCGGAGGCCGCGGTTGCGCGCGATGTCGGCGAGCTTCTGCCCCGTGTAGCTCAGGGTTTCGGCACTGAAATCCATCAAGGTAAAATCGGCCTCATGGCTCAAACCACTTGTGCGAAAAAACTCCTGCACTTCCCAGGCCGGTCCGCAGCCCAGATTCAAAATGCGCGCGCTACGGCCCGACCGGACCACGCGCGCCACTTCGTTCAAAATATTTTCCGTCAAGTGCGTGATCCGATTGCGCACGGATTTCGCAGGCCACTGGTTGACCAGCCAGTAATGCACGGCGCGGGCAAACAGGGAGTTTCCCTCGTAAGTGTTGCGCATGATCATGTTCATCATCTCGTAATCACCGGCGTAGCCCAGCGGTTTGGCATAGGTGCGATAACCGAAAGGTGAGCACAGGAAAAGCGGGTGCAGTCGGCGGCGCGCGAAATCCTGGTGAACGGCTCGGAATTCAGGATCGATTTTCGAAGCAATGTCTTCAAAACGTTCATGCACCGAGTTAAAAGACGCAACCAAGCGCGGAGATATTTGCTCCATCAAGTCCCGCTCCTGCTCGGCGGCATTCCCGTTGTGGTTCGCCTGGAGGCTCAGCGCCATATCATCGAGCCATTGGCGGAGATTGGAGAGGAAGATCTCCACATCGGCTACCACCACTTTGAACTCAGGGCGGATCTTGTAGCTCGTCAGCCACTCCCGCTGAAACATTTCGTAACTGGCCGAGGCCGTGGTGCTGATCGGCGGGACGTGCAGCCCTAGTGGCTCGAGAACAACTTCACACGTCACTCCGCCCGCAATGCCGACTAGCCCCGAAATGGTCGCGCGCCCCTGGTAAAGCACGTGGCCGTTCGTAACGATCTTCAATTCGTTCAGGACGCCAGAAGTTTGCAGCAGGTTCTCCGGACTGAAGACATTGAAGATCGCGCTAAAGCGTCCCAGTTGGAGCAATCGTCCTTCTAACTCCACACCGTCGCTCGTCGCGAACTGGAGCAAACTTTCCCGGACATTTTGCATTTTTCAAAAAATACTCGCCGCCTGTTCAGTCTTGTTTTCCACAATTTTGATTGTCGCTGCCGCACGGGACAACTAAGAACGTGTCGTGCTGACAACGGACTCCCTTGGACATGGACACCCATTCTTCCGGGAAGCCTGCACCGTATGGGCTGGCTTACTCTTCGGCGCAAAACACCCGATCTTTTAATGCTGGAGCTTTCCACCATGCCAGCCACCGCGAGCCTCGAGAGCGAACACCTTCACTTCGCCGGCGATTTGTTGGACTGCATTGCGCACGGCGTCATGACCATCGGAACCGCCCGGCAAATCCTCGCCTTCAACGCCGCCGCCGAAAAACTCACTGGGCTGCGCGCGGCGGATTTGCTGAATCAGAACATCGCTGTGATGCCTCCGGCGTTGCAAGCCGTCATCGACGAAACGTTCGTCACGGGCCATCCCGTCACGCGGCGCGACGTCCTGCTGACGCGCGGCGCCGGCGAGGAAGTGCTCTTGCAGGTCACCACGACGATCGCGCAGCAGCCCGGCGGCGAAATAATTTCGGTCCTCGCCGAACTTCAGAACGCGGGCCAGGCGCGCAACATGGCGGCCAATCTCGAGCACCTAGATCGTCTCGCCAGCCTCGGTATGCTCAGCGCCGGGGTAGCGCACGAAATTAAAAATGCGCTGGTCGCGATCCGCACCTTCGTGGAATTATCCCCGGACCAGCGCGCCGATGTCGAACTCACGCAGCTTGTCTCACAGGAGATTCGGCGCATCGACACGGTGGTGCGGCAGATGTTGCGCGGCGCGACACGCGAAGAGTTCACGCTCGCGCCCCTGAGCTTTCACGCTGTGCTGCGCGATTCGCTCAATCTGTTGCGGCATGAAATGCAGGCGCGTTCCGTGAAACTGGAAACGAAATTCGCCGCCAAAATTGATCGCGTAAACGGCGACGAACGCCAGATTCGTCATGCCGTGATCAATCTCCTCATCAACGCCGTTGAATCCATGGGCCGGAGCGGCGGACGTCTCATCGTGGTGACGGAAGTCATCGAGCAGAGGGAACGCGCGCTTCTGCGCACGTCGATTTCGGACACGGGCAGCGGCATCACGCCCGAAAATCTGGCGCGGCTTTTCAGTCCATTTTTCACCACGAAAAAAGAAGGCACCGGCCTGGGGCTGGCGATCACGCGGCGCATCATCCACGATCACAACGGCGCGATCACGGTGGAGAGCAAGGCCGGCCAGGGATCGACGTTCGATATTTTCCTGCCGCTGACGGTGAGCGAGCAATAGTTACTGTTCCCCCGCGAGATCGAAGCGGTCGAACAACTTCCCGACCAGCCAGATGCCGAGCGCCATTTCAACCCCCAGCGCCAGCGCCGCGCCGACCGCGCCCACGAGCGGCGCAATCGGCTCCGCCCCGACCATTCGTAACGGCAAGAACCCGAGCGCAAAGGCTGCTCCAGCCGGCAGGACCGCGACGGCGAACACCAGCAATTGACCGAAGAGCAACAACAACCGCTGGCCGGCGACTTCGATTCCCTGCGGCGCATCGGCGCGCGTCTGAAACCATCCCGGGAACAGCAGCACGGCGGAGTTGGGAATGACGAGCGTCAGCCCATTCCAGAAAGGCGTAATGATGAACGCCGCGGCAATCCATGACAGCGGCAGGATGGGAAGACCCGGTAGCGCTCCGCCCAGCGTCATCGCGATCACGATGATCGTCAGCAAGAGCCATTGCACCACGGTAAGGATCGTGAGCGGCGCCAGCAATTCGCCCGCGGCGACTTGCCATCCCCGCAGCGGATACAGCTTCATCATGTCCATCGTGGCGAGGTCTTTGCGGAAATCACAACGCACGAACTGCGCTCCGATGAACAACGACCAGAAAAAAACCATGAATGCGATCAGCGACACGGTGCCGATAACTTTCGCGCCGCGCGGTCCGCTGTTCGCCGCCATCACTGCCATGAAGAGCACGAGGATAATGACGACGAGCAGCATGCGCGGTCGAAAGCTGGCTTGAGCACTGATGAGATTCTTCCAGAGAAAAGCCATAGGCGCGGGACCAATCGCTCCCAGGCGAAACGGCGCGCGCCTTCCTTTCTTTGGCGCGGACTCCAATGCTTTGCCTTGGCGCGCGGCGGCCACCCGCTCGGCGAAACGTTGGGAGACGGCCAGTGACGCCTCTTCGAATGCGACGTTGGAGCGAATGACCCAGACATAATGCAGCGCCATGATGCCGAGCGCGGGCAGCATCGCGCGTCCAAAGTCCAACGGCGTCTGCGCGAGATACGGCGCGAGCATGAGGCGAAACGGATACAGCAAATAGGACAGCGGCGGTGTGGCCAGCAATTCCCGGGCGTAATCGCGCCACGCTTTCCAATCCATGACATTGTCGATGGCGGGCATTGGAAGTGTTTCCCGCGCCCACAAAAATGTCGCCCCGAGCAACGCCGCGAGAAGAACGATGACGGCGGCGCGGCGTATCCAATTGGAGATGCCATGCTCCATCAGCATCGTGCGCGCGAACGACGCGCCGAGAAAATGGAGACTGAGCGTCGAGAGCATGACCCACCAGCCGAGCACTTGCATCCAGGCGCGACTGTTCGCGAAGAGCCGTCCGGTCAGCAACGTCAACAGCAGCACGGTGAAGAGAATCGCGATCTGCGAACGCAACAGTTTGAAGTGAACCAACATGCGGCGGCTGATGGGCGCGGGAAACAGAAAGGCGATTTCCGCCTCGGAAAAGACCAGCGCGGCGCGGGCGTGCGGAAAGATCCAGGCGCTCGCCACCGTGACGAACAGGGCCACGACGCCAATCAGGGGGAGAATGGAATCGTCCATGTTGATCCCGCCTTTCGCCGCGCCCCGGCCGCGCATAAAAAGAAATTGGAAAAAGTAAATGTAGAGATAGGCGAGGCCGAAAATCGCGCCGACGAGATATTTCGGTTTCTTCAGGCGTTTGAGCCGCGCCTTCGTACGATTCAGGAACGAGCGTGAGATGAGAAAAAGGAAGGCGTGGATCACAGCGCGATCTTCGGCGGTTCTTCGGTGGCACGCAGGAAAATCTCTTCGAGCCGCGCGCCATCGCCCAGTTCCGCGAATTGCCGGCGCACTTCAGCCAGCGTGCCGCCGGCGACTTTGCGTCCGCCTTTGAGGATGAGCAGGTGGGTGCAGATTTCTTCGACGAGGTGCAACAAGTGCGAACTGATCACGATGGCAGCGCCGGCGCGGGCGCGCTTTACGATGGAATCTTTCATGCGGCGAATGCCCAACGGATCGAGGCCGGTGAGCGGTTCGTCGAAGAAGATCACGCTCGGCGAATGGAGCAGCCCGCACGCGATGGCCAGCTTCTGCTTCATGCCGCGGGAGAGTTCGCCCGGCAGGGAATCGATTTTGTCGGAGAGTTCCAACTCCGTGAGCAATCCAGTTCCCAACTGTTCGGCATCCGCGACGCGGTAAATGCGGGCGATGAATTCCAGGTGCTGTCGCACGGTGAGATACTCGAACAGGCGCGGCTCATCGGAAAGAAACGCGAGATGGCGCTTGGCCGTGACCGGATCGGCAATCATGTCCGCGCCACAGATGCGAATCGCGCCGCGCGTGGGTGGAATAATGCCGGCGAGGCAGCGGAGCGTGGTGGTTTTTCCGGCACCGTTTGGACCGACGAGGCCGAGCACTTCGCCCGCGCGCACCGCGAACGAGAGATCATTCACCGCCACAAACTGGTCGTAGAGCTTGGTGAGACCGGCGACTTCAATCATGCGTCGCGGTCAGAGTAACGTTCGGTGGAGAAACGCCAAACAGGAAAAGCAGAACTGAAGGGGCATATCCGACAGTTCTGCTAAGCGGTTGGCAAAATCATTTCCGTTTCGCGATCTCGACGCGCCCGGGCTGATTGCTCGGCCCGGGCACCCGAAGGAATTACCGCGTCCGTTAAACTTTTACCGCGGTGCTGGCCGTCTCCATCGTCACTTGCGTGCTAGTCTGCGGGCGCTGGCCTTTGTGCCACCACAGCACGAGCGCGCTGGCGATGTAGATGGAGGAATAAGTGCCGGTGATGATGCCGGCCAGGAATGTGAAGGCGAAGTCGTTGATCGCGCCGCCGCCGAACACGTAAAGAGACAGCGTGGCGAGGAAGACCGTGCCCGAGGTAATGAGCGTGCGGCTCAAGGTTTGGTTGAGCGCCTTGTTGATCAATTCGCGGAAGGTGCCGCGCACGCCTAGCTTCAGGTCTTCACGAATGCGATCGAAGATGACGATCGTATCGTTGATCGAGAAACCGATGATGGTCAGGATCGCGGCAATGACCGTCGAATTCAGTTCTCTCCCGGAGAGCGCGTAAATTCCCACCGTCATGAAGATATCGTGGAGAATGGCCACGATGGCAGCAATCGCGAACGAAAATTCGTAGCGGAAGGCGACGTAAACCAGAATGCCCAGCAACGAAAGCAGAAACGCAATCACCGCGCTTCGCAGAATCTGCTCGCCGACCGTGGGACCCACGCGCTTCGAGCCTTCAAGTTTCAGCCCGGCCTGCGGAAAATCTTTTTGCAACGCCGACATGATCTTGTCCGTGCTGTCAAACGACGAAGTGATGCCCAGCGTTTCCGTGGTACCGACGATGCCGCGCTGATATTGAATCAGCGCCTCATCCACCGCTGGCTTGATGGCTTCGCGCACTTTGTCCACGTCCACTTTTTGCGCGAAGGAAATGGTTAGCTTGTCGCCGCCTTGAAATTCGAACCCGAGCATGTGCTTGCCGCGCGAGATGCCGTAACCAACACCGACGAGAATAATCAGCCACGAGGTGACGAATGCGGGCTTGGCCCAGCGCATGAAATCAATATTAGGCGAACGGATGAGGTGGAGCATCGGCAGCGACTTCATCCAGCCCAGCGAGATGAACGCATCAAAAATAAGGCGGGTCACGACAAGCGCGGTGAACAAGCTGGCCGCCACACCGATGGTCAGCGCGACGCCGAAGCCTTTAATGGTGCCGGTGCCCATTTTCCACAGGATGATGGATGAGATGAGCGTCGTGACGTGCGAGTCAAAAATGGTTCCAAACGCGCGGCTGTAACCGGCCGAGAGCGCGCCGCGCAGAGATTTGCCTTTCGCGAGTTCCTCGCGGATGCGTTCGAAAATCAACACGTTCGCATCCACTGCCATGCCGGCGGTCAGCACGATGCCCGCGATGCCCGGCAGCGTGAGCGTCGTTTTGATCATGCACATAGCGCCGAGCAGGATGATGAGGTTCAGCAGCAGGGCGAAGTTGGCGACCATGCCCGCCGCCAAATAATAGACCGCCATGAACAACGCGACAGCGAGCGTGCCGTAAATTGCCGATTGTATGCCGCTGCGGATCGTATCTTTGCCGAGCGAGGGGTCCACGCGATCTTCGCTGATGATGCTGACGGGCGCCTCGAGAGGATTTTGCAAAATCGCGGCGAGGTTGCGCGCTTCTTCGTCCGTGAAACTACCGCTGATGGAACCGTGGCCGCCGGGAATCGCTCCGCGAATGACCGGCGCGGAATAAAGTTCACCGTCCAGAATAATGGCCAGAGAACGTCCCACATTTTCGCGCGTGACCTTTTCAAAAGACACCGCGCCGTCATCATCTAACGAAAAAATGATCTCGGGATTATTGAAAGCGTCGCGGGCCATGCCAGCGCTCTTCACGTTTTTGCCGGTCAAACCTGGAATCGGAGTCTTGCTCACGACGTAGGGAATGAATCCCTTCTGCCCGTCCTGGCCGACTTTGGGTTCTCTCAGAATTTCGTAGCCGGGAGGAATGATCTGGTTGCGCAGGAGGTTCTCGTTGTCCTCATGGACCAACCTGAATTCGAGGAAGGCCGCCTTCTGGAGCTGGATCTTCACGCGCTCCATCTCCGCCGAGCCGAGGCCGGGCATCTGGATCAAAATCTCGCGTTCGCCCTGCGGCTGAATGATTGGTTCGGCGACGCCGAATTTGTCCACGCGCTTGCGCAGCACTTCGACCGCGTTCTCGACCGCCACTTGCGGTGAGATATTGGTCGCCAGCTTGCCCGTCTCCATTTGGACGACGAAGGAAGAGCCGCCTTGCAGATCGAGGCCGAGTTTGATTTTGCCCGCGGCTTTTCTCTGTACCCAATTCAGAATGGCCTGCGAGGGATTCTTCGCTCCTTTGGTATCAACGTCGAAGTGGCGTGAAATATCATTCGTACCAATGGCATCGAGCAGGTTTTTGTATTCGTTTTCCGGGTTCGCCTTTTGCAACTCGGCAAAGCGCGCCAGGATGTTCGTGTAAGTCCCGTCGCGCCGTCCGATGTTTTCCTGAAACACCTCGATGAGCGGACGGCTCTTGTAAGGCAGCATTTCCGTCGCGGCCCAGCCCACGACGACGACGATGATCAGCAACTTCCAAAGGTGACTACGGTTCATGACAAGGAGGGCTTACGGTTGCGCGGCTTCGGCGCCGGCTTTCTCAGTGATTTCCGAAATGGTGGACTTGAGGACTTCGAGCTTCGAATCGGCCGAGCGGATGGAAACGGTCTTTTCCTTCACGCCGATGACGACACCGACGATACCGCTGCCGGTGAGAATTTTGTCGCCGGGTTTCAAATTGCCCATCAACGCGTTCAACTGTTTTTGCCGCGTGCGCTGCGGGCGAATGATGACGAGATACATCATCACGCCCATGATCGCGACCATGCCGATCAACTTGAACATTTCGCCTTGCGGATTCGGCGTGGTGCCGGGCTGCGCGGGTGCTCCGAGCGCCAGAAAAACAAACAGGCTGTGTATGGTCATAGTTTCCAGATAAGAGCCGCCAAATCTACGGAGGCACTTCCATTAAGCAAGAAGGAGTTTGCTGTTTTTCGGTTCGCAAAACGCGCCACGCTCGGCCTCGATTTGACCTTCAGCCGCACTTTTTGCCACTGTTGCGCATGGGCAATTCGTTCGGTCATCTCTTTCGCGTCACCACGTGGGGCGAGTCTCACGGCGGCGGCGTGGGCGTCGTCGTGGATGGCTGCCCGCCCCGGCTCGCGCTGACTGAAGCGGACATTCAACCGGAGTTGGACCGTCGCCGGCCCGGCCAATCCAAGATCGTCACGCCGCGCAAAGAGAGCGACACGGTGCAAATCCTTTCCGGCACGTTCGAAGGCAAAACCCTCGGCACGCCTATCAGCATGTGGGTGAGGAACGAGGATGCGCGCCCGGAAGCTTACAGCGAAATGGCGACGAAGTTTCGCCCGTCTCACGCGGACTACACTTACCAGGCCAAATACGGCATCCGCAATTGGCAGGGCGGCGGGCGTTCCAGCGCTAGAGAAACCGTCGGACGCGTCGCGGCGGGCGCCGTGGCGAAGAAAATTTTGCGCGAACGATTTGGCGTAGAAGTGCTCGCCTACGTGAAACAGGTCCAGCGCATCATCGCCGAGGTGAATCCTGACACCGTGAAGTTCAAGGAAATCGAGTCGAACATCGTGCGTTGTCCCAATTCCGCGACGGCGGAGAAAATGATTCGGCTGATAGAGAAGATGCGCAAGGCGGGCGACAGCGTAGGCGGCATCGTCGAAGGTGTGGCCCGAGGCGTGCCTGTCGGCTGGGGCGAACCGGTCTTCGACAAGCTCGAAGCCGATCTGGCCAAAGCGGTGATGAGTCTCCCGGCGTCCAAAGCTTTTGAAATTGGCTCAGGCTTTGGTGGCATCCAACTGACTGGGCGCGAACACAACGATCTCTTCCGCGCTCAAGGCGGCAAGGTCCGCACGCTGACGAATCGTTCTGGCGGCATCCAGGGCGGCATTTCCAATGGCGAAACGATTTATTTTCGCATCGCCTTCAAACCCGTGGCGACCGTGATGCACGAACAGGACACCGTGGACGTGCAATTGAAGAACACCACTCTCAAAGGCCGCGGCCGTCATGACCCGTGCGTCCTGCCGCGCGCAGTACCGATGGTGGAAGCGATGACGGCCTTGGTGCTCGTCGATCACGCGCTGCGCCACAAAGCACAGTGCGGCGAGTAGTTTTGCCTTCAGTCAATCGCGCGAATTCCGATAGAATGAGGTGCGATGCATCCCTCATTTGGCGTCCCTTGGCCAAGACTGCAACGCGCAGTGGCGCGATTGAGTCATCTTCACGCCGTGCGCGGCGAACGCGGTCGCGTCTCCGCCCTGTTGTTCCTTTGTGGAGTCAAATACCTCGTCACGTACCGCGAGGCCACCAGCGGCGGCTCAGTCACTATCTTGACGACGGCTTGCGCGAAGCTGTGGACCACACGCTGCCAGTGCTGATGAAACGCTGCGTGGAATCCCCACGCGTGCGAACGCCGGGCACTCGGCGATCGATTCGCGACGGCAATCTGGAATTCGCTCAACTGGTATTTGGCTTTGGGAAACTCCACCAGCGCCTTCCCGCGGCGACGGCGCAATGGGCCGGGCGGGACCTCCTGGATGCCAACCTCGTGCGCCTCGCATTCGGAATGGGCGTGGCGGCCCGTTTCTCGCCCGACTCGCATGAATTTCTTCGCCGCATGTTGGAACAGCCGCTGAATTTCTCCACGCCGGTGCAGGATGTCCTGGAAAGTTTTGCGTGGCATCCGGACTGGTCTCTCGCGTTGGCCACGTGAATCCGCGCGGCATTCACGCTTGCGGCCCCAGAGACGAAGCTTACAAAGGCGCCATGCGCTGCGCTGTTTTCGCTTTTTTAATTTTCCTCACCAGCCCGTTCCTCCACGGCGCTGAGACCGTGCGTCTCGTCGGCGAACTGATGAACGATCAGCGTGAGTTGGCCAGCGTGCCGTTCACTGAAGTGGTGAAAGCGGCCACAGGAAAACAAGTGCTCGCGATGAATCCCACGAATGCAGCCGATCGCGAATTGCTCGCGAAGATTGGCCGCGCGCTCGATGCCGTGCTGCGCAAGCTCAACGCGCCAGGCGGTCCCGCGCAAAAGAAACGGCGCATCAACGAAGTCAGCGCGCTCTTTGAAGCTGCATTGAAGGCGGAGCTGAACGCCATCGAAGGCTTCGAGTGTGACTATCCGAAGCTCGTTTCCGGCGCGCGCCAACGCGCGGGTTACCCCGATCTGCGGCTGGTGGACAAGAAAAGCGGGCGCGTGCTTTATCTCGATCCAAAATTGTTCGAGCGCGGCAGCCGGGCGAGTTCGCTGCGCACGTTTTATTACGAACCGAAGCGCGAGACGAACAAGATCCTCGATGATGCGCACCATCTGATCGTGGGCTTCGAGCATGACGGCAAACCGGATGGCGCGTGGAAGTTTCTGAATTGGGAACTGGTCGATCTCGCGAACTTCCGCGTGAAGCTCAAAGCCGAATTCCAAGCGAGCAATCGCGATCTCTACCGTGAGGAAGCGATCGTGGGCCGAAGTACGACAAATGCAAATCGCCTGCATTGATGACTCAGAATTACCGGAACGGCCCAGTCCAGAGTTGCCGCACTTTCGAAAAATGATAACCTCGCGCTCTTGTTGACCAAAAACCTCACACGAATTGCCGGACTCATTGTCCTCGCCGCCGCACTTCGGTTTAGCGCAGAAGGCGCTGTGTTCACCGTCATCAACACGGCCAATAGCGGCACCGGATCGCTGCGGGACGCCATCACGCAGGCAAACGCTTTGCCGGGCAAGGACACGATCGTTTTCAACATTCCCGGTGCGACGCCGCACACCATTTCGCCGACGACAGCGACGGCCTTGCCTTCCATCGTGGATCCGGTGGTCATCGATGGCACGACGCAGCCTGGCTACGCCGGTTCACCCGTGGTCGGCCTCGTGGGAACGGGCGCGGGTACGGCGAGCGGCCTGGTGATTCAAGCGAATGATTCCGAAGTGCGCGCGCTTTTCATCAATCGCTTCACCGGCAGCGGCATCCTGATCAGCAGCGCGCACAGCAATGTCGTCGCCGGCTGTTTTATTGGGACCTCGCCGGCCGGGACCGCGAAACTCGCGAACACCGTGGCGGGCATCGTGATCGGCGCCTCGCGAGGCAATCGGATCGGCGGGACCAGTGCCGCCGACCGCAACATCATTTCGGGCAACCTTCTTGGCCTTTGGATCAACGGACTCAGCGCGACTGGTAACGTCGTTCAGGGAAATTTCATCGGCACGGACATCGACGGCAACACGGCGCTGGGCAATGGCCAGCACGGCGTGTTGTTGGGTGGCCCCAACAATTTGATCGGTGGCACGGTGACGGCGGCGCGCAATCTGATTTCCGGCAATGGCCTGAGCGGCGTGTATCTCAACGACGCCTTCGCGAGCAACAACTGGGTTTGCGGCAACTACATCGGCACGAAGTCCAACGGAACCGTCTCGTTGAGCAACGGCAAGGATGGCGTCACCATTTACGGCGCCTCTCGCAATTTGATCGGCGGTTCCGCTCCCGGCGCCGGCAACGTGATTTCCGCCAACATCGAACGCGGCATTTATCTTTTCCCGAGCGACTTCCCGGTGATCGGGAACCGCATCGAAGGAAATCTCATCGGCACGGATGCCACAGGACGCGCGAACTTGGGCAATGGTTTTTCCGGCGTGAACATCGCGGTGGCCAGCGGCACCGTCATCGGTGGGACGAACGCCGCAGCGCGCAACATTATTTCCGGCAACGAACTCAGCGGGGTCAGTATCGAATCCAACGCCGTCGCCAATGTGGTCCGCGGAAATTTTATCGGACTGGATGTCACCGGTACTAATGCGTTGCCCAACATGTTGAACGGAGTCTCGGTAGCGCGCGGCACGAGCAACATCATCGGTGGCGCGATTGTCGGCGCGGGCAATGTGATCTCCGGCAACGCCCAGAACGGAGTGCGGCTGACCGGCGGCACGGGAACTTTCGTGCAAGGCAATCTGATCGGCACCGATGCGAGCGGACGTCTTGCGCGCCCGAATGCTGTCGATGGCGTGCGCATTGAAGCGACATCGAATTTCATCGGCGGCGATATTGTGCTTGGGCGCAACATCATTTCTGGAAACAACCGGGTCGGCGTCTCTTTGGTCGGCACAAGCGCGAGCAATAATGTTATTGCGGGAAACTTCATCGGCGCTGACGTCACAGGACTCGCGGCGCTGGCCAACTATACGGGAATTGCCATCACGAACGCGGCGCGCAATTTCATCGGCACGACCAATCCATTCGGCGGCAACGTCATTGCGGGCAATCTGAACAGCGGTGTGGACGTGCTCGGCACCGGCGCTACCGGCAATCGGATCCGCGGAAATTTGATCGGTACCGACGCGACCGGGAACGCGGCCCTCGTGCAGAATAATCCCGGCATCTTTATCATTGGCGCGCCGGGCAATATCATCGGCGGCAGCGAAGCAGGCGCGGGCAATGTGATCTCGGGCCACAACAACACCGCGGTAGTGATCAGCCTGGTGGGCGCTACCGGGAACGTGGTTCAAGGCAATTTCATCGGCACGACTGCGAATGGCGTCACTCCCCTCCCCAACCGAAATCACGGCGTGGAAATGAAAAATGCCGCCAGCGGGAATGTCATCGGCGGCCTGGCTCCGGGCGAAGGAAACCGCATCGGCTTCGCGGCGGTGACTGGTTACGATGGCGTGCGCGTTCAGGACACGAGCGCCGGGAACTTCATTCGCGGCAACACCATTTTCGGAAACGCCGAGTTGGCCACGGACCTGGGCGCGGGCAACATCACGGCGAATGACTTGAACGACGGCGACACGGGGGCCAACACGTTGCAGAATTTTCCCGTGATTACCGTTGCCACGGGTCGCTACATCACGACGATCACGGGCACGTTGAACAGCCGGCCCGACGCGACTTTCTTTTTGGATTTCTACGGCAGCGACAATGCCGCCGGCCAGGGAGGCCGCTACTTGGGTTCAACCACCGTGAATACGATTGGCAACAATGCAACCTTCAGCGTCACCTTTACGAACACGGTCAACGTGGGCTCTTCGGTGAGTGCCTCGGCGACGGACGTGATGGGCAATACTTCCGAACTCTCGGTGAGGGCGAATGTGGCGCCCGCGACGGACACGGACGACGATGGTTTGCCCGACGATTTTGAAATCGCTTTCGGCCTGAACCCTGCCTCGGGCGCTGACGGCCACACGGACACGATCAATGACGGCCTCGACACGGACCTCGATAGCGACGGAGATGGCGTCAGCAATTACAAAGAATTGCTCGCGGGCACGAAACCGAACGAGGCCACCAGTGCTTTGCGTGTGAAGATATATCCGGAAGCCACACGTACGCTCCTGTCCATTCCGACGGTGGCGGGTGCGACCTACCGCGTGGAATCCGCGACGGCGGTGATCGGGCCATGGACAATTCTCGCGGACGGAGTCGCGGGAACGGGATTGCCATTGCGGATCGCCGATCCCGCAACTGGCGCGGCCAGGTTTTACCGAGTGCGGGCCAACTAGCGGCGGGTGGGGCGTGCTGGCCTCAGCATGCCGCGCCATGACGACGTAAAGCGCAGCGTTGCACCTTTCCTCTCGCTTTGGTTTTTCAACTGAATTAACACGTTTGCAGCTCAGCCTGAAACCAAAGCTGTGACCAAACGTTGCCAACAAATCCTCTCGTGCTACCTGGCGCTGTGCGTGGCGCTGGCCAGCGCGATTGGGCTAAGTCCGGAGCTGCACGTCTGGCTCGAACATGGCGGACATGGTCAGACTCACACGCATGCCGGCGCTGGCGGCAAGGCGCATGCGCACACGCACGCACGCCCTCGGTCACAAAGCTCCTCCACGGCATTCCTGCCTGCGTCACAAAAGGCAGAGATTTTTTTTGCTGAGGCGTATCGCCCTTTCACGCTGCCCGGCTTCGATCTGAAAACAGTTTATGCCGGCATCGGACGTTGGTTTGCGCACGCCTGGAGCCACGCCACGGAAGCTCCGGCGAAAGATGATTCGGATCACGACCACCATAGCCTTCCCCAATTACTCATGGCCGGCCTGATCGAAGGAGCCTGCGATGCTCCTGATTTGATTTGCGCCCCGCCGCCTGTCGCAAGTGCTGTGACACACTGCAAACCAGTTGGGCCAGTTTCCGACTGGAACGCCCAAACTGCCAGCCGCGCTCCGCCCCAAAGCGCCTAGTCCTCCCAACTCGGTTCATTTCCCAAACCGCTGTTCATGACGCGGCCATCATTGGTCCCGGCAGGAACAAAGTGGTGCGCTGACACAGGCGGAACACGTCGGCCTTGAACCGCGCATCGCAGCACAACCAATAACAAGATTATTTTTTATGCGGCAGCAGAAACAAAAACAACTGCGGCGCGCCACGCGCGTGGTCGGGCGTCCTCAGCAGTCAGAAAAGTTGACCAATACTATCTTCGCGCTGGCGTGCGCGATTTGCAGCGCCGCGGAAGCGCAGGACGCGTCTCCCGCCACGACCGCGATCGACACCAACAAACCAGTGCGCCTCGAAGACATCGTGGTGCAAGGACGCGAAGACAGCATGATCGGCATTGCGGATTCGGCGACGCAAGGAACCGTCGGCGCGAAACAACTCGCGAACCGGCCCGTCCTGCGCTCCGGCGAAATCCTGGAGACGGTGCCCGGCGTCATCATCACGCAGCACGCGGGCGGCGGGAAAGCGAACCAGTATTTTCTGCGCGGCTTCAATCTCGACCACGGCACGGATTTCTACACGGAACTTGATGGCATGCCCATCAACCTGCCCACGCACGGCCACGGGCAGGGCTACACGGACATGAACATCGTGATTCCTGAATTCGTTCAGCGCGTGAATTACGAAAAGGGAGTCTATTACGCGTCCAAAGGCGACTTCGCCTCGGCCGGCGCGGCACATCTCGAAACATTTCGTGTCTTGCCGCGGAGTTTCGTGACGCTCGAAGGCGGCATGTATGGCTACGGACGCGCGGTGTTTGGAACTTCACCAAAACTCGGCCACGGGAACTTGCTCATCGGTGGCGAAGCCTATCACCACGATGGGCCGTGGGAAAATCCTGATGACTATCAGAAGTTCAACGGCCTCCTGAGCTACAGTATGGGTGACGCCGCGCGCGGCTACAGCGTCACCGCGCGCGGCTATCACGGCACGTGGGATTCCAGCGACCAGGTGGCGAGCAGCGCCATTCGCCGGCACCTGATCGATTTCTACGATTCGCTCGACGACACGACCGGCGGCGATTCGCAGCGCTATAGTGTGCAAGGCGAGTGGCATCGCAGCGACGACGCTTCTGCGACGAAAGTCATGGCGTACGGTTTTTACTACGACCTCGATCTGTTTTCGAACTTCACTTACTTCCTCGACGACCCCGTCAACGGCGATCAATTCGAGCAACAGGACCGCCGCTGGGCTGCTGGTTTGCAGGCCAGCCACACGATGTTCGGCCAACTGGGCGATCGGCGAATGGAAAACACGATTGGCTTTCAATCGCGTCACGATGTGATTCGCAACGGACTTTTCAAAACGCGGCGCCAGGACCGGCTCTCGACGACGCGCGAGGACGACATTCTCCAAAACAGTGCGGGCATCTATTTCGAGAACAAAATCCGGTGGGGGGAAAAGTTTCGTACTGTGGCCGGCGTGCGTGGCGATCTCTACAACTTCGACGTGGACAGCAATCTTGATGCAAACGACGGCACACGCCAGGACGCGATTGCCGATCCGAAACTGAGTTTGATCTTCGGCCCGTGGGAGAAAACGGAAGTGTATCTTCAAAGCGGCCTCGGCCATCACAGCAATGATGGGCGCGGTGTGAACACCCGCATCGATCCTGCCGCGCCTCCCGGAACCAATCGCGTGAGCCGCGCCGATCCACTCGTGCAAACCTACGGCGCGGAAATTGGCGCGCGCACCACTTACATCGAGGGACTGCAAAGTTCGCTCTCGCTCTGGTGGCTGGACATCGATTCAGAGTTACTATTCGTGGGTGATGCGGGCGCGACGGAGGCCAGCCAGCCCAGCCGGCGTTACGGAGTGGAGTTTGCCAATTACTACCAGGTGAACAAATGGTTCACGCTCGATGCGGATTTTTCGTTCTCGCACTCGGAGTTCCGCGACAACCCGCGCGACCCGCTGACGGGACAACACATTGGCCAGCACGTCCCCGGTTCCATTGAAAGCGTCATCGCGGCTGGCATCACCTACCACAGCGATGGCGGGTTCTTCGGTAGTTTGCGGCTTCGTTACTTCGGGCCGCGGCCGTTGATTGAAGATGACAGCGAACGCTCCGGCAGCACCATCATGCTCAACGCGCAGGTCGGCTACCAAATCAACAAGATGTGGACCATCACGGCGGAAGTCCTGAACCTCCTCGACCGGCGCGATCACGACATCGACTACTTCTACGAATCACGAGTGACTCCAAGTGATGGTGTCCGCCCGGAAAAACATTTTCATCCCGTGGAACCGATCCAGGCTCGGATTGCTTTGACGGCGCGCTTTTGAAGCGGACCGAGTTTGAGAGCCAACTCAGGTGGGGCGCGTCGCGAAGGGGAAAGACGTGTTATCTCCGGGAGGTTCCGATCTGATGCGCGCCCTAGTATCTTGGATTTGGCCAACGCGAAGAGAGAGAGGTTCACACGTTCCCTTTTTTGACGTGCCAGCCGCTTGCATCTCGTACGGCGCTGCGTAAGGTGCGGTCATGACGCTGGACCAAGGCCATCGGCGGTGGACGTTGTTGATTCTTCTCGGCTTTTCCGGCGGCGTTTTCTCCGGATGCGGCGGCTCGCGGGACGAACGGAAGTCTTCCACTTCGGCAGCGGCGATGAAGCCCGCCATTTACAAAACCCTCGCGCAGAAATCCGGGGAGAAAAAGTTCACGACCGGCATCGATCTCGGCTTGCCGAACCAGGTCGCGCTCTTGCGGAGCAACGCGAACGTCCTCGAACAGCGCGCCGTGACGTTGCGGAAATCATTGAGTGACATCGAGGAACAACTCGCGCCGCTGCGGAAGGAAGTTGACGCGTTGCGGCAAGAGGTTGCGAACGTGAAAAGAGCGGTGGGCGAAACCAGAGTTCGATTGAAGGCAGAGGAAAGCCACGTTCCACGAGATGCGGACGCCGTGGCCGCACGGCAACGCGATTACGAAGCGAATGACCGCGCGTGGACGGCCAGACGCGCGGAACTTTCCGTCAAAGAGGCCCAGATCCATGCCGAAAGGGAGAAGAACACGCCGCTCAAGGCGCGGATTCAAATGGCGGAGCAGACATTCGAAACCGCGTGGATGGAGCTGAGAGCAAAGGAACAACTGCTTTCAGACCAGGAGAACACGTTCATCCGGGCGACGCGGCAACAGGCCAGCGAAGCCGGCAGTTACGCGGCGTTGTATCGGCTGATCGGGCAGCAACTCACCACGGCCGACCGGTTATTGGAGGACCATGATGTTTCGCGAAGGCGCATCGGATTGAACTTCGCGCGCGAAGCGTGCCGCCATGCCAGTGACGCGGCCGAGGACGGCTGGCTGGCGGCGCGGATTTGCGAGGCTTACCTCTGGCCTCACCTGGATCTGGCGGATTATGCGGCAGGATCGAAGGAGCGCACGTTCGATGTGCTGCAATTGTGCCGGTCGATTTTTCTGGCAAGGCAGGAGACAGACAATGCGGCCAGGAACTATGCGTTGATGATCACGAATGCACCGAGCGCGCAGCACGCGGACACGACGCGACTGGAGTTCGCGGATCTGTTGGAACAAATCGGCAGAAACGAGTCAGCGGCCACCGTGCTGCGCGAGATCCGGGAGCCGAGCCTGCTGGCGGCGGCGCAGGAGAAACTGGGGCGAATGAACAGCGGGGCGCGGCCCTAGCCAAGTCGTCTTCAGATCGTTTCTTCTGGCGATGAAAATACAAACGGCGCTCGATGGGAGCGCCGTTTGCTGAAAGAGAGCGAAAGCGATTAACGCTTGCGGTTGCGTCGATTGACCAACGCCAAACCGCAGATGCCGCCAAGGATGGCGAGCACGTAAGTCGAAGGCTCCGGTACGGCGGTGAAGGCGGCGCCGAAACTGATAGGGACGTTGGTGCCCATTAGTACCCAGTTTCCGCCTCCATTTCGTAACCAGTAGTCATCGTAGCCGGTCCCGACCGTGGCCGGATCATAAATGGTTACGCCTGCCGTTTCACCCGCTTCGATGCCACTGAACTGGATCGACCAGGTGAAATCTTCCGGCAGAGTGAGATTTAGAGAAGAAAGGTCGAATTCGAGGGTGTTGCGCCCGCTCGCATTATCCGGGGTGGGCAAAGCGATCAACCCGCTGTCGTAAAACATGCCCAAATCGTTCGGGATTAACGTGCTGTTATCGTAGAAGCGGATTTGGAACTGGTTGGCGACTGTACCACTGTCGAGACCGTCGCCGTAATATTCGAAGCGGAAGGTGCTGGCGGTTCTCGGCCCCCCTGGCGCAAGGATGATCTCATCGCCGACTTCGCTCAGCCCCGGATTCAGAAAAATCCCGGAATAATTGACAGCGTTGCTATAGACGATGTCGCCAAAGGCGTGAACAGCACCGAACGAAACTACCACACTCGCCGCCAGAATTGTTTTTAGTTGCATTGGTTCCTTTCCAGAAGAGCGGGCGTATGGTGATTTCTTCCCCCCTCGCGTGTCAAACCTCTTTTGCTGTTTCGGCAAAATTGCTTGCCGCAGTCCCATCGGGCTTGCTTACTCCGATCCATGGTTGTGGCACCCATGGCAAGCACTCATCCCCCGCTCCCGGAGCGTTTCGGACGCGCGCTGGAGATTCTGGATGTCTGCACCGAGGGGCTGTTATTCGCCATGATCGCTTTCTCCCCTTGGGCCTTTGGCACCACCCAGGCGTGGTCCATTCACTGGATGAATACGGGCGGCTATGCACTGGGATTTCTGTTGGTGGCCAAAATATCCCTGGGCCGGGGAATGCCCTGGCGGCGGGCGACCGGCACGGCCCGATTCATCGCGGCGGCGCTGTTCGGCCTGACCCTCTGCATCCTCGGATACGTCCTGGTGTCTGCGATGAACGCGGAGTTTACCTACATCGCGCAGGAATTGCGGCTGGAACCACATGCCTACGTGAAATGGCTGCCGCATAGCCTCAATCGTGGCGCGAGTTGGCAAGTGTTCTGGAACTGGCTGGCACTGGCTGGTGTGTTTTGGGCTGCTCATGATTGGCTGCGGGCTGACACGGCGATTGATGGCAGTCGGCGAACCGGACGGCTCCGCCGCCTGATTTTCGTTCTCGCCGTCAATGCCGCGCTCGTCGCTCTCGAAGGAATTCTTCAACGCAATTCCGGCACGTCCAAACTTTTGTGGTTCCAAGCCACGCGTGAGAATCCGACCGCCGATGCGCAATTCGGACCCTACGCTTATCGCGCCAATGCCGCGCAATTCTTCAACCTGATCTGGCCGGTGGCACTGGGCCTGTGGTGGCACTGGCATTCGCAACGGCAACGCCGGACGGAGCGGCATCATTGGTTGCTGCCTTGCGTGATGTTGCTGGTCGCCGGCGCGCTCGTATCCATGAGCCGCGGCGGCGTGGCGGCAGCCATCCTTCAAGCCGGCGCGTGCGGCCTCGTTCTGTTCTCGCGAGGAAAATTCAGCGCCAGGGCACGGCTCAGCATCGCGCTGGTGTTTGCCGCAACCATCGCGGCGGCGTTTTACTTCGAAGGAGATCAACTCATGGAGCGTGTGCGAAACAGCGCGGGCGATCCGCTCGGTGGCCGCACCGAGACCTACCGCCTGGCCGCGCGCATGGCCAAGGATTATCCTTGGTTCGGCGTGGGACCGGGCGCGTACGCCTCCGTCTTTCAATTGTACCGCGATTCACCGCGCGATTACTGGCCCGCGCAACTGCACAATGACTGGCTGGAATATCTGATCACCTTTGGCCGTGCCGGTTGCGCCCTGTTCCTGGCGGCAGGCATCTTGATCGCATGGCGATGGTTCGCGCCGGGTGGACTCAGAACGCACCCGGCCTTTCCGGTGTTCGTCTGGATTGCGCTGGGCGGCTGCCTGCTGCACGCGCGCTTCGACTTTCCGCTCCAAATCTATTCCATCCAATTCGTCTTCGTGCTGCTCTGCGCCGTCCTCTTCAGTATCTCGCGACGAACGCCAACACGTCCCTGAACGTGAATTCGATTAGCGCTGCACTCGCGCGCCGCCGCCTTTCATCAGCTTCTCCACTTCGCCCTTGTCTGCCATCGACGTGTCGCCCGGCGTGGTCATGGCCAGCGCGCCGTGGGCCGCTCCGTACTCGACCGCTTTCTGCGCGTCACCCGTCGTCATCAATCCGTAGATGAATCCACTGGCGAAACTGTCCCCGCCGCCGACGCGATCAAGGATTTCCAATTCAGGATATTTGCGGCTCTCGAAGAACTTGCCGTCGTACCACGCGATGGCCGCCCAGTCATTGATCGTCGCCGTGTGCGCGGCGCGCAGCGTGGTGGCCGTCGCCTTGAAGTTCGGAAAAGCTTTCACTGCCGTCTCGATCATCTTCTTGAACGCGCTCACGTCGATTTGCAGCAGATGTTCGTCCGCGCCTTCCACGTGGAAACCAAGGCAGGCGGTGAAATCCTCTTCGTTGCCGATCATCACGTCCACGTACTGAGCGATTTCCTTGTTAACTTCCTGCGCGCGCTTCTGGCCGCCGATGGATTTCCAGAGCGATGGGCGATAATTCAAATCGTAAGAGACAATCGTGCCGTGCTCCTTCGCCTTCTTGACCGCTTCGGTGACAAGCTGCGGCGTCGTGTCGCTGAGCGCGGCAAAAATGCCGCCCGTGTGCAGCCAGCGCACGCCGAGCTTGCCGAAAATGTGGTCCCAATCGAAATCGCCGGGCTTAAGCTGGCTTGCCGCTGTGTTGCCACGATCCGGAATGCCCACCGCGCCGCGCACGCCAAAACCGCGCTCCGTGAAGTTCAACCCGTTGCGGGTCTCGCGGCCAATGCCGTCGAACTTTTTCCACTGGATGAATTGCGTATCGACTCCGCCCTGAAGAATGAAATCTTCCAGCAGGCGGCCCACGTCGTTGTCCGCAAACGCCGTGGCCACGGCGGTCTTCATGCCGAAGCAGCGGCGCAATCCGCGCGCAACATTGTACTCACCGCCACCCTCCCAAACTTTGAATTCCCGCGCCGTGCGGACGCGGCCTTCGCCTGGATCGAGGCGGAGCATGATTTCGCCCAAGGCCAACATGTCGTAAGCGCAGGAGCCAGCAGGTTTGAGGTTCAAAGCAGCCATGTTCGTTTGTTCAGTTTCAATTTGAGCGCGCGAGATTGTTGAAGTGTGTTTCGAAACTCAAATAGAAATTTGACCGAGCGATCACGTCCGCCGTCGATGGCAATCTGCATGCGGTTTCACTCCGCCGAATTCAATTTGCCAAAAAATTCTTTGCACGAATTTTGATCGCTGCTCAAAGTGCGCGGTCAGTTAAACCGGCAAGGGGAGTCAGGGCACGCCAGGCAACGCAACGCACTATGAAACGCCGGAACGACATCCGCCAACAGCTCGACCTGCACGCCGAGTGGTACCATCGTCTCAAGCTGGACGCTTTGCGCGCGGAGGGTGAACGCCTGCGTCACGAACTGCGCCGGCTCGGATTGGACCCCGCCTCGATCTTGATGCAAGCGCAACGAGACGCGCCGTCCTCCAGCCCTGGATTCACTCCTCGGAATTAACCGAGCCGCGCAATCATGTCGCGCAACGGCTCGAGGTCAGGATCCTGCGCGGCCATGCTCCGAATAGTTTTCAGGTCCGACGCTTCCACGGCGCATCTCAACCACCGCAACGCCGCCTCATGATTTCCCAATTCGCACTGATAGCACGCCAGATTGTAGGGAATCACATAGTGCTCGCGAAATTTTTCCACCAGCGGGCTGAGCAAATCGTAGGCGTCCTTTGTTCGATTCAACTCGTGGAGCGCGTAGGAACGATCCACCCAGCCGCTCACTCGATCCGGCGCGAGCGCGACCAGTTTCTCGGCCGATGCGAGCGCTCCGGCCCAGTCTTTTCCCTCGGCGAAGACTTTCCACCAGACCTCGAGCGCATCGGGATGCTCGCGAAGCGTGGCCGGGAGTTGTTCCAGTTCCAATTTGGCCTCAGCAACGTTGCTCAACTCCAGCCAGCCCACCGCGGCCTGAACGTGGAAAGCATCTGGAAGCTGGAGTGGAGAAACCGATTTTGCCATTCGTTTGAAAGTGGTGCCCCGGCTAGGACTCGAACCTAGGACCAATTGATTAAGAGTAGGGACAAAGTTGTTTCAGCGCGTGTCTCATGGTTGCCAGAAAATCACCAAAAGCTTTGTCACGCAAGGGTTTCGGCAATTCCCGCACCTTCGGGAGCCTTAGTGCAACGCGCTGAAACATCAGGCACCATGTTACTACTCGCGATACTACTCTCCGGGCCGTGCGTCTTAGCGGCGACAGTCAGCTTGATCCGTTGCGCCTGCTTGAACAAGTGATCGGGCCGCACGTCGCCGTAAGTCAGTGCAATGATGGCCGGGCCGCTCTTGTCGCCAATGAGCATGGCAATCTCTGCGTCAGAAAGCCCGCTCTGGCGCGCTTGCGTGACGAAGTAGGAGCGAAGCCCGTGCGGCGTGACATGACCAAGCCCAAGCCCTTTGCACGCGGCGGTCAGGCGATGCCGCACCGCTGAATCATCACGGGCCAGTTCCGGCTTGAATGGCGAGGCGAACAGCAAATGACTTGTGACGCGCTGCTGCATTGCGCGGAGCAGTGTTTCCATTTCCGGCAGAATCGGAACCCACGGCATGATCCCGCGTTTCTCGCGACGGACGTGAATCACTTTTGCCGCCCAATCCACCGCTTCCCAATCCAGCGCCAACGCCTCACCGATTCGCAAGCCGCTGTAGGCCAGAAAGCAAACCAGATCGGCAACCCCGTGTTCCTCACGCACCCGCAACCAATGCTCAATCTGCTTGAGTCCTTCCGGTGTCGGCGCGACTTCGCGGCAATGACGAATCTGCGCGGCTTGGCTGTAGCGCGAACGCCCCAAAAGCGGATTCCGTTCAAGTGTGCTCCGTCGCACCGCGAGATTGAACACGTTGCCCAAAATCGTAAGTTCCAAATCGACACTGCGGTTGCCATTCTTCATCCGCGCCATTTTCTTCTGCTTCTCCCGCTCACTGTCGCCCGTGAAATAGCCGCCGCTCAATCGCCAGTCGCGATACTTGTCGCAATCGCCATGCGTGATCCCGGACGCGGGGAGATGGCCGAAATACGCGCGCACTGGTTTCAAACAGGCCAATTCGTTTGTGAGAGTCGAGGGAGCCTTTTGCTGCATTTTCCGGGTTGGACAACCGGCATTTGTATAACCGTCGATCAATTCCCCGGCTGTCACTCGCTTGCGGTGCAGAACGACGCCCTTTGTCTCGATTCCGTTTTGCATCATCCATTCTTCACTGCGCCACTTCTTGAGCCATTGGCGCGCTTTAGCGGGTTCATCCGTTTCCGTGCTTCGCCAAGTCAGCTTCCCGTTCAGGCGCACCCGCGCGTAAATCGCACCGCCCTTGCGGTACAGGCATTCGCCTATTCGCTCAAATCTCGCCGCTTTGCTTTCTGATGAGTTCATTTTGCTTTCCGTTTCCTTCTGATGATTTCTGAGGTTGCGATCACTTTTGGAACTTCCCGCTCCAGGTAGGAGTCGAACGCCCTTCGCGCCACTTCCGAAAAGGTCAATCCGGTTGCTTGGCAAAAGGCGTCGAGCTTCTCGACGTAGTGCGGAGGAAGAAACAAGGTAGTTCGTTTCACTTTTATGGATATACAGTAAAGGAATACATTCGGTCAAGCGCCGTTCTCTATTCTTGCAGGCGTTACGGCGGCGTCTCCTGTCTCGTGACGTTTAATGAAGGCTTGCAAATCACACTCACGAATCCGCGTCACGCCGCCGACGCGCACTACCCTCAGTCCATGCTCTGCCGTCCAACGCCACAACGTCGCGCGGCTCACGTTCAGCATCCCTCGCACCTCGGCAAGAGTTAGAAACCGATCCTGCCCCTGAATCTCGTCGGCTCTCATCTAGGGTTCCCCGTGATCGTTGCGTCGCGGTCTGAGAAGGAAACTAAGGACACGAAACCCGTCCGCCTTGTTTCCTCATTTCGGCAGCGAAAACCAAACAGTGCTGGGTTTTCTTGATGTCTGCGCGGCGTCGTTTCCATTTGCGACGTGTTGGAATCCATAGGCGTGCTTTCAGGAAACGAACGCATAACCCCGGCCTTCTTTCTTGCACCAGCCCACCGTAATCCCTCGCGTGGCAAGCTTCGACACGTAGCCGGAAGATATTCCCATTGCCTCGGCAATCGCGGCGGGGTCGTCGCCCATTCCTTGCTCAAGACACTGGCGAAACTGGTCTAGCTTCGTGAGGATCGTACAGACGCACCCCGTCCGCCCGTCCGCTCCGCGAGTGAATTCCCAAAGCAGCGGCGGCGTATCCGGCAATGGACAAACTCGGCTTGGCTTGGCGAATTCGGAAACGAACTTTGCTCCTTCCGAGTCGTCTTCCTTCCGATCTGTCAGCGAGATCATCCACGACGTTCTGTCCTCGCGCCGGGAATGCCCTCTGGCCCGATTGTTCCGCCCGGCGTGGACTACCAATAGCACCGCAATCCCCCGCCGTTGCAAACGCAGCAGGAATGGCTGAATCAAGTTCCACGAATCCGGGTCAGTCTCAGAGATTCCCGCCAGCAGCGTGCTTTGGTTGTCGAGAATCAGCAGCGCGATCTGTCGTTCCACACAAAGCTTCTCCAAAGCGTCCTGAATCTTTGGCGCAGTCAGATTTAATTCTGTGCCGTCCCGGTCAAAGAGGATTTGATGATGTAGAAAGAAAAGATTCCCGTTGCCGGTCGCAAACTGCTTGTCCCGTTCTTTCGTCAGGTCCAGCGGCATTTCTCCGTCAACGACTAGCACAGCGCGCGGTTTGGGGCATGTCCACAATCCAACGCTTGTTCCTTGCGACACTCCGCGCGCAATCAGATAACCGAGCCAGGTTTTGCCTACGCCGCGCTGCGCGTAGAGAATTCCAAAGTCGGAAACTTTGAAGAAGGGCTGCAAAAGAAACTCACGCGGGAGAATCTCCATTCGCTGAAGTTCATCCGCTGTAACTGTTGCGCGATTCAGAATCGCTAACCAGTCTGGCGGCGGCTGGTTGGTGTCGGTGCTCACGTCCGGCACGTCAAGAATTTCGGGCGTGTCGAGCAGGGCTTTCACGGATTGCTCTCCAACGGTTTGAAGTTGAGAAAGAAAACCGTCTGCCGTTTCCCATTGTGTCGCGTGCCGTCCGGCATTCGTACGAATTGCGAGCGCGTCCAAGTCGCGGGGTCCGCCCCCAAGCTCGCGGCGTAGCGGAAAAACTTTTCCACCTTCGCATCGGGTTGACCGCGAACACAGAACCAACCGTGTAGCGATTTGTTGCCGGAATGAACGGCGCAAACCAGCGGTGCGTATCCGGCAAGATGAATCAGCAAAGCCGCGTGTTCATCCGTCGTGCCGCTATCGAATTCGCAAATCAAAAAACGGCGCGCCCCGGTGTTTTCCAATGTGTGCGCGCTCCATTCACTTTCACTCGGTTTCGGATTCTTCTTTCGGCCAATCGGGGCCGTCATTGGCGACGGCACGATCAATTCATGGCGACCCAAGGCACCGCGCCATTCCTCGCGCGATTTCGTATCGAAATTGGAATTTGATCGCCCACAACAAAGCAACGGGTTGCCGGGGAACAGCCGATCAATGATTTCTTCGGTGTGCTGTTCACTATCTTCAATGCGGGGACACGAAAGTTCCCAAAGGTCTGCGAGTCCCGCGCCGTCGCGGATAATCGCTTCCCGCTGTTCCGCGTTCACTCCCGGCCATTTCGCAACCGGGCGTGAAGCGGCTGCGCTCTTGTTGGTGGGGTGCCAGGCCACGCGCTCGCTGTTCGTGATCGCATCTTCGATTTCCTGTTGGCTGACGTGACGCCCGCAACCGTGAGAGGCAGCTTCGAGCAGTCGTGCCATTTCTCTTTTGTCGGGATAGTGCGCGTGAAGCTGCCGGGCGACACGAAAGAGCCATGCGTGAACCCCTTCACCGGCGCGCGGCGGCGAGCCGAGAAGATCGCGAAGAAACTGCGGCAGCGCGGTTGTCATGGTTATGACCTCTTGGCGAGACGTTCCAAGTACTCGCGCAAACTAGGTAGAAAGATCAATCGAATGCCGCGAACTGCTCCCCTTTTTTTGATTACGCAGGAAAGGATTTCTTTTCGTTCGCACATCTCTCCGAGTGTGGTTCGACTCAAGCCCCAAAACCGTTCGCCGGGTTTGGGAAGTCGCCCCCATTCGTCAGCATTCGGTTTTTCCGCCAGCGCATCGCGCTC